>Ga0209535_1000156_pt1 | contig 44185 bp, 56 predicted proteins | sample LinPmetageLP28_FD_184041 | JGI IMG/M metagenome (GOLD analysis project Ga0209535, IMG submission 184041) | Marine viral communities from the Pacific Ocean - LP-28 (SPAdes) (version 2) | ecosystem: Environmental > Aquatic > Marine > Oceanic | place: Pacific Ocean | collected 2009-08-22 | reverse complement strand
CAGGAATGTCTATCTCAGGCGGATGCGGTCCATTAAGATCCAACCTGAAGGTCACATCGTACTGGCAGTTTTCTCCATCAAAATATGCTTGGGGGTTGTAGTTGTTGGCCTCAGGGTCCATGCAGTCTGCAAGGGGTGGAGGGCAAGGTAGTACTTCGAACGGGATGGTAATCTGAGCTTGAGCAAAGTCATACACAAATGCACTGACACCGCACGTATTCTCTACGCCAAACCACCCCTCTCCAAACTCACAGCAGATACCGTCTCCAAACTGATCGCTTACCACGAGATTGTACTCCCCAGCAGGAAGTACCACGAGTTGCTGGTTGTATGATGCGTTCTCAAATGGTCCGCTAGCAGCGTACACGCTGTCAGCACCCACCATATAGATTTCCCACGTGCTCTCACCGCCGTAGGCGTCAGCCTGGAACTCTACGTTTACCCATCCTGTCTGCGCTGTGGCAAACAGTGGAAACAAGCAAAGCATAAACAATGAGTGTCTCATCTTAACTAGGGTTTTTTACAGTTACTTCAAATGAGGATGGTGAAGACTTAATTGTTAGGGGTACAGCACTTACATCTGAGGGTCGAACCGACACAGATGATTGAGTCGTAAAAAACGAAGTCTGTACTGAGCCAGAAACGCTAACAGACACGAGTATGTCATTCGATGTTGATACAGATACCGACATTAAGAAACCGCTTCAAGTATGTTTCGGTTAAGGGCAAATGAACCTCTAAGCACCGTTGAGTATGTATCAACAGTCGTGCTGCTTGGAAGCCTGTATTGGATTTCGTAAGAGTACGATCCTGACGATATAGAACTCATGGTTTGAGAAGAAGCAGTAAACGTAACGTTGCCGCTGTCATCCACCAAAGGAGACTCAAACGTATTTACAGCCCCAGAGATGTTAGGGCTAGCCAAAACAATTCGAGGAGATCTAGAAGACTTTCTATTGTTTACCTCTGTAACAACAAAGTAAAACTCGTAGTTAGACGTGGAAAGCGTAAGAGCCGTTCCTGATGAATCCTTAAGCGTCAAAGTAAGAGAGAAAGTATCCCCTCTTTTTGCGGTGATGTCAAGAACACCTGTTACGTCAAGATTTACGCTGCTCATTTTATCTCATTATTTTATCTAGTAGTCCACTCATTATGTCTTGCGGGTCTTCTTTTGTTTCGTCCTGGAGTTCTCCTCTCTGACCCTGCCTTTGAGATATTAACTTGCTCTGCTCGACAGCCTGCTTCTTAACCCTGTCGTCCTTTCTGTCGTCCTTCATTTTCTCGACCTCCACTTTGACGTCTTTATCTGAAGAGATTTTTATCCCCATAGCTTCAGCTCTTATTATCTCAATCTCTTTGTTGAACGTGTGCTGGGCTTTGGCCAACCGCAACTCCATCTCACCTTTCATCTGAATCTTCTGCTGTTCAATCTGAGCCATCATCTGAAGCTCTTGTTGTTTTGATTGAGCCTCCATCTGTTGAGCCTGTTGCTGTTGCTGGCCCTGAGCTTGTATCTGTTGCATCTGCTGCTCCTGAGCCTTCTGCATTCTTTTCTTTCGTCTTACAATCAGAAGCCGTTCAGCCTGATTGATATCCTTCATGTTTCGTATAGCCAAAGCGTCCTCCAGGTCTATTTCTTTCTGAGCAATCGCAGCCTGGATGTTTTGTTCCAGGTAGGCCTTGTCTTCGTCCTCCATCTCCTTGACGACCTGAACACCGAAGTTGTACATGGGTAGATCGTTAAAAGAAGAGAGCACCTTCATGTTCTCCTTGCCCACAGCATTCTGATATGTTGAGTAGATCACCGAGTCCTCTGGAAGTATCTGTAGACACTTGACGATATCCTCGCACACCTTTTTGTAAAGGACCATGGCGGAGTTCGTGATGTCGTAGATAGCATTGTTGCCAGCATTGATGGCTTGCTGCTGAACACCAACCAAGGCTTCTCCCTTTGGGGACGAAGCATCCATAGCCTCGTTGATGCCCGTTGTGTCTCGGATCATCTGGAGGTAGTGGTTGTACAGCCTTATCAGTTCGTTTATGTTTCTGATGCTGTTTCCAATCTCACGAACTGGAGGGTTTTGGAATCCGCCCTCTGGGTTCTTGCTTCTGTAGTAAAACACACCAGTCTGCTCGTAGATGTCATGAAGCTCCAAAGGCTGCAGCTCGCCACCCTTTCCAAGCTGCACGTTTTCTAGACCTTCGATATCAATGATGAGTCCATCAGGCTTAGCCTTTGCTATCGACTGCTGTATCTTCAGGTGAGTGATCTGAAGCATGTCTGCAAATCCAACGCAGCTGTCAACCATGGACTTAGGCATCATGTCCCTTAGGTTAGTAGCGACAACGGAGTAAGACATCCTGGCCTTAGAGATATCATGCACGTTCTTGGGAACGTTCTTTGCTCTACCGTAGTTAAAGAGGTAATCTTTTGTTCCAAGCACGTAAGACCCCTTGTATACGGTCTTGATATCCATCTTGTGAGGCTTTCTTTCAAATACAGAGTTCTGCTTCTCTTTGTAGTCAAACCCCTTGTAGTAAAAGCCTTTGTTGCCGAATCGGTTCTCTTTTTCTTCAAAGAACACGCAATCTACAGAGATGTATTCAAAGTCTAGGACATCAACTAGATACTCGTCGTATCCAAACTGAGTTCTACCAGTGATAGTGTTGTATGTGGACCTTCCGTAGTTGGCGGAATTGTTTCCATATTTTCCTTGATACTTCTTTGCAATCTTAGCGTACTGCTCTTCTGAAAACTGCTCACCAGCCATCCTCTTCAGCTCCTGGATTGGAATAGTTTTAACGTGACCAGCATATACCAAATCATCGAAGTTCGGGTCTTCAGTTCTGCTATGAATAAACTTATTGGGGTCTACATAAGATGTAGCAATCCCGTAGTTTGGGTCGTTGAATCTCTGGACAACAGCCATACCTAGAGTAGCAAGGTCATTGACACACCTTCTAAAGATGTTGTCATTGAAGTTGTTCCAAGATAGCGTCATGTTGGTTGCTATCTGAGCAGATATCTCAGCATCAGTTTTGATGTTGGTGTCCATCAGGATCTCAGCCTCCTCAAGGGTCTCTGGCAATTTTTCTGGGTCCTGGTCTAGCACAACCCCCGTCTTCTTTTTTAGCTCTGCTAGTTTCTCTCTAGCCTGAACCTGCATCTTGATCTTATTCTTCTCTCTGTTCTTTTCTGAAGAAGACAGAGGGTCAATAGCCTCAAGGTTTGGGTATGGGTTCCTAGAAAGGATTTTGTTTACCACAATCCTAACGAACTTAGGTAGGATAGGGACTGGAGTAAAATCAACGTTCATCAAGCTACCTTCCCCAGCATTTGGGTCCATGGAGTTGAGAAGTCTTTTGTATATGTTTGTGTCCTGAGTTCCGTTTGCGTAGCTTCTACACCTGTCAAAAACTCTGTTTCTTTCGCCGTGCAGAGAGTTGCTTTCTTGCATCTTACCCCACTGTCTCTCAATAGCTTTGGCGTACTTTAGTCCGTACTCCTTGCTTTCCTTTACCTCCGTGGAGGCAAGAGGGTCGGGGAAGCCCCCTTTTAACTTTTGCTCTGCGTTGCTGTACATTCGTGCAAATATAGTGATTAACCGATTACGTCGTATCTGCGATAAAACTTCTTGCTTTTGAAGTCAGACTTCTTTTTAGGCTTTGTTTTTTGAGCAGCAAGAAGAGCCATTCCAGCGCTTATTGTAAGGTCAAACTTTGTTCTCTTATCTATTTTAAATCCAATCCAATCCTCCAGGGTTTTATTGAAGTACATCCTCCCCATAGCTCCTGAGTCATAGTTCACTCCTACATGGTCGTGTATGTATGTCTCTATGGCTTGAGCATGAGCCTGTATTACTTCTTGAGAGTTAGAAGGTATGCCCTTTGTCTTTGTCTTAAACTTTGCCCCTGTGGTTGTCAAGTGCTCAGGCCTATCCATTAAGTAACCGTCGTAACCTCTTGATTCAAAGTATCTTGCGATACCGTACTTATTGTTTTCAATTAAGACTGGGTATCCGTAGTAGAACGCACACATTAGAACGTCTTCATAAAATATCTTAGCTAGGTCGGGCCTGGATGCATACTCAACGACAAACATGTTCGACGGATGATCCATATGAAACTTATTGTACATGTGCAGAGCCCCCTTAGATCCCCTGCCGTCCACTGTTGCGTCGATGTCATACGAGTCAACGCCACCGCACCCCCAGTTGTGAGGAGGCACCCGCTTGCCCCTATCTAGAACCATAACGTTTCTTTGCTCTGGCGGGGGCATCCAAGCCACGTTAAATCTTCCGTTGGGGTCTGGAGAGAACGTCACCTCTTTGTCCTTCTGAACCCATATGAAGTTACCCTTTACAACAGGGTTTGGGAACAGCTCCTCGTTGTGCTCTATCTGCTCGTATATCTTACCTATGTTAAACAAGCTACCCTCGATGCTATCGCGGAATGCTTCATCCTCTGTAAAAGGGAATTGCCTTGTAACCTCGTTAAGTTCAGAAGGGTCGTCCTTTAGTGCTCGTCTTTCGTTTTTAAGATACGTCTTAGCTCCGATATTGACCAGCTCGCCATCAAGACCGTCCACAGGCGAAACAGGATCTTCAATGATTGGATCTCCGAATATATCGAAGAAACCCTCCATAGACACGTATGAAGGCATGAAAAGCCTATACAATCCAGATCTAGTCCTCCCATTCTCGTTCCTCATCCTTGGATCTGAATCCTTCCATAGATCCTTGTATTCTTGACCACCTTTGTCCATAGGATTTACCGTGCTTCCTACCAGAGCCTTTCCGACTATTTTTCGCCCTACGATCAAACACGTCCTCTGTATCCTCCAAGCGTCTCTTATGTCTGTAGGTTTTTCCCATTTTCCTGCCTCATCTAAATACATGATGTGGAGCTTCTCCCCATCGTATGCATTGTTCGTTGTGTTTTTCCAGTTGATTACAGTGTTAAGGGCCTCTCCCTTTTGAGCTGTTTTGTTTTTCTTGGTAATTCTCTTGCTGGGCTCTCTGAAAGCCAGCTCCATACGAGGGTTTGTTGTTCCGTCTTGAATGGGCTTAAAGAAGAAGGGGTAGTGTCTAAACATGTAGACGACTTTCTTCATAAAAATATTCTCCTGAGCGTCTTTACCAGTTTTCGATTGTATGCCGAGAAGCTTGTCTTTAACTTGTGTAGCTTCATCAACAAGAACAGAGCTACAGATATTAGTATACCCAGAGCGGCGACACTTAGTATATAGCTGACCGATACAACGGGGATCAGCTTCGCACGCAGCCATGTGGATAAAAATTTCACGTTGGAACGCAAGATAGTAAGGATTTCCTACATCCATCCTGCTCCACTGGAGCATCATGTAGTGCCTACCCGTAATATATGTAGGGACACCATTATTGAAAAACCAAAAGCCCTCACGCCTACGGCGAAACTCTTCTTCGATATACGGACGAAACCTTTGTCGAAACTCCCTTGGCATCTCCCCCCACTCATCCATAGACTTAATCCTAGACAGCTCCTCTGGCATAGAAACTCTCTTCCACAACTGCATGTCGTTTGGACTTCCATATCCTTTAATTTCTTTTTCGGGAGGCTGAGCGGGAAGTGCAATGAATAGCCCACCGAGTTCAACAACTTCACCTTTTGTACCCTTGGGGCAAATTGAGACAACAGGCTCATCATGATTCTCTATTTCTAACAGTATATTCAAATCCAGGGTTGATTAGACAAGAACTCAAGCCAATCAAGAACGGTAACTATTCCGTCACCGTCGTAATCATAAATCTTATTGTCTGTGCCAAAGGAGTTGTAAAATCCAGCAACCTCCTGCATAAAGTCTAGGAAATCTTGCATTGTTTTAAATTTAATTTAGTACCCCTGATAGGATTCGAACCTATGACCTACGCATTAGAAGTGCGTTGCTCTATCCAACTGAGCTACAGGGGCAAAGGTAAGGACTATCTAAACAATGTTACATGTCCTTGCATGCTGACAACCTTAGTTGATCTATAGGTGGTCCCCCTGATCGTCCATAGGTAAACACCGTCGGGCACATAGGCAAGGCCTCCATCTCCCAACCACTTGTCACGGGGGTCATAGCTCTCCCACACTACAGCACCCCATCGGTTGTAAACCCTACACTCCCACTTCCACCAACAATCAGGCTTTGTAACAGGCCTCCACGTATCGTTCACGTAGTCACCGTTAGGGGTAAATACGTTGGATACGTATATGCACGGGTCCTTGCAGTCGTCTACGTTGGGTGGCTCAGGTGGTGGAGGTCCATATGTGTCTGTTGTGTCCGTTGTTTCTACAGGCTCCCAAGGCTGTGGTTCGTTAGGCACGGGAGGCGGAGGAGGTCCACAGTCGGCCTCCATAGAAAACTCCAACCAACTGTTCGGTATGTTCTCGTCTGGGTAGTCGCAACCTGCAATGCCTGCGCTGCTACCGTCTAACGTCTCACTGTCGTTGATCTGCCAGACCGTGATGACCATGCAGTCTTCCATGAATATACCTTCCTGAAGAGCTTGCACCCAGCATTGTAGTGTGCCGCTTCCAGCCAAAGGCGTGTCTTCGACAATATTAAAGGCTATGGTGTCTCCAGCCTGGAAGATGTTGTCGGGGCCCTGCCCCATCTCAAAACCAGGAAAGTCTAGAGGGTAGAGCAACAGCATCCAGTCACCTTGAAAGCAAGGCCAAGGACTCTCGTCTTGAGGAGGGTTGAAGCCAAGGGCTAGGATAAACTCTCCAATGCTGTCAGACTCAGTGCAGCATGCACCTCCGTTAACAACCATCATGATGTCAGTAGATATAGGATCGAACCCTAAGATCTCTATGTCACACTGCCCGTAGCTGAGCAGAGGTATGAGGAAGAAGATAAGTTTTTTCATTCCTTAGGGCATGGGCCAGTACTTGCCAACATCAGCAGCAGGTCTTGGATATTTACAACATTGTCATCGTTTGGATCGGTATAGCATGCACCAAGGCATCCCATATCTACAAGCAACTCAAGGACGTCGGTATTGCCTATGTATCCGTCACCATTGTAGTCCATATTGCACTGAGACAGTGAGTTACAGAACTCAAACTCAATGACAGAGAACTGAAGGCCGAAGCCTGTGTTTACTAGAGTATCAAGCCCCACGGTAGCAAGGACTCCATCGCCTCCAATATCACAAACCCCATCATTGTCAAAATCAACCGTACAGAAGCCATCTCCTGCAGTATCTTCTATCTCAAATACATAGCAGTCATCAAAGATACAGGCGGAGTAGTAGAAGGTTTCATTGCTGCTCGTTCCGTATCCTCCATCAGACAGCAAAACCTCATCATCGCTGTCTCTCAGCTCCCAAGACGTCTCGTTGCCAAAAACATCGGGAGTCACCCATACTTCCATAAGGTCGCCTTCTATTATGTCTAAAGCCCACCAAGATGCGTCGTTGTCTGCAAACTGATCAAGGCTGGAGATTGTTTGAACGGTAAACTCCTCTGCACCCTCTACGTATACCGCCTCAAAGAATACCTGAGTAGATCCAGGTTGTAGATCATACAAAGAAATCACTTCCTGCGGCCCGTTGCAAAACATCTCTACATCTACAAGCGGAATGGTCTGCGTGCCTTGATTGATTACGTCAACCCAAATGTCTTGATATGGAGTGCACCACTCTTGTTGATAGTAAGCAGCCCCAGCAGTCACATCGAAGTCTACGACAGGCACACAAGCTAGGTTGTCTACAAGGCCCTGTCTGCTGCCCTGAAGCATCTCGTGCATACGCTCAGCCTGCCCCACAGTAAATGCGTCCTTACAGGTCTCAGAGGTATAATCCATAAAGTTGTTTACCAAAGCGCCTGGACATACACCACCGTCACATTGAGCTGTTGAGTTAGAGAGGGTGGTTGGAGTGTCACATACTTGATCCCCTTGAGACTCACAGTTACTTTCTGAAGTGCATGAGGATGTGTTGGAGAACGTATGCCACAAAGAAAGGTGGTGCCCCACTTCGTGAACCCCTGTAAACCCCAACGTCCTTCCTGGTTTCTGTACTCCAACCGTACCTGTAGCGTTGTATAGTACAACCACCCCGTCCCTGCAATCACCTGTTGGGCCTAAGTATGCGAAACCTTGTACCCCGTTGTTCCCGTTATTGTCGTTGATCTCTGATACCACATAGTAGTTGATGTACTCGTTAGGATTCCAACAACCTGCAGCTGACTTGAGTTCTGTCTGCTCCCATCCTACTGGATCAATATTCGAAGGGGTGTTGCCTATGCCTCCAGTCACGTAGTCCTCGTTCCAGCTAGCGTCGTATCGAGTGATACCATTTGTGGGATTTCCATCAGGATCACGCACAGCCATGCAGAACTGAATCTTGCTGTCAGAGAACTCTTCGTTCAGCACATCCACCTGAGACAGTATCTGCTCATCAGAAATATTGTTGGGTTCACCCGCTCCAGTATGTACAACATGAAACACAATGGGTAGGGTCTGAACCTCTACATCTTCAAGGGTTAAGTCGAATTTCTTTTGAAGCCCCATAACCTGAGACTTGGTGTGCATAATCTGGCACTCTTGCCCAAACATCTCATCTAGCTGCACAAACCATAAGGTGATGAGTATGAAATAAATGAATCTTAAATTAAACATGTCTATTGCTTTTCTTCATTCCAAGAGTCTTCCCAGAATCTGTAATCAGTTTTATTGTATTGCCAAACTACTGTCTTCCAGTCATTTAGAGAATCTTTCAGCGAAACCTCCGCTGTAGTCTTTTGCTTCTTCAATTCCTCCATTTGTCTTTAAGTCTTTGATCATTTGATCTAGTCGCTGTCTCTCAACGATTAGCTCTTTACAGTCGGTCGCTGTTTGCTTTATCGACTGCAGCTCTGCTTTTCTAGCGCTTCCGTTTATCTCTGGATCTACGGGCTTTTTGATTTCATCAATCATGTTGTTGATTGCGATCTCCATAGAGGCCATTAGCCTTTCTGCAGCGTTAGCTGTTGTGAACTTAGCCTTCGACATACAAGAAGTCTTCTGATCGGGTCCTGTAATATTCCTGCCCGTCAATGGTTATCCTGTAGTCTCGATTCTCTTTGAACCCCACGACATCCCCAACAGCAACGCCTAGATCTTCAATCCAAGGAGCCGTAAAAGCGACACGACCCTTTGTTGGTAGCTTCTTTTCAAGTTCGATAATTTCGACCACATCAGATTTTGTTTTTAGTTCTTCCTGCTCAATCGGCTCAAGCAATGACCATCCAGCCAAGGGCTTTACATCACCATCCTTATTCTTGTAAGCAATAGCTTGATTGTTAATGGTGTGCTCTGGATCATACCTTACTAGGTAATGATTGTCGTGACCCGTAAGGACCTGTCCTTCATTCATCACAACGAGATGATGAAAGTAAAGAGTGTCTCCCGCTTCCACCCCTGTGTCATGCCTTAGTGGGGCGGAGACAACAGGCCCTTCAGTTACTCTGTGCTCAAACTGACTGTTCTCAAAGTTCTTAGAATCTATGTACAGTTCCAAACCACTTTCCGTGGTGATAGTGTCGTTGATAGCTTTCTCTAGCTCAACAACAAATAAGTCAAGTGTTTTCATTTTAGTATCCTGAAGAACCTGAAGAACCTGATGACGATGTAGACGTCTGGGGTGCCCGCATTGCAGCAGACCCTCCAGGGTTTTCCCCACCTTGTTTCGATTTCCATTTAGCGCAAAGATACGCGCCTCTCACATTAGCCCCCCAAAAAGTGCAGTACTTCTGTTGATAAAACAAACAGTTAGAGCAGTTTTTCAAGTTGTTTCCAAGCGCATAGGCTTTTGGTAAAGCTTTTGGTATTCGCTTTCCGTCTGGGTATTTATTACCCTCTCTTCCTTTAGTCATTAGAAATTACAGTCTAGTTCGGTTATACATGGCATATCATCGACAGCTTTCCAAAGTGTTTGAGAGTTGTCAGACTCAATGTAAATTAGATATCTATTTTTACCATAGCGATGCAGGTGCTTATCGTCTTGGACGATGGCGCTAACCCTGCCACTCCCAGCCTTCATTCCAACATAGTAAGCCATCGCGTCCTTAGGATCACGACCCACCACTATCTTTCTTATTATTCCTTCCATAAGGGAAAAGTTGATTTAATTTGTTTTGTCTGCGCTTGCACCCACAATCCGATGTTATGGCTTCAACAGCATCCTTTATTCTAGTGGCCTTTGTGATTCTGGCTATGGTGTCGCCAAGACCTTTATCTCCGTTTTTCATTAGTTCAAAGATATGCCACTTCCTTCAAACAGGTCATCCAAGTCAACATCATCGTCTGGACCCTTGTAGCTTTGTCGGATAAAATCCAAGATCTCTTCAAGTTCATCCCTGTTGCTTATGTCGTAGCTGTATATAGCCTTGAGCCTGGGCTTGTCGCCCTCGACGTCCTCAAGAATCCCAGTCATCATTACTGAAATGACCTCTCCTCTGAGATCATAGTCGTCGATGAGCTGGTCAAGTTCTATGGCCAATCGCTGCACATCGAATAAAAAGCCTTCTTTCTCCATATCTTTGAGCTTATTGTAATTCATTATGCCAAAAAGTAAAGTTTCTAAGAACAAGCTGTTCAGAGAGTTTTCTCGTCTCAACCAAAGATACATCAAAAACAACTACCTCAAGGACCTAAAAAGGGTGCTTGCGTCCACACGCGAACAACACAATATCTTTGAGAAAGAGCTCATGTTTATGTTGTGGGCATATGATCTAGAGTTTTGGACCCTTGATCATGCGGCAGAGGAATATGGGTACAGCAGAGGTAAGATAGGAGATCGGCTTGTATACCCGCTCATGAATGAAGGGTACATATACAAGCACTTCGATAAGCTTACGCCTTCAGAGACCTACGAGGACCACTTGTTCAGAGATGAAACAAAATTCAACTACAGGGTTAGGTATGCACTAACTCAGAAAGCAAGGAACATGGTTCAAAGAGTGTACAGAAACTTAGAAGGGGTAGACTGATTAGAGAGCCTTCCCAAACATTACTTCGTAGTACGTCTTTCCCTTATCATCACGACAAGCTTTGAGGCACCGACCACGATTAACGCCATCATAAACGTAAGACACGTGAACCCAATCAGGATTGTCATCATCACCAAACTCCCAAATGATTTGATCAAACTCCAGATTCTCACGAATGTACTGGAAGATCTCAGCGTTTGAAACCCTTCCGTATACATCGCCGTCAAGATCGAGTGCTCTTCCTTCCACATGCTGACTGCGCTTTGAGCCGCCGATCGCAACATTGAGATCAGCCGAACGATAGCCGCTCGACACATATATAGGCTTTCCGAAATGCTCGCGCAAAGGCTGGAAGATATGCTCTGCAATCGCTTTGAGATTTTCTTGTACCCACTCATCTGGTGTGTTGTCTATGTTAAGGCGCTTTGCCGTGTTGCTTTTTGTCACTTCTGCGAGTGACAGATTTTTTGATAGCTTCATTGTTGAGGCGTATTAGTTCTGACTCCTTGGCGGGGTCCTTTCTCTTTTTCTTGGTGTTAAAGTAGTGCTTGTTCAAGCCTACTTATCACGTTATAGCCGCAAAAACCTCAACATCGCATGCACCACCACTTCCTGTAGCAGCGATCTTATCTATATCGGTCATATCACCCTCTGCCCCTATGCTGGAGTCTCCCGTTGCATTGGCATCCATCTTAGAGTTGTTCAGTATGTAGCTCTCTCCAGGTGCAAGAAGGACCGCGTACTCTTCTGATGACGAGTCGGTTACTTCTACCACCACATCGTTGGACCCATCAAGGTTTGTGATGCGCAGGTATTGCATCCCTGAAGCTAGAACCTTGGACCCTGTGGTATGGGCCGCATTGGTGGTTAGCTCAAGCAGGGTGTGCTCTACGTTCTGCGATACGTTGATGATTCTGTGATACACCTCTGAGATAGATGCGATGCTTTGCGTTAGCTCAGAACCACGAGACCTACCATTCAGGGTGATGTCTTCTGATATGCTTACTGTTAATGTAGCCATTAGTTTCTTTTAATAGGTCTCATCCCTCTGTTGACTGCTCTTTGCACTGGAGGGTTAAAGTCACCATACTCTCTTCCTGGGTAGCTTACGCTAGAACCATCGCTTTTTTCAAAGCGTTGCTGGCCCATCTGCTCCATCTGCTTGAGTAGGTTCCCAACAGGTGGGTTTCTTTCTCCTTGCTGTGGCTCTGATCTGCTAGTCATCTCTTGATCATAGGTGCCAGCATCGAGCTGATACTCGCCAGACTCTTCGTTGAACACAACAGGGTAATCAACATCAGTGGAGATAGACATAAACTTACCCATGCCCTGCTCGTCTCTCATGGCAGCCCCCTCAACTTCACCCCAGCCGTAGTCATCGGAGTACACCTTGACAAGCTCTCCGTTGATCTCCATGTTCACATAGTCCCTTCCGCTAGGGTCTTTCATCACTTCCCCTTCATCGGCAACAACCTTGCCTCTGATTGGATCGCCTTGAACTCTTCCCCCTTGTTGAAAGATCTGTCCTGGAACAAGAACGGTCTTGTCTCCAATCTTAGCTGTTTTGAAATCGTCATCACGAAGCATTTGCCTACCCCCTACATCAACAAGAGGCATCCTTTTATCTGCAATCTGCCCTCTTCCCCCTGTCGGTAGATAGATTCTTTCTGCACCCGCGTCCTCTAGTTGTTTGAAATCCATATCAGTCATCTCCAGCACATTTCCGCTGTAGTCAGGGAGGTACAGAACGTAATCTCTGAAGTCCGCATCTGAAGCAATAGGCGAAAAGAACTGACCAGCATAAGTCGGTTCTGGTTGCTTACCGCCTTGCTGATACGCACGACCGCCACTCATCATTCCCATGACCCCTTTAGGTCTGTTGAATTTCATGCTGTTCATTATCTTCTGAACATGTCTCTGAGCCCTCTTTTTCTAGGCTGACTCATAATGCCACCATTCTTAAAGACGTGCTGCTGATTCTGTTTGAACCTAGCATCTCTCTGCTGTTCAGATGGTCCTGATACTACATTTCCTTGAGCATCTCTTGAGTTCTCCATTGAAAGGTTGAACATAAGATCGCTTGTATTTGCTGCTGGAAATCCTTTGGTATCAGTGCTCCCTTCCGTAGCCATACCGTATTCGTTAGAGTATTGCGCTCCGTAGTTGTTTTGGAGGTACTTAAACATGTCCTGGCCATCGTCGCTTCTTCTCTCGGCAATAAATGCGTTTCCATCTTTATCTACAAACTCAAGACCATCGTCGTGAAAACCATAGAACTTTACGCCCTCAGCGTCGTACCTAAAGTCTGGGGCCATGCGACCCCTTCCTTCATGACCAGGGTTTTTACCTACAAACCTTACGTTCTTAAAGTTTGGATCGTTTTGAATAAAAGCTGGTGGGGCAGGGGTTCCTTGTTGTCTACCTCCGTTTTGATATCTAAAAGTTCTCATTTGTTTTTTGTTTTACCGCCTTTTTTGAAGTTGTCGCTTCGTTGTCCTGGCTTATCGGGCTCTCCGAAATTGCCTTTTTTTGGCTTCATGTTTACTGTCATCTGAACGTTATCCCAGCTCACATCGTGAGTCTTAGAGACACCGCTTTTCTTTAGGTACGCGTTGATCTCTTTGTCAGAAGCTCCGCCCTCAAGCATAGACTTGATCTTTTTCTTTGGATCACCAGGTCCTTTTCCGCCTTTCTCCAGCATCTTTACCTTATCGCCTTTCTTGGCGTTAAACTTCATAACGTTCTTCATGCTTTTCTTTTAAGTCTTTTGTTGATGCGAGCTGCCTTTCTATCACCTCTCACATCAGCTTTGTCGGCGCCCTTAGCCACGTACTTTTTCTTCTTCTTAACCTTTGCTCCGTTCTTAGCAACCACACCTCTACCCTTGAGTATGTCAGCCATGGTTACTTTCCCGTCTCCTGTGAGATCTGGGAACTTCTTGGCCTTCCCGCCCTTCTTGTAGGACATCATGGAGCTCCGTGCTGCTTTACCCTCACCAGTAGCTCTTCTCTTATCGTAGTTGGCTCTCTGCTTACCAATGATCTTAGCTGCCTTCTTCCCTTTTCCTTCACTTTTTCCTTCACCTGCAGGAACTTTTGCCTCATCAGCAGATTCGGTTACTTCTTTTGCGCTAGATGATTTTGCGATTGGCTTGGAAAACGGGTCACCGCTAAGGGATGGGGCATTTGACTTTTCAGTAGGGTCCAGCGTGGGATCCATCGGCCCGCCACCAGCTGCATACTTCTTGACCTTAGCACCTTTCATGGCTTTGAACATAGATCTGTACTTCTCTACTAGAGCCTTGGCAGCGGGTGTGCCCTTAGCCTTCTTGATTTTAGCCTCAAGCTCAGCTTTTGCTGCCAATGACTTAGAAGTAAAAGCTTTCTTTTGACCACCCTTCTTGACTGGGTTGTTGCGCTGGTCGTTTTTTATCTTTGTTTGTTTCTCTGTCTCAGTCACTTTAGCAATTCTATTCTTGTGTCTCTCGTACTCGGCATCGCTGACACCACTCCTCTCCATGATAGACTTTGACTCAGCAATAATCTGTTTTGCAGTTTTTCCTTTCTTCTTAGGATCACCCTTTCCTCCGTTGTTGTACTTCTTGACCTTCAGACCCTTCTTAGCTTGATTCTCCTCCTCCTCCTTCTTGCTTACCGCCTTCTGTGCGGTACTAACTGCTTTTCTCTTGACAGCTTTGGCAGCTGCTTTCTTTAACATCGGGGCTGCGGCCTTTGCTGCAGCAGCTAGTAGTGGTATAGGCATAGTTTTTACTTTGGAGCAAATATACTCAGATAAAATTTAACCACAAGGGTAGACTACTCTGCGTAATCACCCCTTGCCTTTCGACTCCCTGCGCTTAAGGACCGATTTGATCTTTTGACTCAAGTTACTGCGCCTACTGCGCCTTTTGTCCTGACGCTTCTTCATAGCCTGCACCCTGGGGCTGCCTGTATACGTTACTACCTCTGCCTCGGGCAGGAGATTACCCTTCTTATTCTTAATGGGGTTGTATTTTACCGCTTTGGTGCGCTTTTTACGAACCCGTATCTTTTTTTCTGACATTACACAGCTATCCTTTGATTTAACCTTGTATCTGACGTGTTATCTTCATCAAACACCAAACAAAGACTCAGCATGCTAACACGCTTTGCTTTAGATAGCGAAGGTATAACCTTTTTCTTTAAAAGTCAAGACTAAAGTTAACGTTTAATCAACATTGTTTAACGCATTGCTGGTCAAGGGTTTAGGTTTAGAGAAGAGAACACCCGAAAAAACGCTGGGGTTAAAATTTTGATCAGAAATACGCAGATTGGGGACTATATATACTATACGGCGTCACGTACGCGTACCCGAAACGCATCCGTTTGGGCGTAAATACGTGCATTTCCCGCGTTTGCGTGTAACTTTCAGCTTTTTGCCAAGTGACTGACAATCACTACGTTGTGGCTGTTGAGTAAAGTACCGCTGGAGTCAATCAATCGCAACCAGTTGTAGCTCTGTACGGGACACTCCCTCACCTCATGTATCACATCATGTATGCACACACTGCCCAGGGGTCACACACACATCGCATCGAGGCAGGCGTCCCTCGCGTATGCGTATTCTTCGCGCCTGTTTTACCTTCGGTAAAATCACGCATGGAATAAGTCCCTTCAAAGTTTGGAATTTGGATTCTGTTGCCCCCATCTTTGTGGTCGTCGGTTCGATAGTCGGGCCGCATCAAACATCAAACCTGTGTAACATGACACAACCTACCAACATCCGTGACGCCAAGAAGGCGTTCAACCAAGCCCTCTATCGTCCCACTGCCGAGCGTAAGGCGGAAGCCGTCAAGCTCCTGCAAGCCCTCATCACCCAAGTGAACGAGATGGAGGAAACCAAGGCCAAGCCGAAGGCCAAGCGTGTCAAGCGCAAGTCGAAGGCTCAGAAGCTGGAGGAAGCCCAAGCACGTGACAACGTGAGTGAGACGTACCTCCCTGCTGACAAGCCCAAGCGCAAGCCGAAGGCTCAACCCAATCAAGAGTCGGTCCCCTTTGATGTCGCATCCATCCCAGAGTTCTCGGACCTTGTGGCTGATGGGTACAACGTGGAGGACGCAGTGCGCTATGTCCAGATGCTTGCAATGGGAGCACCCGAACCCATGGAGGCATGATGACTTTGGTCCTGCTCAAAGCTCTTGCAAGCGTACCCACAGGGTGCGAGGTCAAGAACATGGCCTTCTCATACGGGTCGTGCTACTACGTGGCGTTCGAACGTGACGGCTGCTTGGATGCGGTCGATGGGTGCCTTGTCCTCGAAGAGGATGAGGAGGAACCCTGAAATGTTAAAAGTGTTAAAAAACTTGCAATTAGGAATCTCTTGCCTTAACTTTGTAGTCGAATCAAACATCAACCCCCAAACCCATACACCATGGTAAACGACAATTTCTTTTCACAACCCGTAGGACGTGCAGTCCTCTACCTCAACGGCTTCCACTTCGGTGCGAACCTGACCACGCTCAACCGAGCGGCCAACCTTGTCCCTAAGGATGTCAAGGGCTTCGCAACTCTGATTGCCAGCACCCCTGACGTCACTCCTGACGCGGTGCAAGACATCGTGAACCTGCTCGACGACTATGCTCACGACGCAGACAACAACCTCATCTTCAAACTTCAGAACCAATGAAATTTACACAACACTTCAAGACCACGCTACCACACGTGGCAATGACCACGGCCTATGACGTGGACAAAGACCGAGCTACCAACGTAGTCATGGACTCATCCGTCACGATTGACCCCGACCACCAGTATGGTGGGTGGTACGAAACCTACGACCTTGAGTCAGGAGGCGAACGCTTCTATGCAGAAGGTGTGCTCGAAACCGCACATGACGAGGACGGCAGTGTCCGCCTTGTTGGGTACGATGGATGCTACGAACTACCTGAATTTATAACCGAAGTCCTTGAGTTGAAGGGCGTAATCATTGACCTATGAAAAATCACGATACATGCCACAAGTGTGGCGGAGAGGGCATCTTCCTCGGCTCACAAGAGGTGGGCTACACAGCCAACGGAAACGTCAGCACAATCCACGACTATGAATGCAAGGACTGCCAAGCCACATGGATGGTGTGGCACGAGCTTGTCCCCGTATCACGAGAAAACGACAACGAATCATGACACAAGAACAATGCGAACGTGCAGTCAAAGAACTGCAAAACAAAGGCTTCTCTGCCTCCCCCGTACAGGGTGCTCCTAACGACCACGGCGTATGGTTGGACAACGTGTGGAGCGATGACCTGCAAGAGGCTGTAAGCTTCCGAATCCACAAAGAAGAAATCGAATACTGGTCAGAATCACGGAACAAACAATGACACAACACGAACGACTGGAAGAGCGTCAGACCCACTGCGGTGGGTTTGAGTACAGGCTCATTGACGCATGGTATGCGGCAGACAACGGCAACAAGGCTCGCCTACAAGAGGCCTTCAAGAATACACAATTTGATTTGACATGAATGATATTAAAGATATGACCAACACGGAGTTCCTTGCACACATCATGGACCACGGCTCCAAGCACGGGGCGATGGTACAGATGGTGGTGCTCGACTGCTTGCAGAAGGGACTTGACCACTACATCGACATCAAGGATGAAATCCTCGAACACGACGCCAAGATGCGGGAGGAAGGCAAGACTCCCTTCATCAACATGGAGGCATGGGTGGCCTGTTGCGAAGAAACCAAACAACGAATCGAAAACAAATACACATGAATATATGGGAACGCTACCCCAAGGCAACTTGGTTCGAGAACGGAGAAGTACCGAAGTCGGTTCCGACTGACGACTACACGATGACGTACTATCGTGGACGTGACCGCGACGATTGGAGGGAGATGACGTTTAAGGCTTGGAGCCTTGACCACGCTCTCGACCGAGCGACCATGGACCTATGCCCTGATGGGTGGACGGTCAAGATTGTGGAACCACAAACAAAAGAACAATGAACAATACACTATCACAAATCCTCGACTACGAGTGCGGGGAACTTGACACCTTTGGTACACTACAACTATTCTCTGCTCTCATCTCCGATGGGTCAGTGTGGTCACTGCAAGGACACTATGGTCGAACCGCGACTGCGTTGATTGAAGACGGCTGGGTCACTCGATCGGGTGAAGTCACCGACAAAGCTCTTCACAACGGCATCATTGGTTGATTGATGTTTGACCACGGGGGGACGCCTTTCGGGATGCAATTCGATCGGATGAGCGTGTGAAACGTCACACCTTCCCCCCACTTTTTTCAAGGGAGCGCAGTCGGTGCGTACATCGAGTTTGAGAGCTGGTTTACTCTCATAGGGCAGGGGTGCCCTAACGGGTTCTCGATGGCAGTTGTGTTCGAATCCCAACCTCCCTTCTATCAAATGTTAAAATTGTTAAATCATTTGGAATCTCATAAATCATCACTTAAATTTGTAATCGAATCAAACATCAATTCAATACACTATGAAACAATACGCAGTTATTTACGCTGTCGCTGGCCTCTTCGAAGGCTACTCCGACACCACTTGCGAGTTCTTCTCCGACAAGAAGCTCGCAAAGAAACACCTCAAGCAAATCATCGAGACCTACCAAGGCGATGAGATGTGTGTAAGCATCGAGCAACCTGACGTTGACTCGCTTGACATCACCCTGACCCGTGACTACGAGGACTACAAGGCTTGTGTCCCATCAGACATGGACCACGACGATTGGGTGGCAGACAATTTCGACGACTGCACTGTCGAGGTGTTCCGAGTCATCGAGATTGACTGCGAACGCTACAAGAATGCATCATCTACCGAGCACATGTGGCTCACATGGGACCAACAGGATACCTGCCCTGCATGGGACTACCAACCCCTGTGTATGTCCTTGGTGGCTCGTGTCTCATCCGATGTCATGGACAACGACCAATCGGTTCACGGACTCGAACAACTGACGGACTTCATATCCTCTGTGTACTACCGCAGTCATGCCTTCATCGACATCGACGACTATGTGATGCACGCTTTCCGTATCCCCAAACCCAAAGACAATGACTAAAAAAGAACTAATTGACAGCCTGTCTGACTGCAAAGACGACGACCCCGTTGTCATCATGGTGCATGACACGACAGCATACGAGGACTGCTACGACTTCTATGTCGATGCAGTGTACCTCGACCCGCTACACAACAATCACGAATCCGAAATTCAACTCACACTAATCAACCACAATGACGATAGCAACTGAACAAACCATCAAGCTTGAAGTATCTGACTGCTTCAACGCCATCTACCACGATGAAAGTGCCTACAGCCTACTCCTCAGGCTGTGCAAGTCACACGGCATACCCTTCCACATCACGGAAGACATCATCGACTCCATCGAGGAGGCGGTGACTGAAATGATTATCCAAGCAATAGAAGACAACGAACAATGACTAAGAAAGAAATCATCGAAGACCTCCGCGACAAAGTAGCGGACGCAAAGTGGGAGTTGCAACGAGTCCTTGACATCCTTGACAGCTTATACCACGAAGACAATGACTGACGAATACATGGATGAGCAGTGGGAAAAGATCGAGGCCCGCATGAGGCGATTTGAAGAGACCGCATCCTCCCACGACAAGATGATGCTTGACTGCATGGTCAGGGACTGGGAAGCTAAAATGAGATTAAAAATGCAAAACTAACATGACAGGGGACCTAGAAAACTTTCAGAAGTTCTTGGAATCCATATCCGACAAAGAGAACACACAAAGCAAGCGCTCACGACGTCGAAAGATGGAGCGGGCAATCAAGAAATACAAAATAAATTTAAACAACGATGGTGTACAAACTGACAGAGAGGGCAAAAGCTGACCTCGCTGAACTAGAGCAAGAAGTCAATCACATTGTGTCCAAATGCAAAGAGATTGACGACTTTAACCTCCGAACATCGGAGAACAAGAAGGACTACTGCACGGCTATGCAACTGATGTGCATTTTTGTGGAGAAGCGTATGCACAGGTTCGAGCCGCATCAACGCACAAGAGCGTTGGCAGAGTGGTTCAGCAGGGACAGGACTACAATCCTGCACCACTTCAAGCATGCCAGAGCTAGGCTCGATGCGGACCTTGAGTTCCAGCACATGTGGGCTATGCTCGGTGCGCTAGGCATCAAGTGTGCGACAGAAGGGTGGATTCGGTCCCATGAACTTCGCATCCGATTCATCGACAGGCAAATCTCTATCCTAAAGGATAGACGAGAAAAAATCGAAAATAAACAACAAAAAGGTTGGATTGTGACAACCGATGACTTATCTTTGCAAAACTAATTTAATTTAATTCATGTCTAATTACAAATTCAAGACCACGAACATCCGTGGCAAAAAGTACGTTGAAGTCAACGAACGCATCAAGTTCTTCCGACAGGAGGACCAGTACAAGAACTGGACCATCTCAACAGAGTTCACCGCTATGGACTCTGACATGTGTGTCTGCAAGTGCATCGTCGCTGACACCGACAAGAGGGTCATCTCAACAGGTCATGCTCACGAGGAGCGCGGATCGTCTAACATCAACAAGACAAGCTATGTCGAGAACTGCGAAACCTCAGCAATCGGTCGTGCCTTGGCCATGCTCGGAATCGGAATTGACAGCAGTATCGCCTCTGCCAATGAAGTCAACGATGCCATTGCGAAACAGCAAGAGCTCGTGGACAATCCTGTTGTACAGAAGCTTGCGGAAGCAATCGACGCCCCGCTAGAGAACATCATGGATAAGGCCGTGGGTTACATCAAGTCAGCCACCAACAAGCGCAAGGCATTTGATAGCATCATCGCCAAGTACGCTGAACAGCTCACAGAGAAGCAGGTTGCAGGACTCCAAAAGTTTGTGCGATGAAGAAAGTGCTATTCATTACCACGATGGTCTCCATGCTCATCTCACTGACCATATGGTTTACAGGCAACAAGATGGTTGCCCTGTACATAGGTATGTGGTGTCCGACCATTCTATCTCTTGAGGCATTTTTGCCACGCAAAAAAAGCAAAAAGAAAAACAAGGTTGGGCGACCATACGGCTGGCGCAAACACCCAAACAAGAAGCACGCTATTAAGGTGCTTCGGTCTCGTGGCCTCTCGTATCGAGAGATTGCAACTCAAGTGGGTGTACCTAAATCAACAGTCCACAACTACGTCAAGGGCAAGTGACTTCGGAGCGAAGGCGTCTGTATCACGAGCTCAAAGCCAAGCGCCTTGAGAACGAGCGTGACATCCTCTACAAATACTACAGGCAGAAACTTGGTAGTAATGAGGATGCGCGAGGCGCAATAAGAAAGTACTTCAGCCATGCCCATAACTCTTGGTGGGAGCACGTGCAGAAAAACACAAAACACTGGAACAAACTAAAAAATGAGAGATAAACTAACAGAAAGAGTAGGTAAAGGACACCTGTCTTACTCCTCCATCAAGTATGCACTTGGAGACATGAAGCTCTGGGAGATGTACATGAGGGGGCAACTTAAGAAAGAGTCTGATGCCTTGAAGTTTGGAACCTTGTACGACATGCTCCTCTTTGAGCGCGACAAGGCCATGGACACATATGCAATCATTGGGCACGATCAGATCCTAGCCCAGTGCAACGAGAAGACCATGAGCTCGAAAAGCCCCCACCTGACGTCTGACTACAAGGCTGTAAAGTCTGAGATGTATGAAGACGCTCAAAAAGGAGGGCTCACCGTATGCTCTGGTGACGATTGGTCTATGGCCAACGACATGATTGACAGGCTTGTAGCTTGTGGGCTGCTTGGAACATACCTCAAGGGTAAGTATCAGGTGGAGTTCAATGAGGACATCAACGGCATCCCTGTCAGGGGGTTCCTTGATTGCCTTGGCAAGGACTTCATTACCGACAGCAAGAGCGCAAGAAGCGTAAGCAAATTCAGGTACGATGTAAACAGCTGGAACTATGACATCCAGGCGTACATCTACACCAAGGTATTTGGAATCAAAAACTACTACTGGGTTGTTCAGGAGAAAACTTTCCCCTACTACCCAGCCCTCGTGAAGTGCTCAGAAGAGACGCTATTCAAGGGTGAGATGAAGTTTCACGAAGCTGTTGAAAACATAACAAAGTGGCTTGAAGATGACAGACCTACTGACAAGGATTACGCAGAGTTTATTGTTTAACCAAACCACCAAGCTCTTGGCTACTGGAGCTGTAATGGTGGTCATTTACATAGTAGCAATTATTGTTTTTTCTAATTTCCTAAATTTTTTGTTATCATGAGTGATACTAAGTATGATTCCGTACTCGTTGGGTACACCGAAGAGCCTCGCATGTACGAGGAGCAACTTTCAAGCTGGAGCGTTCGATTCAAGGACCACGAGCTGAAAGAAATGATCGAGAAGTACGCAACTACTCGTAACGCAGAGGGGCAGGGCGGCAACGTCTACCTCACCCTGTTCATGTCTAAGAACGGAAAGCCTTGCTGCCGTGTGTTCGACCCAAACAGCGAAGCTGCGAAGGAGCGTCGTAACGCCAAGGCTGAAGCCTCTGAAGAGAAAACAGCTGATGCGCTCCCATTCTAAGGGAACGCCTATCTACCACATGTACGCTCGGATCGCCTTCAAGAAAAAGAAGGTTGTATCTGAGCGTGCAACGTGGATAGTCTCTGTGTTTGACAACCCCGCTGATATCATGGCCTACGACACAAAAACAATGCACCGACTCGAAGCAGAGTGTTACGGTAAGACAAGCAAGGCGTCAAGGCAGATTATCATCAGGGAAATCACAGAGAAACAAAAGCTAAGCAACTCAAATCTATCCATAGATGAACACAAAAAGCAAAATAAAAAGTAGATGCAAGCAGCTTGAAGAGCTTCTTCTGTCTAAGAACGAAAAGTATGGGGACGCTGCACTAGAACCCCTAAATGTGTTTTCAAAAGCCAACTCAGTGTCTAGCATTAAGGCCCGCATTGATGACAAGCTTAAGCGCATACAAACCTCAGGTACCATTGACCACACTGAGGACACCCTGCTCGACCTTACGGGCTACTTAATCCTCCTAATGATAGCAAAGGAAAATGAAAGTCACGATATTCAAAAACGTATACGAGAAAAAGGATCCACACCACGTAACGCTGAAGACAGCTCTCAGACGTATACAGGAGGGGACTTCGAAGTCCAGTATATCTGATGTCAGAAACGGGGACAAAGAGTCTAAGCTCAAGCTCCCTGTCGTATGCTTCAGTGGGGAGTTTTCTTCGCGCTCTGACGAGGCGCTGTTTGAGCACTCTGGATACATTATTCTGGATTTCGATCACGTTGATGTTGCGGCGACGAAGCAGCATCTTGGTACGGACGATCACATATATGCCTGTTGGACTTCACCGAGTGGGGACGGCATTAAGGCGTTGGTTAAGATCACGAACCCAGAAAGGCACAGAGACCACTTCCGAGCCCTTGTAACGTACTTTGATAAGCAGTATGGGATTCAGGTCGATGAGTCTGGGATAAACGAATCTCGGGCTTGTTTCGAGTCGTATGACCCTGACATCATTATCAAGGACCAGAGCAAACCGTTTGGTGCGTTTACCTCTGAGCTCGCACAGCAGCAGGTGCCTGTAAACGAGCGAGGTGAGTATACGGACTACATGAAGCTTAACCTAGCGGCACGGATGATCCGCTTGGCTGATGATGGAGAGAAGCACTCTGCACTAATCAGAGCGGCTAAGCTTTGTGGTGGGTACATAGCTGCTGGTCGCATGGAGGACGAGGAGGTTGTCAGAGTCCTGTTTCGTGAGATAGTAAAGCGGGACATAGACTCTGAGGCTCAGGCCATGAAGACCATCCGAGACGGAATCGAAATGGGCAGGGTAGTCCCTATCAGGGACCTCATCAACGAAGAGAAGAAGGTGCAACGTGAGATGCTCATCAATGATGGTGACATGTCTTTTGTTTCATCTGACGATGAGGACTTCAGGTGGATTGATGACTATGCCAATGGTAAGATTCAGCTTGGGTTGGAAACAGGTGACCCTCAGTTCGATGAGTACTTCAGGTACAAGAAGGAGTTCTTGATTATCAACGGGCACAGCAATGTGGGTAAGACCACCACGGCCCTGTACATGATTGTGAACGCTGCGGTTCGTCACAACTGGAAGTGGGTGATATACTCTAGCGAGAATACAACCGCATCCGTCAAGATGAACCTCATGCAGTTTGCAACGGACAAGAAGATCTCAAGCATGAACTACTTGGAACGCAAGAACGCATACAAGTGGGTACAGGATCACTTCACGATCATCAGCAACAATCAGGTGTACAGCTACTCTGACTTGATGGTATTCATGGAGAAGGTCATGCGCCAACAGCAGATTGATGCGGTCTTCATTGACCCGTACAACAGCTTGAGGCTTGACTTGAAGAACTCTGGTGTCAACTCTCATGAGTACCACTACGAGGCAGCTAGCGAGCTACTAACCTTCAGCAAAACAAACAATGTTGCTGTGTGGTTGAACATGCATGCTGTCACTGAAGCACAACGACGCAAGGGTGACGATGGTCTACCTATCGCTCCTTATGCAGAGGACACTGAAGGTGGTGGCAAGTTTGTCAACAGAGCCGACTGCTTCTTGACTATTCATAGGAAGGTTCAGTCCCAAGACCCTGCAATCAGGGCTATGAGTGAGGTACACGTCCGCAAGGTTCGTGAGGTGGAGACTGGTGGGCGGCCAACGCCTCTTGATTCGCCATATCGCATCATAATGAACAGTGGTCACACTGGCTTTACGAATGCAGTGGGTGTAAACAAAATGTTTCAACCTATTGATTTACAGCCAGAACCCAAGAGGTTATTCAAGGATAACATTAACATTGACTTTCTAAAAAATACTGTGTAACTTGACATAGTGAGAAAGAAACAAACTAGAAGACGCAAGTCATCTAAAAAATCGCTGGGGAAGTTCAAGAGTGGCATTGAAAAGTATTGCTCTGACCAGTTACGAGAACGAAGGGTGAGTTTTACCTATGAGGAAGATACCTTTTACCTCATGGACTCATTTGTATTCCCCCACAAGTATTTTAAGATGACTGCCAAAAGGAAGGACATGGCGGACAGGAGTGGATCGAAGCAACAGCCGATACGATATACACCTGACTTTGTGGGCAAGGACCAGAAGTGGATCATTGAAACAAAAGGATACCTACCCTCACACCATGACTTTCCGATGCGTTGGAAGCTTTTTTTAAAACACATTGTAGACAATGACTTGGGGTATGATGTTTATCTCGCAAGAAATAAGCAGCAAGTTGACCAAGCTATTGACGAAATAATAAAATCAAAACAAAATGAAACTAGATCAACTGGCGACGATGTATTCGATGGCAACAATTCGGATGCATGATGCAGTTACAGAGGCTTATGAGTCCATGCATAGCAATGACGGGGATCCGCTTGAGTCAAGGGACCACTTAAACATTGTATTGACAAACCTCAAGGCAATAGTCGAGAGTGAGGCAGACTTAGCAATGACTGCTTTGGACGAAAGACTAGAAGATGCCGATAAGCAGTAAGAGGAGGGCTTATTCAGGATCAACAGGCAGGGTGGCAGAGGTGAGGTTCGTGAGGTCCGCTAGGCACAAGGGGTTATCGGTAACAAAGTCCTCTCACACTGAGGATAGACACTCACACATTGACTACTGGCTGGCTATGAAGCCAGACGGTGGTCGGTGGGGTGTAGACGTAAAGGGAAACAATCTGCCAGACGAAATCTGGTGTGAATTTAAGAACGTAGCAGGAGAGCCAGGATGGATGTATGGTGGTGCAACAATCATTGCATTCGATATGCCAGAAGAGGGTGGCTTCTCCATTGTGGATCGGCAGGAGCTAGCGCTCTTTTGTGAGAAGCACGTAAGGGATGAGGTAGTGACAGATAAGAAGCACGCCTACCTGAAAAAGTACACGCGCAAAGACAGGAAGGATGTGATAACGATACTTAAGTTGCACGATATCAAGTCTTTGGTTTCTTACCGAGTATGGGATTACGATACCAATTATTGAGTATCTTTACTGCCCTTTCTAAATAACTTTTAACATGACAGAAACACAAAAAATCCCCTGGGGGGAGGTGGGATACGCCACCTATAAAAGAACGTATTCGAGGCCGCTAAAGAGCGGAACGGAGGAGTGGGAAGACACCATTGACCGAGTAGTTGAGGCCTGCAACAAACAGCTCAAGTGCGACTTCAACGAGCATGACCAGAAGGACATCAAGGATATGATGATGAACCTGAAGGGAACCGTTGCTGGGAGGTTTCTATGGCAGCTAGGGACCAAGACTGTTGACAAGCTAGGGCTTCCGTCTCTTCAGAACTGTGCCTTTACTGTGGTTGACGATCCTATCAGACCGTTTACGTGGGCGTTTGAGATGCTTATGCTGGGCTCTGGTGTTGGGTACAACATCCAAAGGGAGCATGTCTACCAGCTACCCAAGGTTAAGAAGAAGGTTAAGGTTCAGCATGTCGTTGACAACGGAGCTGACTTCATCGTACCTGACTCACGTGAGGGGTGGACAGACCTGCTCAAGCGAGTCATGGAGGCTAGCTTTGTGACAGGAGATGGGTTTACATACGACACCTCACTTATCCGACCTGCTGGGTCTCCGATCAAGGGGTTTGGAGGTACAGCCTCTGGACCAAATGATCTTATCTGGGGGATGCAAGAGATAAACCGCATCCTCAATGAGCGAAGCGGTCAAAGGCTAAAGCCTATCGACTGTCTTGACGTTATGAACATAATCGCAAAGATCGTAGTGGCTGGAAACGTCCGCAGATCAGCACAAATTGCAATAGGAGATCACGATGACATCGAATACCTACGAGCAAAGCGTTGGGACCTTGGAGGAATCCCGAACTGGAGAGCGATGTCAAACAACTCAGTGGCCTGCGATGATGTTAGTCTGCTCCCAGAAGAGTTTTGGGAGGGATACAAGGGGAACGGAGAGCCATACGGACTCATTAACCTCACCTCATCAAGACGCATGGGCAGAACAGGGGACATCAAGTACCCAGACCCAGACGTCATGGGCTACAATCCATGTGCTGAGCAGAGCCTTGCGCCTTTTGAGACCTGCTGCTTGGCTGAAATCTATCTTCCAAACATAGAGTCAGAGCTTGAGCTTAAGAATGTAGCTAAGCTTCTTTACAGAATCAACAAGCACAGCCTTGCTATCAAGTGCTCTGTCAAAGAGACAGAAGAAATTGTGCACAAGAACATGCGGATGGGAATTGGGGTGACTGGATACCTTCAAGCCTCTGACGAACAAAGAAGCTGGCTATCTGACTGCTATTCATACCTTAGAGCTTATGATAAAGAATATTCAAGACTATGCGGATTTCCCACATCTATTAAACTTACAACTGTCAAGCCCAGTGGAACGCTGTCTCTACTTGCTGGCGTTACACCAGGTGCACATCCAGGATACAGCCAGTACTACATTCGACGAATTAGAATGGCTGCAGATAGTGAGCTGGTCAGCGTGTGCAGGGACAATGGGTTTCACATAGAGTATGTGAGGAACTTTGATGGGACTGAGGATCACTCAACAGTTGTGGTTAGCTTCCCATGTTCATTCCCTGAGAACACGATGTTCGCAGATGACATGACAGCTATAGACCAACTGAATGTAATCAGGCGCCTTCAGCAGGAGTGGTCAGACAACTCTGTGTCTGTGACTATCTACTACCGAAAGGAGGAGCTTGACGATATCAGGAAGTGGTTGGACGAAAACTACTTTGACGTGAAGTCGGTTTCCTTTTTGCTCCACAACGAGCATGGTTTCGATCAGGCTCCGATGGAAGAGATTACCAAGGAGCAGTACGAAGAGATGTCTAGCAAGGTGACCCCAATCACGAACATCAATCAAATCAGCATGGCTGAGGTTGACATTCAGGATTGCGATACAGGAGCATGTCCCGTTCGATAAGTCATTGTTGGATTAGCCAACTGTATTACATTGGCGAAGTGAAGTAACTGGGAGCCCCTTCGGGGGCTCTCTTCACGTCTGGTATCCCCTCAAGCTTATACCTTGTAGAAAGGGTAATTGGTTACATGTGGGTTCAAGCCCCACCCAGACGACCTAGCAGTTCCACTTCCTAAGTGCCAGAGCCTTGCGTGTTGGTTTGCCGTTTGGCTTTTTCATTGGCCCCTTCATGCCACTCATGCGAGCGCAGAAAGATTTGCGTCTTTTGGCCGCCTTACTGCCAGCCTTGAGCTTTGATGGCTTGGTGGTCACGGCTGTCTTAAGCTTGCTCCCTGGGTTGGCTCTTCTGTATGCAGCCACACCAGCTGCTGTGAGTCCACCCTTTCTGCTCTTGTGAACCCCCATCTTCATCTTGGGCATCGTCTGGGTTCTACCACCCTTCTTCATGACTTTCATACCTTCCATAGCCTTCTTTTTCTTTTTGTAGCGAGACACCCTGCCCTTCTGCTTCTTTTCCTTTGCAGCTCTAGCCTTTTCAGAAGGAGACAGCTCACTCCATGTAGACGGTGTGTCTTTTGATACGCGAACAGTAGGGCGGAAGGTGCGATCGCTGCCGCTGTACCCCTTCTTGCCTCTGGGGGTCGTCCACTTCTCCTTGAACCAGCGCTTTAGCGCCATGCCCTTTGCTGTCTTGCGTACAGCCATTACTTCTTTCCCTTACCGTAGTTGGCTGCTCCCATCTTCCTACACTTGGCGATCCTGCCGCTAGCATATGCGCTTGGGAATACCTTTTCTCCAGCCTTGACTTTGTGGTAGCAAGCATCTTTTACTGACCCACCCTTTTTGTATGACTTGTTAATTTTCATCGTTTGGCTTTTTCAATAGTTCTTCCAGCGAAGTATGCGCCAAATGCAGTAAGCATTAGGATCTCAAGCAAAGATACGTAGGAATCTTTTACGTTAAATGCTACGTTGTCCATGCTGTCGATCATCATCGTGATCATAAACATAGACATCAGCGCTATCAATGTCACTGGTCGTATCATCTTGGCCAGCTTGACGTCGCTACCCATGTCAGCTTTCCATCGCTCCGTAACATTCTCTTGGAACTTTATTTCTGCATCAACTGCAGCTATACCTTCATTGGTGTCTACGTCTGGATCTTTGTCAATCAGATTCTTTACCATGCCCAACGCTCCTTGATCTGGGAGCAAATCCCCAACCACGCTCAAAACGTTTGGTGCCTTAGACTTCAGCCATTTACCTAGGCCTGTGTTTTTAATTTTCTTCTTGTCGCTCATTATCATATATTTTTTGCATTATATCTAACACCTTGATAGTGTGTTCTTTAAACATCCTGTCTTCACCAAACTCTTTAAGTCCGTTGAATGAATCACCAATCTTATTCATGGCCTCAAGCTTATCCGAGTCATCCATTCCAGCATAACCTTCTGATCGGGTAAGGTCGAGGAGCGCCTCGTATCTAGCTGAGTTGGCAATACGTGCAAGCTCGTTGATGTCTTCGATGGAGAACCTTACCTTGCCACTCATGAAGTCTGCGTCGTTTAGGAACGTGTAGTCTCTTCCGATTGCAGCAAGAGCAGCTTTTTCTTTCTTGGTTTTAATCTTAGGTGGTGCCATCTTTCTAGTGGTAGCAAAGTACGGTGTACCGCAGGCCTTTGTGAGCTCTTCTGTCTGCTCATACAGCCTCCACACCTCGTTAGAAACTTCATCGGCTTCACCCTGTCTTGCTTTGAACACATCGAACAGGTAGTACCCCCCAGGGATAGCGCCTGTAGGCTTCTGTCTGATAGGCTCGCCCTTCCAGTTCACTCTGATTGGGGCGTCACCAAGATTAAACGTTCTGTCCAGCAGCGTGTATCTGAACCTCTGCATGATCCTCTCTTCCAGCGGTTTGTCCTTAGATACCCTTGTGTCTGGAAGGTACTCTCTATCCTGCTTGTACAGGGCAGATAGCGTGTTTGGCAGAACGGTTGAAGATACAGCCGAGAAAGTGGATGAAGCCCATCTTTCAAACTTTCTCTCGAAGTCGTCAGCATCTCCAGCGGACAGCAACTCAGTAAAGCTGCTTACCCCTTGCAAAAAGCTTTGGTCCATCATGTGTGCCATGGTGCTGAAAGCGGTAACACCAAATGCATCCCGAACCATTCTATTCGCAATAAACGGATCCTCGCCTAGTCCTGGGTCTGAGGCACTGGTAGCTTTTACCCTAGCTCCTATGATAGCACCGAATATACCGAGCTTTTGATAGCTCATGAAGTAGTCGTCTGCTTGCTTTGAAGCTGTACCACCAGACATAAATCTCTTCAGCGCTGATATGTTTACAGAGTTTGGAGGAAACTGATCGTAAGCCATGTTTCTTTCTTCGTCATCACCAATCTCAAGAGCACCAGATATGATACCCTCTCTGATGAATATCTCAGCTGCGTAAGCCACACTCTGGCCCATGATGAGCTTCCCCATGTTTTGTGCTGCTGACCTAGAGTCTCCTCTTTTAAGATCAGACATCATTCTTGGGATCGCAATCACAGGTGAAGTAAACGTAAGCGTCTCGTACAAAATGTTAGCTGGAGTTCTGACATAAGGCATCTGGCTGCGAACCAAGAACTTAGCAAACTCCTGGCCGTTGACACCTGGAAGGAAGTTAAATATCCTGCCTGCTGACTTCTGAACAAAGTTTACAAACCCTTCTCCTAGCTCTGAAGCTACACCTTGCTCTTGGAACGTAAGCTTTCTTCCCTCTGACTCAGCCCGCTCTCTTACATTCATTGGTGGGTGCTTGAGAAACCTTGAAAGTTCCTCACCCTTGAGCCCTCTGGCAAGCGCCTCTTGGTAAACTTCTATCCCTTCAACTCCTCTTCTGAACGGGGTGTCACCAACACCCAAGAACCTAAACATAGTCTCTGCTGGGATACCCAGGGTCCCCTGGATAAAAAGCTTAGATCTTTGACTCATGCTAGCCTTGCCGTCAGGACCTAGAGGCAGTTCCTCTCCCTTTCCAAACGCTGACATAAGAGATCTAAAAGGTGCAAACCCTCTGTGTATTCTCCACTCAGTTACGTCTTTCTCCTGGCCAGTGACAACCGCTTCCAACGACTCAACAAATCCCGCACCAAACTTTCTTAGCCCATACATGTATGCATTGACAGAGTAGTTTCTTTTCATTGGTGAATCGTACCCAAATACATTTACGAGCCTTTCTATTGGTAGCGCTATGATATCTCTTGGAAGCATGAGCGCAGCGTTGTAAAGGTTTGCTACGACGTTTGTGATCTGAGACATAGGGGTCAGAAGATTACCCTGAATAAGCATAGACCCAATAGAACCCCAGCCTCTTTCAATTACAGCGTTTGTAAAGGTCTCTAAATTTTTCTCGACCTCCTTGAGCCGCTTTACTTCAGCCTCCAGCTCAGCATCGACGTCTTCACCTCGGATGCCTTGCTCCATGAGCTTTCTTACCTTGGCGTTCGCTTCCATCATCTTTGCAGACAAGTCAACTAGCTTTTGCTTCTGCGTGTCTGAGAGCGTATTACCGCCGTTCTCAACAGCTTTCTCGATCATCATGACCATTCCAGCTGGAGTTGACGACTTAAGCTCAGCAAAGTGCCTTAAAAGGCGTCCAGCCGTGGTTCCAATCTTAGACAGCTCAGAGATGATAGACGGGATGGCTTCTGCGTTACCTTCTGCAACGGCTCTGTTAATGAGCTCGATGCCTGCAAGCACACCCATGTCGTCATTCCTCTGGGACAACCTACCTATAGCCTCGTCTGTCATGATCTCCATCAGATCCCCAGTCGCCATAGAAGACAGTTTGTCTCTTGAGTCCTTGATGTTTTGCTGCGAGATATAGTTCTCTGGATTACCCAGGATCTCATTCCTTACATTGTCGTACAAGGTGGCGGTCCTTCCAGCCGTCTGTCTGATTCTAGCTGATGCCCTACCCTGCTTAATAGCTTCTTCTGCGTTAGCTGCTACCTCTGACTTGTCCAGAGCAACCTGAGAGGTTACATCCATGTCGTTGTAAGCTGCCTCAGCCTGCTCCACACTATTGTACTTTACACCAAGGGCAGCCTCTGAGTAAGCCCTGAACCTCCTTACAGCAGCATCATACTTCGGGCCTCGCTTGACGCGCTTAGCTCTTTGAGCTTCGGTCTCTCCTCTACCCGCCTCAACAACAGGGTCGCTGTAATCGAGGTATTCGATCTTACCAGTGAGGTAAACGTTGCTACCAACCACAACAGCGCCTTCGGCTGACTTAATCGGTCTCCCCGCTACATCTACAAACGTGTTGTGTTTGAACGGATTGAACACAGCCTTGACGCCTTCGTATGAAATCTCATCCATGTTGGTGCTTACCAGCTCTCCATCGACACTGGCCATTGGGAACTTATTCTCCTGGAAGGTTACAATCTTGTTTCTAGCGTTTTGATTTACGTTGAGGTTTACGTTGCTTACACGAACAACAGGAGCATATTGAAGCGCCTCACCCGTGGCTGTCTTGTCGTGTATCGTCTGCACTGGCACCCCTGTGTTCTTTAACACATTGAGGTTCAGCCTAATACCAACCTTGTCTCCAGGTGCAGGGCTCTTGCCTTTACCCATGACTCTTCGTGAAGCTGCGTCAGTGCTTAGAGCTTGGTTAGTTATCTCGTTGGTAATCAAGCCGCCCCCTTTGATTTGAAGCGCCTCCTCTGGAGCTCTATCTCTGTACAACTTTGAATCCAATGCATTCACCTTGAGGTCGTTGTCGTTAAAGAAGTCAAACTCCAACTGCCTTAATTTGCTAGACGCTCGCCCCTCCATCTCCATCTCCTGCTGTCTGCTGATCTTGCCGCCAGTGGCCTCTACTTGCTGAGCTGTGATGTCTATTGCAACGGAATATGGCGAGTCAATCGGCATGAGGGCTTTGCTAAGGTTTTTGTAAGACCCCTCTTGCATAACCTGCCTCATCAAGGGATGCCAAGGGGTGTATGGCTTTCTTTTCATCTTGCCGCCATCATTTAACCTATAAGCCATAACCTGATTAAAGGCATAATACATTTGCCCAACTTGAGCCACAACGTACTGGTTGTCCTTATTTTTGGGGTTTCTGTTGTGAGCGTCAACAAGCGCTTTTACCACCTCGTATCTAAGTTTTTTTGAATCTGGATCCATTTTTCTGCCCTCCATAGGTGAGTGAACCCTAACTATCATCTCCTTGGCTCTATTCCGTTGCGTTGGAGTAGCAGACTCGTCTTGTGCTAAGTCATGCAGCTCTTGAAAAATTGTTTTGTTTCTAAGGCCTTTTCTGTCTTTAGGGTTGACCTTGTTTAGAAGCTCCACGACCTTGGCCCTGTTTAGTGAAATAGTGGCTCCACGGGGTAAGCCCATCTCTCCAGTAAACACACCAAGTTGGTCCATAAGGTGTATGTCTTGCGTCAAGAAATTTGACCCTACGTCGCCAAACATCGTTACAGCAAAAGAGCCAATTTTAGGTGCACCCATAGACCTAGTGGACATCTCGTCAGCCATAACTGGAAGGTCTCTTTTCTTTTCCCCTCTTTGACTCATATCATTCATGAAGCCATCAGCGTTAAACTGACCATCTTCGCTTAGGTATCTATTGAACAGACTATTGACTGACTCAAGAGTCGTCCCTATTGTTGGTATTGTTCTTCCTGTAGCGCTAATCATTTCCCGATACCTTCCACCAGACTTTTCCTTAAATTCACTAATCAAGTCCTTTGGTATAAAGTCAAAGGGTTTGCCTGGCGTGTAGTTTCTTTTGTAAGAAACTAATGCGTTATGGAAGATATTCATCGCCATGATCATGTTACCCTTTGCCGCCATTCCTGGTGACGTAGCGGCCACGATGGTGTCAAATACAGGGGAGAACTGCTCCACAGCAATATTTGAAAACAATCCAGAAAGCTCAGTTAAGAACTCACCCTTTGCCGCTTCGTATTCCTTAAAAAAGTTTTCTGGATTCTCATAGCCCTCATCCTCCATCATTTTAAGCGAGTATTCAATGTCGTCTGTCATCGCTCTGACTATGGTCTCTTTCACGGCATCATCCTCTTGAAACATCTTAAGCTTTTCAGCAGAAGATAGGTCTTGGAATCTGATTTCCTTGCCATGAACATCGGCATAGGCTTGATTTATTTCGGCTACGCTTTCCGCCGTCGCTAAATGATACATCGTAGCCTTTGAACTCTTTAGCATCTGCTCAAACTCCTCCTTTGTGAGTCCGTAAGCTTTAGAAAAATCTTCAGCCTTTTTTCGAACAGAATCCTCCACAACCCCTGGGCGATTGCGCAGCTCGTCGCTTATCTTGTTTGACGCTCTTCCTTCCCCTCTTCTTATGTTTTCTCTTTCTTCGTCAATAAAAATCTCAATAGCAGATCTGGAACTTCTTTTAACCCCTTCAGCTCTCTTCCTCTTAAATTCCTCACTGATTGTTTCGCCTTTAGAATTTAATTTGTTTGACGCCCTTCCCCTTTCTTTAGCCTGAGCGTCTCCAAACAAAATCGACTCCGCGTCTCTAAGCTGCTCCTCGGTAAGGGTTCTAAACTGTCGTGGGTTGTTTTCATCCACTTCAATATCAAGAGCCTCCAAAATCTTGGCTTCACTAGATGTCATGTACGGAACGTAGTCTGCACCCTCCTCTTTCTTTCTGAGCTGCTGCACCTTGTCAAGCAGAGTGTTCCCCGCTACTATGAGGCCTGTTCTTTTCTTTTGATCTGCAGCCATTTTATCACCCCTCGTCATTGGCTTCTTGAGGTTCCAGTTAGCCATCTGATCAGCGTCAATGCGTGTGCCTTTGTTAGGCCCAGAAACGAACTCAACACCACTCATCTTATCTGCCATGGACCCCCCAAGGGTTCGTTGGTTCCAAGTGTTGATAAAGTGCCACTTGCCATTAAACGTAGCTGTCTGAAGCTTTGATATTCCCGTGTACGAACTAGCCCGCCAGTAAGACACCTCAAACTTCTCATCCATAGGAAGGTCTTGTGGTCTCATCATCTTTGCAGATGCTCGACCAGCGTCGCCTTTTACGACTCTGCTTTGTACAGATACGTGAGACCCATCAGCAACAGCATTTGAGAATGCATTTGCGATGCTTAATGCTGAACTGTCAGATGAAATAACAAATCCTTTGTTGGTTGGCTTCATAAGCTTATTCAACCACAACCTCCACTTTTGAACTGTTCCTATGTTAAGAGCATCTGAGTTTGAAGCGATAGCCGAGATGAGCTCAGTAATCCTTTCGTCAGCAGCAATAGCTTCAGCCTGAACCTCAGTGTATCCGTCAGCAAGAAGTCTTTGCTTTTCGCTTCTTTCTTTGGTGGCGGCTCTTTGTCTAAGGCTAACATCCTTCTTGACGATAGCTTCAAGATCATTTAGAAGTCGAGATCTTCCAGCTGGCCCCATGGTTTCAAGCATAGGGCTTATAGCTGAGTGTATCACCTCCTCCAAAACAGTCTCCTCAAAAGTCTTCACCTTTCCAAGAAACTCAACTTCTGAATCCATGTTGCTCAAGATGTTGTCCACAGATATGTGCATCATCTGACCATCCCAATACCCTCCTGCGTCACTTTGAAATGCATCCATAGATGCCTTATCGTGCATCCTGAGAGTAAGTCCTGGGTGGATCTTTCTCAAAGACTCCATTGCGTTTCTCAAAAACGTTCTTTGCTTCTGATTGAGTCCGCTAAGGGCATCGTCAGGAATCTCCATTCCAGCGTCAGGATCACTACTAAAGTCAGTGAATCTGCCCTCAACGCCTTTTGAATCCTTGCCGCTTACAACGACATTGTTGCCCTCAGTGTACTCGTCTTTGGTAATTGTCTTTCCTTTTGAGTCTTGGTATGTAGCGCCAGGTGTCATCCCGAACTTAACAACGTTACCCTCGGCGTCTTTGATGGCACTAAAGAAGTCAGTAGCAGCGTCGTTCTTCTCTACGCCCCCTTCAAAGAGGTTGATCTTGCCGTCACCTTTTACGAGGCCGTTTTTGTGAGCTACGCTCTCTTGCTCAAAGATCTTAGCAAACTCAGCGGACTGCTCAACTGTCATGCCCTCAACCAAGAAGCTATTCTCTCCATTCTTGTACTTGCCCTTGATTTCGTGGAACGTAAGACCCTGCTCTTCAAGGTATTTCTTAGCCTTCTCGTTTCTCTCTGCATTCTCTTTGTCGCTCAGCTCAGCTTTTCCATATGGGTTCTCTGCCGTAAGCATAGCAAAGTTGTCTGACTCGAAGATCTGATCAATCTGAGTTTGAGACAACGAAGAGTTATCCATGTTGGATACTGCATCCGTAACCCAGGAATCGGTCCCTCTGGCCTTAGAGTCCATCACCCTATCTCTGATCATATCAGCAGCAGCCGTTACATCTCCGCTTCTGTTCTGTGCCATGCCGAGAGCATCGTTTAGACTTGCTGTTGCTCGCTCTACCTCAGCCAAAGACTCGTCTGTAACTGACTCTGCGAGAAGCTGTTCTGCCTCTTTTAGTCTGTTCTTTGCGGTCTGGGCGTTCTCGCTCTTTGCTTGTGCGTCATTTGCTGCCGCCCTAGCCTCCCTCAAAGAAACAGGAGAAACCGACTGCCCATTGGCAATTCTTTCTTCTAGTATCTCCACAGCGTTCTGAGCCATCTGAGCCTCTGACACAAGTGATGTCTCTACCGATGAACGCAGCATGTTGGTGGCTACGTCTTGCTCCTCTTGTGTTAACTCTGTAGACTCTTGTGAAAACTTACCTGTTATCTCTGATCTCTCGATTACTAGCTGATCAAAGGTAGCTTTGTGTATTGCCTGTTGCTCTGCGTTTGTAGAAGACTCAAACTGTCTGTAAGCGTGCTCAATTTTAATGTCAAGCTCAGAGACATTGTTAAGTTCACTGGGGTGTCTTACAGCAAGCATGTCGTAGAACGGCTGCCTAGATGCGTTTCTTTTAGCCAGGTTAGACTGAACGCCAGTCAGCTGTGCCTCTAATCCTTTTCTTTCTTTGGATCCTGGCTCTGCTTGTTGAATCTGAGCCTCAAGGCCTCTAACGATTGAGCGTGCCTCTGATTCTGCTTGGAGGTTGGACATGTCTCCGCGAGCGTTCATGGCTGCTCTCGCCTGACCAAACTTACTACCAGAGTATTCAAACACACCACCAGCCAACGCACCCACGATGAATGAATCAACCATCCCGTTTACAAGCTCATCGGTATCTATAGACCTTCCTGAAATGTATGCACTACCAACCATCTGAACGGCGGTTGTAGCTAGCTCCTCCAATCCCTCTGTTCCTGCTGATAGTCCATAGTGCTTAAGAAAGCCCTTGGCCATCTCTTTTGTCATGGCTCGGCCCTGTGCTTTGGCTAGGGTTGACGCACCAGAGTATGCGCTTGACGCGCTAAGTGCTGCTCTGCTGAAGATGGCGCTACCTACAAGCGCAAATCCAGCTTCAGTTCCACCCGTTAGAACAGATGCCCCAAGCCTCTGCATCTCGTTTTCATAGATGGGGGACTTGCCTAGCGCAATCAATGTGTCGTCCTCATTCTTTGAGTCACTCCAGGCGTTGACACCAGATGATACACCTAGCATTGCCGTTCCAACCATAGGCACACCAAGCGCTGAAGAAGCAACCACAAGGCCAACAGTAGGTAGCGTCTCTGCTAGTCCTACAGCGGATTGTCTGAACCCATTATATATATCCCCATCCCCAAACGACTCACCAATGCCTTTAGGCACAACAGTCATATTACCTCTAACCTCCTCTGCGTCAAGAGCGTTCATGCGTCGAACTTTCTCTTCAGTGTTGTTTCCAGTAACAACGTCGGAGACACTTGCAACTAGGTACTCTACTGGGTTTGACAGCAGATCCACCCCTCCTTGATAGAGACCTCTAGCCATATCTGAAATCAACCAAGCCTCATTGTACCTTCCGTCACCGTCAAGATTCAGGTTGAGTCCAAATTGATTAAAGAAATAGTCATCGAGCGTTTCCAACACCTCATTATCATCGGCTAAGCCTTCCTCCAGTGAGTCAAGAACTTCTTGTTTCATTGCAGCAAGGCTCTCGCCCTGAAACTTTTCGTTGACGTTTTTTAAAGCGGAGTTTTGAACTATCTTCTTCCACTCCGAAGCCTTCATGGTTATGCCATCAACGGATGTTTGAATCCCGTTGTTGTTCATAGATTGCGAAGTTACAGCGTCGTAGTCTCCGCTGTATCTTACAGCTCTATGGCTATCTCCTTTCCCAGCATACTTAAATGATCCTGACGCGCTAAACTTCTTGGCTGCGTCTACAGGGATAAAAACCGTCCTGTTGGGATCGTCTTCAGCCAGAGGCTTACCCTGAGCGTCGAAGCTCATGTACGGCTGAGCAGCATCCAGGTCTGCCTTAACGAAGTTCTTGTAATCTTCTCCAGAGATCGTAGACTCTACGAAGGCCCTGTGCTCTTCCTGAGCCCTTTTAGATAGGTCCATGCCCGCTGAGCGAACGTTGTATCCCGTCTCGTTTTTTATATCCTCAGCAGCTACGATAGACTCCTTGAACCTCTCTTCCTCCATGAGCTGTAGCTCACGCTTCTTGCTACCGCTAGTCAGTATGTCTTTAGTGGCTTCACTTTCATAAGAGCCAAGCGCGGTTTCGTAGGCGGTCTTTTGCGCTCCTTGAAGGTCGCTTACAGGTATGCCTTGATAAGAGTCGTAGATAGATGGGTTCTGCTCTCGCAGCATCTTATCCAAAGACGTTTGATACTGCGCTACGACCTGCTCGTCAAAGTCATCTTCTTCGAAGTCATACGAAGTCGCGTATATATCCAACATATACTCTGGCGTCCCCTCTGGAAAAAAGGATGCCAACTGCTCCGCGTTCAAATCGGAAAGAGACTCTAAGTTTTGTCCTGAGGAATCCTCTGGCTCTTCTTTTTTTTTTATGCCTGTAGCATATTGAAAATCTTCCTGCGTAAAGTCTTGCTCACCAAGAAGACCGTAGATCTTGTCGTTGTACTCCTGGTCACCAGAGACTCTTTCAGCAAACAAATCTTTGTCCCAGCCCCTTTCTTCTCCTTGAAGTGAAGTGTACAGCTCGTCAACAAAACTCTGCTCTTCTTGATTTTCCACTTGTGTGTTCTCTTCGTTCATGCTTATCTATTTGCTGGGTTGTAAGGGTCAACAGCCTCAGTCTTATTGGTATACATTAGTCTTAATTGCTCTTTAACTTTTTTGGCGTACTCTGAAAGAGCGTTAACATCATCAACGGGCTGATTGTCTCCAAACTCGTCTTCAGCAGTCTTTAATGCGTTTCTGTGTGGGTCTGCAGGACCGAGGTCATCAACACCCTCCATCTTAGAAATAAGTTGATCCTCGATCATAGTCAGCGTTTCTTCAAGGTCACCCCCAGCACCTTGGATTGGGTTTACCTTAGAGAATAACGCATCTATGTACAGCGCGGCTACGTCTGATGGTGCCATGCCTCCCCTCTCCTCTAGAGACGGTGCATACAACCCTCTGTCTCCCCGTGTAGGTGAGTCTAGAATCGGTCCAAACTGCGACTCTCCGTCTTCCCCTGGAATCCTATCGCCCTCAAGGTCTACGTAGTAGCCTTCCCATTGCATGGTCTCCTCATTAAATACCTGTCCATCAGTGTCTACGCCACCCATATCAAAGATCCTGTCTTTTTCAGCAAGACTGCTAACGTCATCCGTAAGAACGAAGTTGTTGTCGTCCATACCGTTCTCTATAGCGTTCTGCAAGTTTGTTCTCTGAGCAATCACAGTTTTGTCTCCAGCCTGTGCGTACTTATCGTAAGTCGAACCGAACCCCTCTAGGTCTTCTAGAAACCTTGCGTACCCACCATTGCCAGCCTCTTCGTCATAATATCCGTTTTGCACCTTGTCTGAAAACACATCCCTGTGCTTTGCAAATCTTTCTACATCGGCTTCAGCCCAGTTGTCATACTTAAGGCCATAAAGGTTAGCAAGCTGCTGATTCTTCTGCTGCCTCTTAACGTTCTGCCTTTGAAGCTCAAGCGCTTTCTCAGCTTGGGTCTCTGCGAAGTTATCGTTGGTGCGCCTCTGATTCATCATTGGGTTCATGGCAGCCTGTTGGCCAACCATGCCTCTACCCATGCCGCCAGCGCCTAAGCCGCGTGACTGAGGGTCCCTTGCTACAGACCTGGGACTTGTGGTATCAAGAATAGACATTAGTCAAATTGAGGTTGGTTGAACACGCTCCTTACGGCTTTGTACAGCTGCTTGAGGTCTCTCTCTGTAATATTTTTCTTTTTGGAGATGGCCTGTTGAGCATCATCAATCTTCTTAGCTTGTGCTGGGTTTATGATATACTCACCTCCTGTCATCTCTCCGATCTTAGCCCCCTGTCTTACGATGTCGATAGGGTTTGATTTGTGACTAAATGAGCCAGGAGTCTTCTTTACCTTGGCTCCCTTTTCAGCGGAACCCCCATCCAGGAGACCAAGGCCTGTGTCGGCAAGGGACTCACCCAGCGCTACGTTGGCTTCAAACTTCGCATCATCAGCAGCGCGACCTCTCATTTGTGCGGCCCTAAGGTTTTGCTGAGCCATAAGCTCGTCTGTTTCAGCACCCACAAGCTTCCTGCCAGCTAGCTTTACATCCAACCCTACGTTCTCTGCGAGGGCGGCATCTTCAAGGCCAGCAAGCTTACTCTCTGCGGCAAGCTCAGTCTTCATGTCGCTTTGTGCTGCTTGTTCTTTTGCTACGTTGGCCTGCTGAGTAACTCCAGCCACTCCAGCAGCAAGGGCTCTGGGGTCGCTAGATAAAGCGCTAAGCTGCATGGCCTGACTAGCAGCTATGCCAGAGGTGTCTGTGCGCTTCTTAGATGCTTGAGCTAGATCTCTTTGAGCTTGAGATACTTGAGCGTCAAACTTACCCGCTTTCTCAGCATCGTAAAATTCTTTTTGCTTCCCTTCTGCTGCAGCTCTCTCCCTCTTGGCCCTTTGTTTGTCGTCCTTGGAGTACTCCTTAGCTCTTTTTGCTCTTAATCTATCTGCTATAAAACCCATGGTTGCTTAGTATTGTGCGAATTTACGAAAATTACCCTAATCTACTATCAAGCTCGGAATACTCAAAATCCACATTGACTGCATACAGCTCCAGACCGTTAGGAACCGAAGGGGCCTCCATGGTTATCGTGCAAGCTTTTCCGCGCATAAAGTCTCCATCTATCTCCGCTGGGGTCAGGGCGTACATATACTCAAAGATAGGATCTGTTCTCAAGATATTCATGTTAACGAACGGCGCAATGTCGGGGGGGTTTGAAATATACAAGCGAGGCCCATCGTTTAATGGCGAGTAATCGCTCCCAATCTTCACCGCATTTGATTGCCCAGAGTAAGAAACCACCTCCTCACCCACAATACACATAAGCGTTCCGTTATCATAAGCGACGACTACAGATGTGCCTGGATCGGGCGATGGGTCTATGATGTTGTCTAAGAGAACGTTATAATTCTCTACTAGACTCTGATCATCAGCCCTCCTACCAACATACTTAATGTTATTCGTAGAGTTCTGAGCGGACCTAGGTATGTCAGTGTGCGAGGTACCCTCCCTTCTAGAAAAAGAAGCCCCAGAGATAAACGTAAGTTGTCTTTCAGCCTGCACGTTGGAGTCAGAGTACGTCGATAGCGTACAGTTCCAGTCGTCGTAATCACCCTCCACGGATATGTTCTTAAAGAACTTGTTTGCTGACGGGTTCTCGTTGCTAGCAAAAGTAATGGTCAATGGAAAACTCCCCCCGTAAAAATTACATTTCTGAGTGGTAGAGGAGTGAAGCCAAGCCTGCGACCCCGCGTTTATGTTGCACGAGATGAGTCGGTTGTCTATATACCCGTAGCAACTGGGAGCAAAGCTATATCGCGTCTTCCAGTAGTCCCCCGTGGTTGAGTAAGCCAAAGTCGTTGTTGCCATCAGTATCTTTTTTTGTTACGTTTAGGGCTTGGTGAAGTCGGGTAGATGCAACTTCCGTCATCCACACTAGCTGTTGGATCGTAGTTGCTAGCTGACTCGTCCGTGCAGCCGTAATTAGTTACGTCTTCAAAGTATAAGCAGCTTCCGTCGTCTTCTAAGGCGAAGGGGTCAAAATTTCTGGCCTTTGGGTCTGTGCATCCCCTATTATCACCTGACACGTCTGGTCTTGGGTCGTCAGGAGCGACAGGCCCGACAGGCCCGACATCACTATCTTCTTCTGGCTTGGAATCATCCCCACCGTCAAAGTCAGGCCTTGGCCTATACACGCAGCTACCGTCGTCTGCTGTGGCAAGCGGATCGTAGTTAAGAGCTGTTGGGTCGGTGCATCCTGGCTTACCGCCACCTCCATCATCATCATCTCCCCCCACGTTACACCCTCCAAACAAAGCATCGTCAATACTCATACCCACAAGCTCTGTTGCTATGAGGTAGTCTGTGTAGGTCACTACCCCGTCACCGTCGAAGTCTACACCTTGAGTGAAACCGCCTGCCTCAACATCTATTTGAACAGGCCCGCTCACACCAAAGGCTGAGCTAACAGACTCTAGAGTTACGTTGCCGTTTTCATCCAGTAACGTGCATAGGTTACGCGCTGTAAGGTCAGTTCCTTCGCATGCAAAAGGAAAGTTTATTCGTGTAAGAAAGATCAGAAGGTCGGCAGTAGATATATCACCATCTTCATTCAGATCAAAGAGCCTAGTTATATCGCCTTTATCGCAATTTTGAAAAGCTGGGTACTTCTCTTTCAGGGTGGAAAACTCGCTAGCAGCATCTACAACAGCCAAATTAAAGGCAGTAGTAAACTCGGCCTGCGTAACTACCCCACTGCCATTGACGTCAAGGTCGCAAGGAAGAGATACATCACAAACGTAATCGCAGCTGCCATCGTCGACAGTGGCGTTAGGATTGTAGTTGGTGGCTTTAATGTCTGTGCATCCGCTAATCACGCACGTGCCATCATCGTCGGTGGCAACGGGGTTGTAGTTGTCTGCCTGCGGATTCGTGCAGCCCTGGACAATGCAACTTCCGTCGTCAATATTAGCTTCGTCGTTGAAGTTGTCCGCGTTTGCGTTGGTGCAACCGTAGACGTCTGTGTTCCCAGTAAAGTTACCATCACAGTCGTACTCAGGCTCTGGGAATACACAGCTGCCGTCATTGTATGTTGCAGTCGCGTCGTAGTTGCAAGCAGTAGGGATCGTGCACCCGTGAATTGCAGGGCATACCTTACCTGTTTGAACAGCAGCGATGGAATCTTCAACAACGGTGTTGTTGGTGGGAGGTAAATTTATATTTATCCCTGGGTACTGCACAAACGGCTGCCAAGGATTGGAGGATCCAAAGTTGTAGGCAAGCCTTGGAAGTTTAGAGTAATTATTGTCTGCGGCTTCAATTTGTTGACTTTGTGCGTAAGAACGGTAATTTTCGAAATCAGAATCCGTCCAAACCTGATCTATTGGCACATTGGTTTCTCCGCTACTGTCATACCTAAAGCACCCTGGAAGCTCGCAGTGCTGCCTTATCATTGCAGGCGCATTGGGTACGTATCCAAAAACGTTTGGAGTCCCCAGGCCCAGCTTAGTAGAAATATTAAATACAAAATCAGCAGGTCCGTTTGCCGCGCTAAAGTTGGTCCCTACGTCATCAGGGACAACAAGGCTCATAGTAAACACTGAGTCAAACGTTACGCTCGGATCGGAAACACTGAAAGGATTAGAGCCACTATTTAACCATTCAGTGGCTGTCTCTAGTCCTGCCTCCCAAGGGAACTCTGTAGTAAGGCTCAGCGCGGGATCAAATGTGTCGGAGTCAAATGCTGCCGAAGTCAATGTAAGAGATCCCAAGCTAAACTCACCAGTGGTGTTAAGATTTTCGTCTTGATTCGCCTGTATTAAAGAAGCAATATCAGAGTTTATATCGGCAACAACCGATACCTTGTCATCATCAAAGTCAAAAGAAAAATCTGTGAGGAGGGCATCTTCTGGTGTGATGCCAGAGCACTCCATTTTTATCTGATATGTTTTGACAAGTGGGGTAATGGTGTCATGTTTTGGAACAACTTTCACAACGCCCGCAGGGACAGAGCCTGCTGCAGGAAATCCCTGACCATCAGGCAAGTTGTAATCTAGAGACGCAGTAGAAGATTCCCAGTTGAAGGAGTGGTCGGTGGCTACCTCGTTGGGTCCTAGATCATCTAACCACACCTTGACGTACCGAGC
>Ga0209535_1000155_pt1 | contig 44266 bp, 37 predicted proteins | sample LinPmetageLP28_FD_184041 | JGI IMG/M metagenome (GOLD analysis project Ga0209535, IMG submission 184041) | Marine viral communities from the Pacific Ocean - LP-28 (SPAdes) (version 2) | ecosystem: Environmental > Aquatic > Marine > Oceanic | place: Pacific Ocean | collected 2009-08-22 | reverse complement strand
GTTGTTATCTCCAAGTTGTTTCATCAGGTGAACCACCAATTTCTATATAGTTAGAAAGTTTAAAGCTACTGATTTTCAAGATGATAGTGTGTATGAAAGTTCTCATATAAGTATTATTTATAGGTGTGTAATTATTTATTAGTTTAATTTATAGTAAAGGTACTGCGCGGAATGTGACAGTGTGTCATGACAAGTAGTATTATATTACTACTTTGTCACGAACTATTACTGGTACTGAAGTTGAAGAAGTATATGATTTATACTTTTCGAAGCAATTCATAGAAGATAATTTATCTTTCATGATTTCATATACTTTATCATGATTGTAAGTGAACGACTTACCATTTTTGAAAGTTACTTCAATGATTTGATTTTTTCCGATTAGTGATTTGCGAACGACAAATCTTTTTGATTTTAAATTTTGCATAGTATTAAATTATTATATTAGTATTTATTAGTTTATTATATTATCTTAAGTAAGTATTATTTTGTTTGTAAAGTTTTTATTATTATTAAAACTATTTGTTTGATACTTACATTATTATTATCTTAATGTTAACTTGTTTTGTTTGTAAAAAAATATTAAAATATTTTCAATCAAAAACGTAAATATATAACAAAAAAAACTATAAAAAACAGCCGGGGCTGGATAAAAACAATCAATCTTACAAAACTATAGGAAAAAAAACTAGAAGGAGCAGCACAACCTCTCGATATACGCTATGGGGCCTAGTTTCTATATAGTGACATTAGCCTTATAAGGTATATAAGTAAGGGGCTTATGTCCTACTTTGTAACTTTCTCGCTTTATATGTAAGTATATAGAGATATATGAGCACACTACAGTTTATGGGTCGTGGCGAGCTTGTTCCAAGACTGATAGCTCAGGTTGGAAACGAAGCATTTGCTAAGAACTTACTTAAGAAACGCGGGCATATGAACCCAGATGGCACACTTACTGCAGAAGGTGAAAGAAGAAACCAGATGACAGCTGAAGAACGTGCATTTGACAGGGCTGGTGAAAGCGTGCATACTCACGATTATAATCCAGAAACAAATAGACTAAAAAAAATTTAAACACACATGGCAATAATTTATTCCTATCCACAGATAACGCCAACAGCAGATGATCTACTTATTATATCGGACGTTTCAGATGGTCAAAAGCCTACAAAGACAGCGAGTATAGCAGATGTACTTAGTTTAGCTTCAGGCGGAGGCGGTGGTTTATCAGGATCAGGAGCAGCTGGTCAAGTTACTTTCTGGACCTCAGCAACTGGACTATCTGGTTCAAACAACTTTTTCTTTGACTCAAGCACATCGAGAGTTGGTTTAGGCACAACAGCGCCATTAACACCGATTCACATACAAGACGGTGGATTTCCACAAATAACAGTAGATCAAACAGACGGTATAACAGGCTCTGCTATTAGATTTACTCAAAATATAGCATCTGCTAGTTTATCATCTTTATGGAACGTAGGTTTAAGTCCTAATCCAACTGACGGTGTTTTTAAAATATCAGCTGCAGGCTTCAATGGAGACTTCGACGCAGTAACTATAAGACCTAATAGCGCGGGTGTTGCTTCTACGTTACTATCAAGCACTGTTGCTATTGATGATACCGTATATAGTCAGTCTAACGCAAGCGCTGAAGCTTCGGCTGCATTAGAAGTTAGATCCATAGACAGAGGTTTACTACCTCCACGAATGACATCTACTCAAAGAATTGGTATATCAAGTCCAGCAGCAGGTCTTATTGTATATGACTCAGATGTAAACGCCACTTATGTATATAACGGTAGCAACTGGGTAGAATTAGGCGCAGGTGGTGGAAGCGGATCTGACGTATATGTTTCTTCTATATTACCAGACACAATACAAATACCTGCAACTATTGGCGGTTTTGAACAAGGAACTACAGTTAGTCAATTAAACAATGCTAATAGAACTTTCAGCGAAATGTTCGATGTTCTTTTATTCCCAACAATAGAACCTACTTTTACAAATCCACTTGCCACTTTAACATCTACCGGGCTTCAAGCTTTATATATTATAGGTTCTTCTCAAACTTTCACCCTAACAACAGGCGCTAATCCAGGATTTTTGTCTAATGCAGATGGAAATCCTTTTAGTGGTTACACCGCGCCAGCTGGTCCTTACGCAGGTCAACTGCTTGGCGCTTTTATAACTGGAGCTACTACACCTGTTTTAACTATAAGCGGAACTGCATCTCAACCTGTTATTTCAAATCCAACCGTATCAAGCTATACGGTTGTACAAGGTACATCAAACAACACATGGACTTTGAATTTAGATTTTGACGCAGGCCCAATCCCTCTTTTATTTCCAAGCGGTGCGCAAGATCTTTCAGACAGGTATTTAGGAGGAAGCGCTAGCAAATCTATAAGCATTGAAGGTGTTTTCCCTTACTTTCTAGGATTATCTTCTGGAGCCAACAACTATAACACTGGAACACTAGTTTCTTACGGTGCTGGAACTAGCATAAACAATGGTATTCAATGTAATCAAAATTACAATGAAACAGCTACTATCCGTCATAGAATTGAACTTCCAACAGCTATGGTAAACGGAAGAACAATACAGGTTTGGGAGTTTAGAGAAGATACAGAAGAATATCAACTTCCAAATGTTGATACATGGACTGAAACTACTGTGACTAGAAATATTGACGCTGGTGGTGGAGTTACTGTACCAGGCGTATCCTATACAAGATTAACAAAGAACGGTCAAATCACAGGACCAGTCAACTACAGAGTAGTTTTCGTATAATAAAAATATAAAAAATGGCAATAAGACAATTAGGTAATTTTAATTTCCCAGCAAATTATGAAGTAAAAAAACAAGCTCCTTTAGATGCGAGGTTAACTACGCCAGAGCATGTTCAATTATCTTCGCTGCCTTTTGCATACGAAGGTATGATAGTTGCTGTAACCGGTGATACTACACCTTCTTTAAACGGTGCATATCTTAAAACAGGTCCAGGTGTTTCTGAATGGACTAAGTTTGGAGTTGGAGATGTGCCAAATTTCACAGCGGGCGATTATATAATAATAGACACTACAACAACACCGGGCGCGTCTATTATAAAAGCAGATGCTACAGACTCTTGGACTAATGCTACTACAGATAAAGACAAACTAGTTGCTAGAGATAGTAGTGGCTTTGCTTACGCTGAAACAGCTACATCTGCTCCAAACAACAACGACAACACTTTAGCCACTACAGCTTTTGTACAAAGCGTTTTATCAAGTGCAACTACTTTAGTTGGAGGTTTTAACGCAAACACTGGAGCCTTAGACTCTCCGTTAACAACTGATTTATATACAAACACATCGGTAACAGCTGGGGATTACTATGTTGTAACAACTGCTGGTAATTTCTTTGGAGATGCTTCTGTTCCTCTTACACCAGGTGATTCTGTTATAGTTCAAACCACAGCTAATCCTGCGGTTCAAGGTAACTTCTTAGTTGTGGAAGTATCTACTGGTTTAGCCGATTTAACCACACCTGGAATTGGTAATATAGATAATAACGGAACTGGTATTGGAGTATCATATTTAAATGGAACTGCTACATTAACAAATACAGATCAAGGTTCTGATCAATTTATATTTAAAACTATAACAGTACCTACGCAGACAAGTATATTAGCAACTAGCAATACATCTACTTTAAATATAGAAGGAACTGGTAATATAACCCTAACTACCAGTGGTAACACTTTGAAAATAGACGGTAGCGGTGCTGCAAACGGTGTGACTACTTCCGCTGCTGGAACCAATAATGTTCTACCAATTTTCACAGGAGCTCAAACAATAGGTGATTCAACTATAATATTTAACGGGCAAAACCCTGGTAAATACTCTACAACAGCAGACTTTAGCGTTGCAAGTTTAACCGCGTCTGACGGCGCAACAATAGGCACAACGTCATCAACTAGTTTACTTTTAGTCAATTCTACAAGTAGTTTTGAATCTCAAGCTGTTTTTGGAGATAATATTATTTTTGGAGATCAAGACGGGCAATATGCAGGTATAAATGCTAATGAACCAGATGGTCTTAATTTATACGCGCCTCTAAGTGATGATCCTCCTAGTTCGTCTAATTTAAAGTTAAGATTAAACATTGATGGAGGTCGTTTTTATAGCGATTTAAAAGTAGATGGTGCTTTTTTAGATAGTAACGCTAGTCCGGGAGTAGCTGGTTATGTTTTAGAAGCCACTGGAAATGACGGTAGTGGAAACGCTACAGGTACATCTTGGCAAGCAATAGCAGGTGGAGGTACAGTAACTGGAACTGGTCAAGCTACTAGAGTGGCTTTTTGGGATAGTGCATCTTCACTGACTAGCGATGCTAGTTTATATTGGGATAATAACAATCGTAGATTAGGTGTTGGAAATGCAAATCCACTAGCAACCTTAGATGTTAGTGGCGGCGGTACTGGTGGAACAGGCGCTGTAGATATAGGTGACGTAGTTAATATAAGAGCTTTAGCGCCTAATATATACTTTCAAGACAATAGTGCCGCAACTGAAAACTATGCCATACATTTAAATCAAAATAAATTCACTATTGGAGAGTATAACGGAGTTAGCCTTGCTAACAATATAGTTATTAACAATAAAAAAATTGGTATTAACGAAGGCACGCCTACTCAAGAATTACACGTATCAGGAAGCGTTAGAGTTACTAATGCTTTTTATGATAGCAATAATTCATCTGGGCAAGACACTTACGTTTTAACATCTACTGGGAATGGAACTGGAACTGCTTGGGCCGCTGCTTCTTCTGGTAGCATAGGTGGCAGTGGTACACAAAATCAAATCCCAAAGTTCTCTGTTGGTGGCACTTCTATAGAAGATTCAATTATTAGTGAATCAAGCGGAGCTACTTTTGATACAGTAGATATAGCTGGTTATCTTGATGTAAATGGTAATTTATCTGTTACTCAACGGGCATTTTGTCAGCAACAAACTTTAAATAACGACATCTCAACGACTCTTACGACTAAAGGATACGTAGATGGATTAGTGGCAGGCGGTGTAACTTTTAAAGGAACATTTAATGCTGCCACCGGTGAGATACTATCTGGTGGACAAGAAGGAGAATATCTATATGGTGATCCAGGTCCTATACCTCAACAAGTTGAAGTATTTGTTGGTGATTTCTATTTAGTTGCTACTGGTGGTGATTTCTATGGTGCTGGAATAACTCTTTCTGTGGGAGATTCTATAATTGGAGTAACTGCAGCCCCAATAAATAGTTCTACACAAGCAAACTGGTCTATAGTCCAGTCTGAAGAAGGTGTCACTGCTTTAACATCAACAACATCTACAACTGATTCTACAGGAAATGCTATAACAGCTAATTCAAATGCTACAGGTTCTGTTACTATAGAATCTTTCCCATATAATGGAGGGGCTAACGTAGGTCATGTACCAACAGGTGGTGACAATACTAAATTTTTAAGAGGTGATGGTACTTGGGTTGATCCAAACTCTGGAACTGTACAAGATATAAATACAGACGGAGGTTTAGATGATTCAACTAATGGAGGAACTCAAAATATATTCCTTAAAAATAACACTAATTTTACAGATGGCCAAGTATTAAAATGGAATAGCACGAATTCTCAATTAGAAGATAGTGCCATGTCTCAAGATTCACAAGGTAATATTATTGCTTCTAGAAACATACAAGCTAAAGGAGCTAAATTTACAGATGATGTAACACTTGTAGATAATCTAGGTGATCCGGCTGTTCCAGATGCAGATTCAAGCGCTGTAAATAAAAGATATGTACAAAGCCTTACATCTGATCTTGTATCAGGAACTACAGCTGGAGGCTCAAATACAGCTATTACAGAAATAAGAACACTTACTCAAGCGCAGTATGATGCTTTAACGCCTAGTGCGGCCGTGATGTACGTAATAATAGGGTAATATGGCAGATTTAAAATTTGGTAGCGTAACCCCAGCTCTTGGAAAAATAAAAGTAGGTGGAGATGATGTATCTAAAATATACAAAGGAAGTGATCAAGTTTGGCCTTCAGACCCTGGGTCTTATCTAGTTCAAGTCTGTGGATCAACAACACAAACAAGGATAACAGCTAAAAAATATTGGGATAATAGTGTTGATCCTGCTGTTTTAATAGATATTCCCAGTATAATACCAGATAATTCAGTTTTAAAAATATCTACTGTTGATAAGTTTGGAAAAGCTATATGTGTACAAATTATAAGTTACGATGCTTCTATTGAAGCTACAAGTGATTGGTATTTTGTATCAACACCTATTTACTTGAGTTGTACGCAATGCACATCTTCAAGCCCTTCACCCGGTCCTCAGCCTTCTAATAATTTTAAAGTTCAAATGTGTGCTACAGGTGAGGAATATTTTGTAGATTCCAGTTTAGGTTATATTGGAACAATACCTGTTAATGTAAGTAGTTATCAACTACAAATAAACGACGTGCTTTTAGTTAAAACCAATCAATTTGATACAAATACTAAATGCGCTAGAATTATATCTACTAGCATATCAGGAAATGCACAAAAATACTTTGATTTCTCAATAGCGGCAGGTCCTGGTTGTCCTGGTGATCAAGGCGCAACTTGTATAGATTAATAACATTATAAAAATAATAAATGGCAATAATATATAGTTATCCAGAAAAATCAAGCCCTGTAGGAACAGATGTTTTAATAATTACAGACTCTGAAGAAACTGGTAAAAATAAAAATAGAACAAGAAGTTTAACTGTTGATAGTTTATACAATTTTGTAGTTACTTCACTAGGTAGTATAGTTACTAACGTAAGTGTTAATACCTCTGCTTTTACCTCTTTTACAGCTACGGTAAGTAATCCTACTACTACGCCAAATATAACATTTACACCTTTAGGTACTAGCAGCCAAGTATTTTTAGGTGATGGTAGTTTAGGTACTTTTGAAACAGGTACTGTAACTGGAACTGGTACGGCAGATACTATATCTGTTTTTAAAACCTCTAGTGAAATATACACGCCAGTGAACACTACGATTATAGCGGGTAAAAGCTTTATACAAAAAATAGATCAAACAGCTGCAACTATAGAATTAGGAGCTTCTACTTCATTTGCAGGCGTTAACGAAGGTTTAAAAATATACCCTAATACCACGCATTTTACAACTAGAGTTACACCTTGGTTAGAAGTTTTTGCTTATGAAGATCCTTCTTTAAATCCGTTAAATACCTATAATGCAGCATACGAGGGGTCTGCTCTTATTGTAGGTAAAAGCAACACGGTTGGTGATGCTAATTCTTCTAACCTTGCAATTATAGGTTTTAATAACACATTGAAAGGTGATAAGATGATGGTTGTTGGGCAAACAAACGTTATAGATGGAGTTAGTAACTCTTCTTCTTTAGTGGTTGGGGTTTCAAACACATCACAAGCAGCAATATCTTTGAAAAACAGTTTAATTGTTGGGCAATCAAACTCTCTTACCGGTAACGTTAATCAGTCTATAATAAATGGAGGGGGTCATTCTATATCTCTTGCTAATAGTTCTTTTGTTAATGGCTCTTCTAATCAGTTGAAAGAAAACACTAAAAACATAATAATATCAGGGCGAGCTAATATAGTTAAAAACTCTGAAAATTCAACTATTGCTTGTGGTAGCAGTAATACAATAGGAAATAAAACAACAATAGTTAATACTAATAATAATAATTTTATAGCTGGAGAATCAAATGCCTTAGGAGGCGTTTCCAACTTCACGCAAGTAACCAAAAACTCATTTGCTATTGGTAGAGGTAATTTGGTTAACGGACAATTATCAGGAGCTATTGGCGGAGGTAATTTTGTTTACGGCACCACTGCTGGAAATTCATTTGCTATAGGTAATGCAAACACTATCGGGGATATGGTTGTACCGGTTAGAAACGCTATAGCAATAGGAACAGCTAATAATGTAGATTCTGATTATACAATTCACATAGGAAGAGGTTTAGATGAAGTTGCAACAGGTGGTGGTGAATACGTTATGGTTGGAAGAAATAACGATCAAAACAACGACTATGATTTGTCTAGTATGAGTGTGTCTTTTGTAGTAGGAGCCTCAAATCAAGGCGCTGCAAATAGCAGACGTAATGCTATAGTAGTTCAAAACAAAACAGCAGGACCAAACGAAAGTAACGTAATACTACCAGGCGTTGGAAAATATAGAAACTACGCAACTGAAGCGGCTGCTAAAGCAGGCGGTGTTCCTCTTTATGGCCTATACCATACAGACGGAGTTGTGCACATAGTGTACACGCCTTAGTAAAAATCACTAAAACCAAGTGAGTATATAAATATACCCGGCACGGGAGAGTGCAAACCAAATAATAACATAAAAACCAAAACCAATGACGTTTTTTTACGAGACTAATTCGTGGACTAGTCAACCACAACCAAACCATAACCAAGTTAAACTATGGAACCATATATGCAACAAAGCTAACTGGCGAATTGTACAACTACCAAACGGTTATTACCAAACAGAATATCAAGATCTTCAAGATGAAGAAAAATGGATTGACGTCACAAGACGTGAAACAATGCAAGCAGCAGAAACTGCAATTGATAAAACTGTTGAACACTACCAAAAGAAAGTTGAATTTTTAAACGGACCTAAAGTAGTTAAAACCTTTAAATAAAACCAATACACTTAAATTAAATCTAATCTAATATGTCAGACGCAATAGTCAAAAACCTTAACTTCGGCGAGGACGCCAGGGTTAACGTGTTTAAAGGAATTGAAAAACTAACGCAAGCTGTTAGCTCTACTCTTGGAGCTAGCGGCAAATGCGTTATGTTAGAGGATCATACTGGAAGACCTATCATAACAAAAGATGGTGTAACAGTTGCTGATTCTATAATCTTGCGAGATCCAGTAGAAAACATGGGTGCAACGCTTTTAAAAGAAGCAGCTCGCAAAACAGTACAAGAAGCCGGCGACGGCACGACTACAGCTACGGTACTTGCTCATGCAATACTTAAAGAAGCTTACAAAGTAGCTGATAAAACAAACTCAAGAGAGTTAAAAGACGGTATTAACTCGGCTGTTGATAAAACAGTTAAATACTTAAAGTCATTAACTGTAGATGTAAAAGGTAGCATGATAGATCAAATAGCTACTATATCTACAAACAATGATCCTTTGCTTGGCAAGATTATTGCAGATGCTTTTAGATCTGTAGATAACACAGGTGTAGTTATGATGGAAACAGCTTCAGATGGTAAAACACATGTAGAAGTTGTTGATGGTGTTCAGTATGATAAAGGTCTTAAGAACTCACATTTTGTAACTAACCAAGCAACTAAAACTGCTGAACTAGAAAATCCACTAGTGCTTTTATTAGAATCACCAGTTGATACAATAAGACAGATTCAATCTGTGCTAGAGTACGTAATAAAAAACAACAAACCTTTGCTTATTATAGGCGATTTAGAACAAGGTGTTTTATCCGCTCTAGCTATGAATAAAATGAAAGGAAACATTAAAGTAAATGTTATTGATGCTCCTACGTTTGGAATAAACAAACAACAGATGCTTCAAGATCTTTCACTGCTTACTGGTGCTACTATTATAAATGAAGACTTAGGCGATGATATGGAAATGATACAACCTGAGCATTTAGGTACTTGTGTTAAAAGCGTTACATCGCACGAAGACACTATACTTCAAGTAGAAGAATCACCGCAACAGGTTACAGAGGTTATAGATGAAATTAAGTCTAAGCTTTTAAAAGAAAAAAACCCTAATAAGCTTATAAAGCTTGAAAAAAGATTAGCCATGCTGTCTGCTAAAATAGCAATAGTTAAAGTAGGTGCTAATTCAGAAATAGAATTAAAAGAAAAAACAGATAGGGTTGAAGACGCTATCTGTGCTACTAAAGCTGCTATCAAAGAAGGGATTGTTCCTGGTGGTGGTATTGCTCTATTAAACGCTGCAACAAATTTAAAAGCTAAGTCTATAGGTGAAACAGTTTTATTAGAAGCTATTAAAGCTCCTTTTGAGACTATACTTGAAAACGCGGGCGTCGAAGAGTTTAAAACACCTAATAGAAAAGGACAAGGCTACAATGTGGTTACAGGAAAAATGGTAAATATGATTAAGTCGGGTATTATAGATCCACTACTAGTCACCAAGAGCGCTCTTCAAAATGCAGCTTCTGTAGCAACAACAATATTATCTACTGATTGTGTAATTAATAATTTAAGAATTGATGAAAGCAATAGGTAGAAACTTAATAATAAATAAAGCAAAAGAAGGGACTACTAAAACAACTGGTGGTCTTTTACTTGCTGAAAGCCAAAGAGACGATATACGTTATATTCAAGCTACAGTAGTTTCTGCAGGAGACGAAGTAGCAGGTGTTAAACCAAATGATGTAATATACTTTGATCGTCATGCTGGTCATAAAATAGAAGTTGATAAAAAATCTTATCACGTTATAAAGTCAGGTGACATAGTCGTTGTATTATGAAATTAGCCGCTAGTGACATTAGAGAACTAAACCTCTTGAAACACTACCGCATTATAAGAAAATGGGCCTGTCGTAACAATGATTTAAACGATGCAGATCTAGAACTTCTTATATACCTTGATTGTATGGAGTTTTTTACTAAAAAAGACTTTGAGATGGGTGTTTATTCTTACAGTTGGGATAACCGAAGATGGAATAGACTATTGAAACAAGACTGGATTAAAGTCTGGAGACATAGAAACAGAACCACTCAAAAATACCATATATATAAAGTATCATTTAAAGGCAAGCAACTTATAAGTAGAATATACAGAATAATGCTTGGCGAAGAAGATATAAACACAGGTAGACGAAATAAAATAATTAATGGCGAAACATACACTGATAAAGTTATGACTAAAGCTATTTATAACGTAAACAAAGATAAAAGCAGATGAGCAAAAGTCCAGTAAATTTTGTAGGTGCTATAGCAGGTGCGGCAGGTTTGGCCGGTTCTAGAATAAGTAGAGGCGATAAAATTAGGAATGCCGCAATGCAAAATATGATAGGTAGTGGTGGAATTAGTTCTTTATTTGGAGGAGGAGCTCTTTCAAAAATATCATCACTTCTTGGTAGAAAAAAAACTTATAACCAACAAGATGTCCAAGCTATGCAATCTCAAGCACAACTAAATGTTGCTGATCCTATGATGGGTAAACCTGTTATAGAGCAAGGTGTAGCTGGAGCTGTTGAATCTAAATTAGATACAAGTACACTTTCTAAAAACTTTTCATTGCCTAGCGTTGACCCTTCTTTAATGGACCCTAGAATTGCATCAAGAGCTCCAAAACCTGTAGAACCTAGACGAGCCGCAGCCACACTTGATTATGCATCTGGAGGTAGAGGTACTTTTATTGGTAACGCACAAGATCCTTATAGAATAGGAAGCACGGGAACTGGAACTTTTATGGACGATAGAGGTAGTCTTTCTACGCGCGGTAGAGGTATGTTGGTTGGAGGCGTAGATGCTAGACATCAAGGTTTAACAGAAGAACAAGTAAATTCTAATAGAAATTTCACAAACTTATTTAGTTCAATAGGTCAATATTAAAATAAAAAATTATGCATAAAACAGATCCAAATTACGACAAAACAATGGCATCTAAAAACACTCACGGTGTTGTTGGAGAAAATGCTATATGGGACGGACCATTAGACCAAACTGGAAGACCACACGGAGTTGGTTCTAGTTCTGGTATCACAGGCATGCAAGTGCTAAAAGCTAAAAGCTACTATAAAGGAATGCCAATTACACAAACAGCTAAAGTTTATAAGTAATGTATAAGTCACCATTTTTTAAGAAAGAAGAAGATCAAGACATAGAGATCAAAAAGAAAAACGAAGGTAAATTTACCGATTGGATTAAAGAAAACATGCCTGGAAAGTCCACGTGTGAAGCAGCCACCGCTGTAATGAAAAACAAAGATAAATACACAACGCGTGTTATGAAAATGGCAAATTTCGCTAAGAACTTTGCTTGCAAAAAGAAATAAAAAATGACAAAATTTAGAGACGGCTTTATGATGAAGTCACCATTAGACGCACACGGTAAAGAATTAAAAGATAAAGCAATGAAGCTTTCTAAAGAATCAAGTGGTAGAGACGACGCTCCTGACTACGATAATCCTGAAGTAGTTAAGCTTTTAGATCAAGCTAAAAAAGCAGAAGCAGAGCACGATACACCAGCTAAGATGTCTCCACTGAATGAGAGGTATTTTAGTGCAGATAGTTTTTATGGCGGCGAAATTGATATTCCAGATTTATCAGGCGCTGGTAAAGTTGCAGGAGAAGCTATTGATAAAATAGGTAAAAAAGGTAAAAAAAAACAAAAGTAAGTAGCGATCCAATAGAAGCACATAGTGCTAAGATAGAAAAAAATATTGCTGATTTAAAAAGTCAAAATACAAGATCTAAAGCAATACAAGATACTACTAAAATGAAATGGATACCTAATTCTAAAGGTTCTACAGAAGGTAGTTTTCAAAGAGTTGATATTAAAGGAAATATATACTCAGCAAAACCAGGAGAAAAACATAAAAAAGTATTCGACTCTCAAGCTGTTTTAGATATAATGAAAACACAAAAAAAATAAAATGGGATACCAAAAAGGACATTACGGAAAATACACAGGTAACAATAGATGTTGTATGGATCATGCAGATACAAAAGTTACTAAAGAGAACTATAAAGCATCCGAAAGAGATGACGCTGCACATATTGACTATTTAAAGCGTGATGTTCTTTATGATGATCATCATGGACATAGCGATAAAAAAATGACTGCTGACGAAAAGCATATTTCAAAATTAGCAGGTGATATGAAGTACGATAAAGAAAAGCATGGATCACCAGCTCATAGTCATTTTAAACCTATAGATATAAATAAAAATAAAAAAATCGATGCTTGGGAAGTAGGTAAAGCCAAAGCAATGAATAAACACGACTAAAAACTAAAAATAAAATTATGGGACATTGTAAAGGGTCAGGACCACATATGGAATCTGCAAAACAAGAAAAATACAACTTAATGCATGACAATCCGGTGGCTAAACACGCTAGCGGAGGATCATGGATGTCAAAGCATTCAAAATCTGCTATGCACATGGGGCATAGTCCAGCTGAAATGGGGCATGACTCACCAGCTAAAAAATATGGGGCAATGAAAGGTGATCAGTCAAAGACTAGATTAGACTATAAAAACTATAAAGGTACCGATAAAGGCTATCACGGTCATTCCGGTTCATCTCATGAAGATCAATCAGCTTCCAAAGCAGATTATACTTCAGCAGCTACAATGAGCCCATATAAAATGGGGCACAGTCCTTTGAATGAAAATGAAACACCAGCTGAGCGCAAAGCTAGATTAAAAAAAGAAAACAAAGCAGAATTAGCTAGATTAAACGCAGTAAAAGCAAAACGAGAAGCCAGAAATGCAGCAGACGCTAAAAAGCCAAAACCAAAAAAGCAAACTAGGCTTCAAGCTTTAAAAGCAAGAGTTGTATCAGACTTAACAGGTAAGACTGGAAAAGGCGGCCCAGGATCATCTAGAAACTAAAACAAACAGTAGGGATCTGTAAAACCCAGCCAAACACTAACACTAACACTAACTTAAACACTAACAAAAATGGCACAATTTTTAAAATTTGAACTAACAGGATCACAAGAAGAATTATTAATTCCAATTTCAGAAGTTGCAAATGTAGAAACAGTAACTACTACAACAACTAAAATTGATTTAGCTAATGGAGCTAAAAAATATACAATTACTCATGAAGCGCCATCGGCGGCCAATGGAGTTGTTTTAGCTATTTATGCTGCTATGAAAGCAAATCCAGGAGGAGTTGTATCAACAGTAGTACCAGCTTTAAAAACAGCTCAAGCACCAGCTGCTCAATCAGGAAAACAAGGAAGAATCTTGATTACTCAGCAAGCTGAATACGCTACATTTACTTCTTCAGTATACGAAAACGTATAATAATTATGAAATCAAAAGGTTTAGGAGACGATATAGAAAAGTTTACTAAAGCTACTGGTATTAAAAAAGTAGTAGACACAATGAGCAAGGGGTTAAACATCCCTTGCGGTTGTGCTGCTAGAAAAGGCGCATTAAATAAAATGTTTCCTTATAAATAAAAACTATGGCTTTTAAACTTAATAATCCTCCTTATAAAATAAACAACACTCCAATATATCACGTAGATATGGAAGAAGGGGTTATGGGTAAAGCTAATAATAATTTAACTATTATTATAAATAAAGATGTAGATCCTTCAAGAACTCAAGATGTTATAGATCACGAGATGGTGCATATAGATCAAATGAAACGTGGTGATCTTGATTACGATGATGAAAACGTTTACTGGAAAGGTAAAACATACCCAAGATCTGAAATGCAAGAAGGAGCTAAAAACTTGCCTTGGGAAGACGAGGCGTATAAAAAATCTAAATGAAGAAAATTTGGCAATGGCTTAGCGGTAACGTCATAAAAGACGTTGGAGACGCTATAGATAAACTTACTACAACTAAAGAAGAAAAGCTTCAGATTAAAAAAGAAATTCAGATAATAGTTGAAAAAGCTACAGCTGAAGCAGATACTCAAATAACAAAGCGCTGGGAAAGCGACATGACATCAGACTCATGGCTTAGTAAAAATACTAGACCAATGGCTTTGATATTTTTATCTTTTATGGCTATAGCTTTTATCTGGGTTGATAGTCATCACGAAATATCTTTCACTGTAGAACAAGAGTGGATAGAACTATTAAAACAATTACTAACAACCGTATATGTGGCTTATTTTGGATCACGCGGTTTTGAAAAATATAAATCAATAAGCAATAAATAATTATGGGACAATACGCAAATCAACCTGATTTTATAACAAATGATATACAAGCCGTAACGCCTGTTTTAGCAGCTAATTTAACAGCGGCAGATTCTTTAAACGGCTCTGTTCTATATGCAGGGACTAGCGCTCCGGGGGTTCTTCAAGTAATACCAGCAGGTGCTGTAGGGCCATTTATTGTAAACGGGCTTAACGCTTTAAACAACGGAGGTACTCAGTACACGGATAACAATAATTTATCTACTACTACTACAGGTAATGGAACAGGGCTCACAGTAAGTATCACGGCATCAGACGAAGCTATTCAAAATATATTAACAATAACAATTAACAACGCGGGAACTGGTTATGAAAACGGAGATTTTATAGAAGTAGTAGAATCAGGCCAAGGTGGTGTTGGTCAAGCAAGGTATAGTGTACAGGTTTCTGCTGGATTACCAACAGCAGCTCAAGCTGTTGAATTTAAAAATGTACCTCAAGGAGAGTGGTTTCCAGTGGTTGTAGATTATGTTTTATCAGACGCCACCACTGTTTCTGATATAGTAGCGGGTAAATAACTTATATACAAGTGACTATATAAATATAATAATTAACTTAAATTAAATCAAATGGCAAAAATAACAAAAGAACAACTAGAAAAAATATCTACTCAAAATAAAGAGCTAGAAGACACTGTAATTGAAATAGGTATTTTAGAAAGTAAAAAACACGCATTACTTCATAAGGTTGCTGACGTCAATAAAGTTTTAGAAGAATCTAAAAAAGAACTTGAAGAAGAATACGGTAAAATATCTATAGATCTTAAAACCGGTGAATACACTGAAATAACTGAAGAAGCATAATGGATTCAGTTATAAGAAAAATCAGTATAGGTTCTGATTACAAAAATGACGCTATGCATTACTCTATAGGCCAGCAGGTTTACGGAGGCCATGAAATAGCTTATATTTTGTTCAATGAAACTGATAGATCTTATAATATTCATATAAAGAAAAACAACGAGGTATTGCCATGGAAGAAATTTAATTCCAACATGGCTGTATCTGTTGAGTACGATTTAGAATATTAATGAAAAGCTTGTACGATTTTATCGTAAAGCCTGTTGGTGATAAATACAAAAACACAGTTAAAATAGGTGGCAAAGATGTAGTTATCAATACTAAAATTGAAAACTGGAAGTTTGTAAACCGTTTAGCTGAAGTCATTGAAACACCACTAGCTTTTAAATCCGGCATTAAAAAGGGTGATATAATAGTTATACACCAAAATGTGTTTAGAACCTTTTATGATATGAAAGGTAAGAAAAAGAAAAGCAGATCTTATTTTGAAAATGATTTGTATTTCTGTAACCTTGACCAGGTTTATTTATATAAAAATGAAAAAGTTTGGAACACTGTTGGTGACAGATGTTTTATAACACCTATAAAAAGTAATAATTCTCTAACGCTTGATAAAGAGCGTAAGCTTGTTGGTATATTAAAATATGGTAATAAGTCCTTAGAAGCGCTAGAAATAAACCCAGGAGACTTAGTTGGCTATACGCCTAATGGTGAATGGGAGTTTTTAGTTGAAGGAAAGAGACTTTACTGTATGAAATCTAATGATATTGTAATTAAGTATGAACACCAAGGAAACGAAGAAGAATATAATCCAAGCTGGGCAGCGAGCAGTTGAGGAGTTAATCAAAGTAGCTAAAGAAGCCATTGTAGATTCAGATGATGATATATCAGCTGACAGACTCAAGAACGCAGCAGCTACTAAAAAGCTAGCTATATTCGATGCCTTTGAAATACTTAATCGCATTGAAGAAGAAGAAAATATGCTAAACGACAAACCCAAAGAAGTTAAAGAAGAAAGAGCTTTTAAAGGGTTTGCTGAAGGAAGATCTAAGAAATAATGTACGAGCAAACGTTATATAAGGTCTTAAAGGATCACGTCAAACCTAAAGTTGTTAACCGCATGAACCGTTATAAGAAATGGGAGTATGGTTATAACAAAGAATACGATATCGTTATAATAAGTAGAGACGGTACAATAGGGGAGATATACGAAATACAAAACTTAAAAATAGCTTTACCTAAAGCTAATAATGTACATAAGTTTGAAACTAACAAATGGGAATATACGGAATATCCTAAAGTATTAAAAAAAATAAAGTCTGTATTTGATTGGGAAGAATACCCACTAGACTTTAAAGAAAAATGGTATGATTACATCGATAATGAGTTCGTCCGCAGGGAAGAAGGCTTTTGGTTCTATAATAAGGACGTGGCTACTTACCTTACTGGTACTCACTATATGTACTTGCAGTGGAGTAAAATTGACGTCGGGCAACCAGACTTTAGAGAAGCCAATAGATTATTCTACATTTTCTGGGAAGCTTGTAAAGCCGACAAGCGGTCTTATGGTATGTGCTATCTTAAGAACCGTCGAAGCGGATTCTCGTTTATGTCCTCAGCTGAATCAGTTAACCTTGCAACAATATCCACGGATTCACGATTTGGGATATTGTCCAAATCTGGTCCAGATGCAAAGAAAATGTTCACAGATAAGGTCGTACCAATTTCGGTCAACTACCCATTCTTCTTCAAACCGATACAAGACGGTATGGACAGACCCAAAACCGAACTCGCCTACCGTGTCCCCGCCACGAAATATACCCGTAAAAAACTTGAAGCCAAAGAGACACTTAGAGAGCTCGACGGGCTCGATACAACGATCGACTGGAAAAACACAGGCGACAACTCTTACGACGGGGAGAAATTAAAACTACTAGTACACGATGAAAGTGGAAAATGGGAGAGACCTAGTAATATATTAAATAATTGGCGTGTTACGAAGACGTGTTTAAGGCTAGGTTCTAGAGTTATAGGTAAATGTATGATGGGTTCAACTAGCAATTCATTAGACAAAGGCGGCAGTAATTTTAAAAAACTTTACAATGACTCAGATGTCACTCAAAGAAATGCGAATGGACAAACTCGCTCTGGATTATATAGCTTGTTTGTACCTATGGAATGGAATTACGAAGGATACATTGATTCTTACGGAATACCTGTCTTTGATACACCAAAGAAAGAAATTGAAGGACCACAGGGTGAAAAAATAGATTTAGGAGTAATAGAGTATTGGAATAACGAAGTAGAAGGTTTGAAATCTGATCAAGATGCTTTAAATGAGTTTTACAGACAATTCCCTCGTACAACTAAACATGCTTTTAGAGATGAGTCAAAAGAGTCTTTGTTTAATTTAACAAAGATTTATGAACAAATAGATTTTAATGAAGATCTTAGAAACTCTATAAATATTACAAAGGGTAATTTTATGTGGCGTGACGGAGTACAAGATAGTCAAGTATTGTTTATACCTAATAAAAATGGTAGATTTTTAATAACTTGGGTGCCATCTGTTAATATGCAAAATGCAGTAATAACAAAAGGAGGTATTAAATATCCTTTAAATGAAAACTTAGGTGCTTTTGGATGTGATCCTTACGACATATCAGGCACGGTAGACAAAAGAGGTTCTAAAGGATCTTTACATGGTTTAACAAAGTTTTCAATGACAGATACACCACCTAATCATTTCTTTTTAGAGTACATAGCTAGACCTCAAACGGCTGAAATATTTTTTGAAGATGTATTAATGGCTTGTGTTTTTTACGGCATGCCAATACTTGCAGAAAATAACAAACCAAGACTTTTATATCATTTTAAAAGAAGAGGCTACAGAGGTTTTTCAATGAATAGGCCTGATAGAAAAAGAAACAAGCTTTCTGTTACGGAAAGAGAATTAGGAGGTATACCTAATTCAAGTGAAGATATTAAACAAGCTCACGCGGCCGCTATTGAATCTTACATAGAGGATTTTGTAGGTTTAAAAGAAACAGGATATGGTGATGTTTATTTTCAAAGAACATTAGAAGACTGGGCTAAGTTTAATATAAATAATAGAACAAAACATGATGCTTCGATAAGCTCTGGGCTAGCTTTAATGGCTTGTAATAAACATAGGTATGCTCCAAGCGCACCTCGCAAATTAAAGCCTGTTGACTTAGGTATAAAAAAATACAATAACAAAGGAGCTACATCAAAAATAATAAGTTAAATGGGTATATACACCAACACTAGAAGTTCATTTCCTAGCCAAGTTGTTAGTGAGCAAGAGAAATCAAGCATTGAATATGGTAAGCAAGTAGCTCAAGCTATAGAAGGCGAATGGTTTGATCAAGGTAGAACTACAGGTAATAGATATATAACTAATTGGAATAATTTTAATCAATTAAGACTATATGCTAGAGGCGAACAAAGTGTTAAAAAATATAAAGATGAATTATCTATTAATGGTGATTTGTCTTATTTAAATTTAGATTGGACGCCGGTGCCTATTTTGTCAAAATTTGTAGACATAATTGTTAATGGTATATCTCAAAAATCATACGAGATAAAAGCATATGCTCAAGATCCTGAGTCAGTAAAGAAAAGAACTGAATACGCGTCAAAGCTTTACGAAGACATGATATCTATGCCTTATTTAGATAATTTACAGCAAACACTAGGTATAGAGGCTTATCAATCTCCTAGTAAAGACATTGTTCCAGAAAATCCTGAAGAGCTAGAACTTCACATGCAGCTAAGTTATAAGCAGTCTATAGAAATAGCTCAAGAAGAAGCCATATCTTCTGTCATGGCTCAAAATAAATATAATCTAACAAGGCGAAGATTAAATATGGATTTAGCTGTTTGCGGTATAGCAGCAGTTAAAACAGATTTTAATACAGCTAATGGAGTAACTATTGACTATGTAGATCCAGCTTATATGGTTTATTCATATACAGAAGATCCTAATTTTGAAGATATATATTACGTTGGTGAAGTAAAATCTATAACCATACCTGAACTTAAAAAAGAGTTTCCTAATATACCAGAAGACGAATTAAAACGTATACAAAATACACCTGGAAATAAATCATATATAACTGGTTACGGAAATTATGATAATAATACAGTACAGGTTCTGTATTTTGATTATAAAACTTATCATGATCAGGTTTTTAAAATAAAACAAACAGAGCAAGGTTTGATGAAAGCTATTGAAAAAGATGATACTTTTAATCCGCCGGAAAATGATATGTTTGAAAGAGCTTCTAGATCTATTGAAGTTTTATATAGCGGAGCTAAAGTTTTAGGTACAAATATTATGCTTAAATGGGAGTTATCTAAGAATATGTCAAGACCGCTTTCTGACACTACTAAGGTTAGAATGAACTATGCTATTTGCGCTCCTAGAATTTATAAAGGTAGAATAGAATCTATAGTTAGTAGATGTACGGGTTTTGCTGATATGATACAAATAACTCATTTAAAATTACAACAGGTTATATCTAGAATGGTTCCAGATGGTGTTTATTTAGACATGGACGGACTTGCTGAGGTAGATCTTGGTAATGGCACTAATTATAATCCAGCTGAAGCATTGAATATGTATTTTCAAACTGGTTCTGTTATCGGTAGATCATTAACACAAGATGGTGAAATGAATGCTGGTAAAGTTCCAGTACAAGAACTTCAAGCTGGAAGTGGTAACGCTAAAATACAAAGCTTAATAACTACGTACCAATATTATCTACAAATGATACGTGATGTCACGGGCTTGAATGAAGCAGTTGACGGTAGTTTACCAGATAGAAACACTCTTGTTGGCCTGCAGAAATTAGCAGCCAATGCTTCAAACATAGCTACTAAGCATGTTAATCAAGCTGGTCTTTATTTAACTCTCAGAATAGCAGAGAATGTAACTTTAAAAATAGCGGACGCTCTTGAGTTTCCATTAACAAAGTCTTCTTTGCAAAACTCTATATCAACTTTTAATATTAAAACTCTAGAAGAGATAGTTAATTTGAATCTTCATGACTTTGGTATATTTTTAGAATTAGAACCTGAAGAAGAAGAACAAGCTCAATTAGAAGCAAACATACAAGCTGCTATTCAACAAGGCGGTATTGATCTTGAAGATGCTATAGATTTAAGACAAATTAAAAATCTTAAACTTGCTAATCAAATGCTTAAAATAAAGCGTAAGCAAAAGCAGGCACAAGACATAGAAAACCAACAAGCTAATATAGCAGCTCAAGCTGATGCTCAAGCTCAAACAGCTGAAAGAACAGCGATGGCTGAAGTTCAAAAACAAGAAGCTGTGACTAATACAAAAGTTCAATTTGAACAAGCCAGAAACCAAATGGAGATTCAAAAGCTTGAAACTGAAAATCAATTAGAACTTCAAAGAATGCAGCAAAGATTCTTTTATGATAAACAATTAAAAGAAATGGATATGCAGGCCATTGGTTCTAAAGAAAAAATGATTGAAGATAGAAAAGATAAGCGTATAAAAATCGAAGGTACGCAGCAAAGTAAAATGATAACACAAAGGCAAAACGAAATGATGCCAATAAATTTTGAACAAGAAGCAGAAGAGCAGCCTATTGTTTAAACCATTAATTATTTAATTATATTATATTATGTCAGAAGTAAAAACAAATGAACCTGTTAAACAGGAAGGTGAGTTTAAAATTAAAAAGAAAACAACACCTAAAAAATTAACCGAAACAAAAGACAACATTACAAAAGTAAATGTTAATCCAAAAGAACCTTTAGTAGAGCTAGAAAGCAATGTTACTAAAGTTGAAATTAAAAAAGAAGAACAAGATGCCATTCAAGTCGGAGAAACAAAGGAGGTATCTGTGGAAAAACCATCCGGAGATAGCACAAAGATGGGAGAACCTGTACAAGAGTCCAACGAGAATGTTGAAGGGTTTTCTCCGATCAAAGAAGTAACAGAAGCTGAGGTTAAACAAGTTCAAGCAGAAGTTGAAGAAGCTATAAGAGATGAAAAAGTATTAGGTAAACCATTGCCAGATAATATTGAAAAGCTAGTTTCATTTATGGAAGAAACAGGTGGGACAATAGAAGATTACACTCGTCTAAATGCTGATTACAGTAATGTAGACGATAAAACTCTTTTACAAGAGTATTATAAAAAGAATAAACCCTACTTAGATAATTCAGACGTTGAACTTCTTTTAGAAGATTTTGACTATGACGAAGACATCGATGAAGAAAGGGATATACGCAAAAAGAAACTTGCGTTTAAAGAAGAAGTTGCAAAAGCCAAAAGCTTTTTAGAGGAAACCAAGAGTAAATATTACGACGAGATCAAGTTGAGACCGGGCGTTACTCAGGAACAACAAAAAGCTATGGATTTTTTCAATAGATATAACAAGGAGCAAGAGCAAGCTGAGCAACAGCATCAAGCTTTTAAAAATAGTACTAAACAACTTTTCAGTGATGATTTCAAAGGTTTTGATATCAATGTTGGTGAAAGGAAGTATAAGTATAATATTCAAAACAAAGATAAAGTTGCAGAGAGCCAGTCTAATATAACAAACCTCGTTGGGAAGTTCCTAGACGAAAATGGTAATGTTCAAGACGTTAACGGTTATCACAAAGCTATTTATGCTGCTGAAAACGTAGATAAAATCGCTGCTCATTTTTATGAGCAAGGAAAAGCAGACGCTGTAAAATACGTTGTAAACAAATCAAAAAACTTGAGTGACACTAAAGCTAGAACTTCTCAGGGTGATGTGTTTTTAAACGGATTCAAGGTGCGAGCTATTTCAGGCGCTGACTCTACAAAGCTAAAAATAAAAACTAAAAAATTTAACTAATAAAAACTTAATATTATGAGTTTAACTCCTCAATTTGGAAGTTTGATACCAAGTTCAAAACAAGAACTTTTAAATTCAAACTACCTACAATTTAATGGTGGTGTTACTGCTAATGGCGATACAGATACTTTCGCTCAACAGTACCTACCTGAAATTTACGAACAAGAAGTAGAGCGTTATGGAAACAGAACGTTATCTGGATTCTTGCGAATGGTTGGCGCTGAAATGCCAATGACATCTGATCAAGTAATTTGGTCTGAACAAAATAGATTACATATATCTTACGATGGCTGTTCACAGGCTGCTGGCGTTATAACTGTTGCTCCTCTAGGTGGATTTCCTGGTGTGCAAAATGTTATTTCTGTAAATGACACAGTTGTTATTTTAGATACAGCCACAGGCGATGAGCAAAAAGGTATTGTAACCGCTACACAAGCAACAACTGCTGCTCAAAACGGCACAATTGATGTTACAACTTTTGACGGTAATGGATTTGCTGGATTTACAAACGGATCTATTAAAGTATTTGTATACGGTTCTTCTTATGGAAAAGGATCTAACACTACTGGTGCTGATGCTAGAATTTCTGTGGAACCTCAATTAACTCAATTTTCTAATTCACCAATTATCCTAAGAAACCAATACGTAGTATCTGGTTCTGACATGGCTCAAATTGGCTGGGTAGAAGTTGCTACTGAAGACGGTGCCTCTGGATACCTATGGTATTTAAAAGCTGAATCTGAAACTCGTTTACGTTTTGAAGATTACCTAGAAATGGCAATGATTGAAAGTGAGTACAATCAAGGTGGTAACGCTGCTCTTGTACCAGGATCTGAAGGTTTATTTGCTGCTATTAAAGCTCGTGGAAACGTAGAAGTAGGATTTACTGCTGCTGCTGGACTAGATGAGTTTGATGCTATTTTGAAAAACTTAGATACTCAAGGAGCAATTGAAGAAAACATGTTATTCTTACAAAGACAAACTGCTTTGGATTTTGACGATATGTTAGCTGCAATCTCTGGCGGAACTGCTGGTGGTACTGCTTTTGGATTATTTGAAAACTCAGAAGAAATGGCATTGAACTTAGGGTTCAGCGGTTTCCGTAGAGGTTCTTATGATTTCTATAAAACAGACTGGAAATACTTGAACGATGCTTCTACTCGTGGAGGTGTACAAGGTGTAAATTCTATCGAAGGTGTATTAATACCTGCTGGAACTTCAACTGTATACGATCAAGTACTAGGAACTAACATCCGTAGACCTTTCTTGCACGTACGATACAGAGCTTCACAAAGTGATGATCGTCGCATGAAGTCTTGGTTGACTGGTTCTGCTGGTGGAGCTTTTACATCTACTTTAGATGCCATGGAAGTAAACTTCCTATCTGAAAGATGTTTAGTAACACAAGCTGCTAACAACTTTGTATTATTCCAAGGAGTATAATTACTTCTTAAATTAAACCCTTGGGGCTACATAGTGAGCGTAGCCCTAGGGTTTTTTATTAACTATTTAATTTTATTATATTATGGCTAAAAAAGCTAAAGCAGTAGAAACTGTTGAGGTTGCACCTCAAGAGGTTGCGGTAAAAACCGCTCCTAAACCCACAAAACCAACGTGGGAAATTAAAGATAGAGTTTATTATTTAAGAGGAAATAAAAATCCTTTAACTCTTACTATTCCAGGTAAGCATACTAGAAAACACTCATTGTTATATTTTGATAATAAAACAGGTGAACAAAGAGAACTTAGATATGCTACAAATCAATCATCTCCATTTGTTGATGAACAAAAAGGTGAGGTTACCATGGGTCACATTAGATTTTACGATGGAACACTAACTGTTAAGAAAGAAAAACAAAACTTACAAAAGCTACTTTCATTGTATCACCCGTTAAAAGGTAAGTTATATGATGAGTTTAGTGCTAAAGCAGAAGCTGTAGATCAATTAGAAATACTAGATCTTCAAATTGATGCTTTAAATGCAGCTAGAAATATAGACATTGATCAAGCTGAAGCTATCTTAAGAGTTGAGATTGGATCTAAAGTAAACAGCATGAGTTCTAAAGAGCTTAAAAGAGATTTACTATTGTTTGCTAGAAGTAATCCAGAGTTATTTATTAGCTTAGCTAATGATGATAATGTTCAATTAAGAAATATAGCTATTAGAGCTGCTGAAGCTGGTATAATTAATTTATCAAGCGATCAAAGAACATTTACATGGGGATCAAATGGTAGAAAATTAATGAATGTACCTTTTGATGAAAATCCATACTCGGCATTTGCTGCTTTCTTGAAAACAGATGAAGGTGTTGAGATCTATAAATCTATAGATAAAAAACTATAAAAACAAGTGATACTATAATATAGGCGGTTTCGGCCGCCTTTTTAGTATAATAAAAAATTAATATGGCAGTAAACGTAAACACAGTATATCAAACAGTCTTGTACTTGTTAAACAAAGAACAAAGAGGTTATGTTACACCTGCTGAATTTAATAGTGTTGCGGACATGGTTCAAAAAGAAATATTTAATTCTTATTTTCCTGATGGCAACCAAGTCAATAGACAAAACCAAAATAACACAAATAATGATACTGAATTTTTTGATATGTTTAAAGATATATCATATAAATTAACTCCTTTCAAGCGAGATGTATCTTTTACATATGAATCCAGTTTAAACTGCTGGTTTAATAACACGAGTTCAGACATATATAAAATAGGTGAAGTTATAGTTACTTATGCTGGTCAACCTCAATATGAATCAATAGCTCAGTTAACTAGTAGAAAAGACTTTGAAAAAATATCAAGATCTAAGTTAACAGCTCCAACTAAAAAATATCCTTTATTTTACAATTCATACAGTCTCATTACAGGCTTTACACTTCCTCAATTAGCACTTAAATTATCACCTTCAGGTAGCGCATTAGATACTGTTCTAGTAAACTGCTTATTAAATCCTACGCCTCCAGTATGGGGTTATAACGTAGGAGCTGTTGGTCAATATGTTTTCCAACCGGTTTCACAACAAGGTAGTTTGACTGTTAATTTTGAATTAGATGTTTCTGAGCAAACTAACTTAATAATAAGTATATTAAAATACTTTGGTGTTGTTATAAACGATCCTACAATAATAGAGGTAGCAGCTCAAGAAGAGCAAGCCACTGAAGTAAACTTAAAATCTTAAGTAAATGCAAACAAATCAACAATATTACCAAGGAGCACAACCGTTTGTAGGAATTACACAGCAAACAGATTTTATTACTACGTTTAACACAGATTTAATTTTTGGAAATTCAAGTCCAAATCAAGCAGACTATGCTTTAAATAATTTCAAACTTTATCAAAGTCAAACTGGTTTACCTGGTAGCTTTCAGGAAGTTACCTCTGGATATAGTATTGAAAATAATACTATAAAATTTAACAGCGCTCCATTTAATCAAACACCATCAAAACCCTTTATTGTAGTTCAATTAAAATCATTAGGTGGAGGTAACTACGGTAATCAAGATGCTTTTGGAAACGCGGTTGAAGAAGATTATGGCGGTTATGAATACATAACACTAAATGATGCTATAGATAACTTTATGGTTGGTTACGTTGGTGATGGTAAAATACTACAAAAAGCTAGTAAATCTGACGTATTGTTTTTTGCTAAAAGATCTTTACAAGAATTTAGCTATGATACTTTAAAAAGTATACATTCTCAAGAACTAACCGTTCCTGCTTCACTGAGTGTGGTACTGCCTCAAGATTACGTAAACTATGTAAGAGTTTCACGAATAGATGAATTAGGTATAAAAAGAATAATATATCCAGTTAACAATTTAACAATAAACCCACACAACATGCCTGTTCAAGATGATCTAGGTATTCCTACGCAAGATAATTTTGGGAACAATATTGAAGGAACTTCTCTTACAGAGGAAAGATGGGCTAAAGCTAATTTAGATTTACTTAATTTTAATTTACTAGATAATTTTGATGATTTTGCCTATTGGTGGAATCTCTATGGTTTTGATGGTAATTTTAATACTGGTAAACTATATGGTTTAGATCCTCAAACGTCTCAAATAAATGGCTGGTTTAGCATTAATCATAGAGAAGGTAAAATGTCTTTTTCAAATGAGCTTGCGAATAAATTAATTGTACTAGAATACATATCTGATGGTTTAGCACACGATGGTGATAGTAAGGTTCCTAAGTTAGCAGAAGACGCCCTATACGCTTCTATATTATATAGTATAGTATCCGTGAGAGCCGGTCAAAGCCCTAATGATGTTGTGAGATTACAAAGAGACAGAAGCGCTAAACTTAGAAACGCTAAAATAAGATTATCTAATATCAAGCTTGATGAAATAGTTCAAGTTATGAGAGGTAAATCTAAATGGATAAAACACTAAAATTTAATGGCAGAAGTTAAGAATAGTTTCATATCGTCTAAAATGAATAAAGACTTAGACGATAGATTAATTCCTAATGGTGAATACAGAAACGCTGTAAATGTTTCAATAAATAAATCCACTGGAGAAAACGTAGGTACAGCTCAAACTGTTTTAGGTAATCAATTAATAATTGATTATGGAAACTTTCTGGGCGCTAGTAATTTAGAGGTAATAGGTGTTTTACCTGATGATAACTCTAACACTATTTATTCTTTTCTAACAAATAATATTCTACAAAAATATGTACCAAAGGGATCTGTTGGCTTTAATCTTACATATCCTAATAATCAAAATTCATTTTCTAGTGATGCTCCAATACGAGTTACATTGCCTGGCGCTGGTTATTCTGCAGCTGCAACAGGTTCTACTACAAATGTAACTGTTTTTAATTCTGAAGCTTCAGGTCTTAGCTTGGCTATAAACTGTGAAACAACCGCCGCCACTGGTTATAACCTAATACAAGCAGGTGGAGGATATCCACAGAGCTCTAGCGGAATCAATTTATCTTTGATTACAGTAACAGGTTCAGGAACTGGTGCTACTATTAATTTTACTACTAACAGCAGTGGTGAAATACTAACTATAACACCTGGAAATCAAGCAGGATTTGGATATGCAATTGGAGATGTTTTATTAATACAAGGGCAAGTTAATGGTAGTCTCTCAGCTGCTCAAGTACAAGTTACTTCAGTAAATACAGAAGGCGCAGTAATGAGTGCTAGTGTTAAAAACTCTGGAAGTCTTTACACGGTAGGTGATATAGTTCAAGTTGATGGTTTTGACGCTGTAACAGGTAGCGCTGCTCAAGTTACTGTAACATCGATATTACCTAATGATAATTTCATAGTTTCGTTTAATGTAGAAAGACCAAGTGAAATAAAAACTATTGCTAAAGGTTCTTTTTTAAATTTTTCTACTTTAAATCCAATCACAGGTATTAGTCTTCTTGAGCAGTTATTATTTTTTACAGATAATAGAAATCAACCTAGAAAAGTAAATATAACAAGAATAGATCCTTATTACACTACAGAAGATCAAATATCAGTTGCTAAATACTATCCTTTTGATCCTATACAACTTTACCAACCAAGTCAGGTGTCTGGAGCTGTTTACGGTACAGGTGTAATAGATGCAGTTTCTAATAGTAAAACTATAACCTTTAGCACCACTCCAACACAATCAACACCTACTAGTTTAGGTGTTATTGGAACTTTTGCTAAAATAGTACCAACAGCTACGGGTAATGATTATTCAAATGCAACTGGATTAAGCACAACAGGTGGTACTGGATTTGGTTTAACAGTTGCTATAACTGTAGATGCCCAAACAGCCGTTGAAACTGTTGCAATAGTTAAGCCAGGTAGTGGTTATTCTAATGGAGATATAGTTACTATAATTAAAGCAGGTTCTAATGATTCAGCACAAGCTACAATAAGCGTTGTTAAAGATAACACGTTTATAACAGACTCTTCAGATTGGCCAAATTCTATAAAAGTTAATCAAACACAGACACTTCCAGCTGGAATGACAATAAGCATAGTGCAGGTTGAAACTAACATGCAAAATGCTATAAGCGAGTATTTACCTCCTCAAGCTGAAGCTCTTTTACAAGCCTCCGCATCAACTCCAGTTGGCGTTAATCAATTTCCAATTCTTCTAACTAGTTTAAATGGTGATCCAGAGTTAGAAGGTTTAAATGTTCATTTAAAAGATGCTAATGGTGATTTTGAAGACACTGGTTCTGAAGTTACAACTGTAACAGTGGTAGACGACGGTAGTATATTTTATTTTGTTGTTGATGTGTCACCAGCTATAAATCCAACTGGCCTAGGATTTAGCAGTGGTGATGAGGTTTTATTTGCAATATCAAATCCTTATTATGATAATGTTTTTAAAGACAATGCTAATGTAGACTTTTTATCTGATAAATTTGTTAGATTTTCTTATAGATACAAGTTTGATGATGGCGAATATTCTTTAATAGCTCCATTTACGCAACCAACATTTATACCTGAACAAGATGGCTATTTCCTAGTAAACGGTGTTGTTGCAGGAACTACTGCAGCCACCGCGGAATTTCCTACAGACGAAGAAAACGCTTATAGATCTACTGAAGTTAAATTCATGGAGAATAAAGTAAACAAAGTTCTTTTAAACATACCTCTTCCAGTTGTTTCTAATAATTTAAACAATGATTTTAAGATAACTGAAATAGACGTATTATATAAAGAGTCTGATCAAACTACGATAAAAGTAGTAGAATCAATACCTGTTACTGGTAACGTATTTGGAACTAGCCCTTTTTATCAATACGAATATGGGTCTAAACCTCCATTCAAAACACTTCCTCAAACTGAAACAACTAGAGTTTCAGATAAAGTTCCTGTAAAAGCTCTTGCTCAAGAAATTGCTAGCAATAGAGTTATATATGGAAACTACCAAGACAAACATACTCCACCTAAATTTTTAAATTACAGGTTAGCCGCAGAATCTAAAAAACCAACTTTTACAATTGGTGAAAATAATATAGAAAATTATACTAGTATTATAGAGTATCCTAACGCTAGTTTAAAACAAAATAGAACATACGAACTAGGTATTGTTTTGGCTGATAGATTTGGTAGACAATCTACTGTTATATTTTCTAAAACAAAATTATCTGGAAATCAAAGCTTTATAGCTTCTTCAATATATAGCCAATATAGAACATTGTTTGATAATGAAGACGTAAACAGCAATAATCCTAACGGCGGTTTGTTAAATTACGATGGTGATTCTTTAAAAGTTGAATTTGTAGATGCGATACAAAGTTTTAAAAGTCCTAACCCAATCAATGGCGTGCCTGGTATTTACAATGGAGATGTTTTATCTGAAAATTATAATCCTCTTGGGTGGTATTCTTTTAAAGTAGTTGTTAAGCAAACAGAGCAAGATTACTATAATGTTTATCTGCCTACTGCTATGGCTGCTTATCCTTTAGATGCAACTAAAGAAATAGATACAACTACTCATGTTGTTCTTTTTGGAGATAATATTAATAAAATACCTAGAGATTTATCAGAAGTGGGTCCAACTCAAAGAGAGTTTCCAAGTAGTGTAAGACTTTTTGGTAGAGTTTCTAACAATAGACTTACTAAAATATTAGGAGGCGATGGAACTAATCAGTTCTACCCAGGCAGAACAGCTAGTCTATCAACTTCTGTTGGTACAATAAGAGATTTATTTGACTATAATGCTTTTCCAGGCATAAACCAAGGCACAACTACAGGAGAGTATATATTTTACAACTTTGATTATATAAGTAGTTTTGACTCATCAGGACTTTTTGAAGACAATACATACCCAGACTCAAGTTCTTTAATAGCTAGAATTGAAGGTGCTAAAATAGGCGTACCTATACCTACCAATGTATATGGTAATAACGCTTATGATAAATTACCTAAGTTGAATGTTTTTGAAACAGCACCTATAGTTTCTTTATTAGATATATACTACGAAACTACTACGGCTGGTAAAATAACAGAACTAAATACAGCTATAACGTCTGGCGCAGGTGCTAACATTTTTTCTCAAGTTAGTAATTTTGACTTTTTATTAAAAGAAAGTTTAAGAGGTGTAAACAGCAATGAACCTACTCAAAGCCATGCAACCGGTCCTTTCGAACCTCTTCAGTTTGACGGAAGTGAATTTACAAATCCGGCTGCAAATACCTGCGTAATAGTTTCTATAGAAAATGAATCCGGTAGTACCGTTAATGAAGACGGTATTCCTTACTTTAATAATGAAAATCCATCTCAAGGTATTTTTGGAATAGAATCTATACTTGATTCAAACGGTATAGCTACGGGTAAATTTAGAGTAATATTAACATACGAAGGTAGTGCCACACCTCAAGAGCCTCAAGTTCCAGGATTGGTTGTTGATAAAAGTGATGTTAGTCCTTTCGACGGACCTTTTAATTTAATATTTACTTTTGAATTTAACAACACAGAGTCAGATCAACCTTTTGTTTCAACTTTCTTTGCTGAGATAGAAAATGAGTCACCTACAAATATAGAAGTTATAGACGAAGGGTGGAATCAAGACACACCATCTTCTACTACATTAGTAAGAAGTTTTGGCAATGAAAACACAGACGGAACTGCTCCTAATAATTTTCTAGTTAAAAACGATGCTGAAATAACAGAAAACGCTGGACCTTTTTTATCTGTAAAAGCTAATAATGGATCAAAAACTCAAAGCTTGCAAAAACTAGGTTTAGAGTTTGAGATAATACAGATAATAGATTATGTTACAACGCTTGGTGAAGATCGCACAGCACAAGGCATAGGTGATCAGTTTTTTACAATAGGACCAAACGAACAACCAGCAGGTTCTCTTTACTCTAGTGCTGACGCAATTATAAGTATTCCAGAATTTAATTCTTTAACTTCAAATAGATTATATTTAATAAGATTAAAAATATCTGACGGTGGATCTCCTAATGCTCTTGCCGTTACAGCTGATTACTATGTACAATTTATATCAGCTCCTCTTATATCTTGGTTTATTAATGACGTGTTTTGTAATAGTCCTTTCGGCGTTGTTGCTACGCAAACAACTACAACTAGCCCAACACAAACCAACAATAGAAGTAATTTTTACAACATGACTCTACGCGGTGGTAGCACTATTTGGTACGGCGGTGCATTTGGTGTTCAAGGTGAAAGTTCTATAAGCGGTGCACAGTGTATAAATGCATTCGGTTGCGTACAAACGCCTCCAGGCTTTATCTCTTGCCAAAATGAAATAAGTATCCCTATAATAGTAGATAACGCTCCTATAAGATTATTTTTACAACTAAACGCCGTGAATAATTGTAGCAATACTGAATTTGATCCTGATGGTGGACCAGGAGGTGGTTTTGGAGAGGGTGGTGATTTTGATGTTGGAGGAGGTTTTGGTAACACTGGTCCTGTTCAACCTTTTGGATCATTTCAATTAACACTTATAGGTGGAGACAATAGTAATTATCCTGGTAATAACGACCAAGTATCTAAAGTTGTAATACCTGGTAATATATCTATACCAGCTAATAGCTCTTGGCCTGTAAATCAAGCAACAGAATCTGGTTTTATTGAAATAAATCCTCCAGATAATACACCTTGTGGAGAGCAGTATACACTTAAGCTTTTTTGGTTTGGACCTAACTTGACTAATTCATCAGCAGAGGTTGCTTGGGGACTTACACTATTCGCTCAACCTGTTCCATAATAAAAGTAAATAATAATAAAAAAAAGTAATAATAAAAATGGCTGCTACTTTAGAAGTGAAATACTTTAACACATATGTGCTTAAAAGATTTGAACCAGAAGCCCCTGTAGTTGGTAGTTTTCTTAGGCAACTTTGGAATGGTTCTTTTGGTATACCCGAAGAAATAGGTGGACACCCAAGATGGCTTGGTGATGGACAGTTAAAAAACTGTTGGTATATAGAAGAATCTAGAATAAGAGGAGGGTTTAACAATACTACTGTTGATTTTGGAGTTAGAGCTTATTTAGTAGAGCAAGAACCTGATTCTAGTATAAGATTAAATTCTATGATATATTCTGGAATATATAATTCTAGAACTGGTATAAATCAAACAAATGTGTTTAGCGTAGCGGAGCAAATTACTAAAAGCTTAGATCCAGCTCAAGGATCAATACAAAAGCTATACGCTGAAGATACTAATTTAATTATTTTTCAGCAGGCTAAAGTAAGTAAAGCATTGATAGATAAAGACGCTATATATAGTGCTGAAGGTGGTGGTTTGCCCGTTAGTTCTTTCACAACCGTTATTGGGCAAATAGTACCAATACCAGGTAATTACGGTATAGGCAATAACCCTGAAAGTTTTGCCGTATATGGTTATAATAAGTATTTTGTAGATTCAAATCAAAATGTAGTTTTAAAATTAGGTCCAGAAGGAATAGTTGAAATATCTGCTTCCGGTATGAATGGATTTTTTAGAAATCAAATACTAAATATAAATTCTTCTGCATTTGGACTTGGGAAACTAATTGGAGGTTGGGATATATACAATAAAGAATATGTATTGTCATTACAACCAGTTTCATCAACAGCGCAGCTAGGCGAACCTACGCTGTCTTGGGACGAAAGGGCACAAGGCTGGATAAGCTTTTTTAGCTATAAACCTAGTCAATCTTTTAGTTTAACTAATAACCACTATACAACATTTGGAGATTCATTATATCTTCATAACGCTCAAAATAATATTTATAACACTTTTTACGGTATTTCCACGCCTTCGTCTATAGAATTTGTTTTTAATCCACAGGTTAGTAACACAAAAGTATTTAACACGGTTAACTACGAAGGTTCTAATGGTTGGCAGGTTGATTTCTTTAGATCAGGAGAAACAGGTCCTGGAGTCGTTGGTGATCCTGCTGGTTTTGTTTTAGACACTACAGCACAGGTTTTAAGCTACAATGAAGGTGCTTATGACTCTGCTGTGCCACCTAACACAGGTTCTAATGCAGTTGTTCAACCTATATTTAGAGTTGGTTTTTATAGAAAAGAAAATAAATATTGTGCTAATTTAATAAACAGCACGCCTGTAGCTCAAGAAGAAATTATTTTTGGTAATCAAATATCAGGCATAAGAGGATTTTTTACTAATGTTAAATTATCCACAGACACTAACACTGATCCAAATGGTTTTAAAGAGCTTTTTGCAGTATCATCTAATTACACTTTTTCAAGTGGATATTAATAATAAAAATAAAAAATTATGCCAGCAGCAGCAATAATAGGAGCGGGGCTTAAAATCGCAGGAGGTCTTTTTGGATCTAGCGCCGCTAAAAGAAGAGCTAGAAGATTAGCCAGGCAATTAAGAGCTGAAACTAAAAAGTTAAATGCGTTAGAAAATAGCAGACAACAAATTGTAAATCCTTACAGTAACGTTACAGATGTTTCTAATCTAGCAGTGTCACAAGCTCAAAAAATATCAAATCCTTTTGCTAATTTAAGCGTAGCAACTAAAGCATCGGAAATACAAATGGAACAAAGTGATTTAGCGTTAGCTAATACTTTAGATACTCTTAGAGCTACAGGCGCTGGCGCTGGCGGAGCTACAGCACTTGCTCAAGCAGCGTTGCAAAGCAAGCAAGGTGTAGCAGCGAGCATTGAAACTCAAGAAGCTCAAAATGAAAAAATGAGAGCTCAAGGTCAGCAAACTATGGAGCAGCAACAAGTGGCTGAGGCCGTAAGAGTGCAAGGCGTTCAAATATCTGAAGCTGGTCGAACTCAACAGTTAAAAGGTATGGGTAGAAACATACAAATGCAAATGAGAGAAACTAGAGAGCAAGATGGTGTAAATTATCAAAGAGACAAAATAGCCGCGCTAACAGGCGCTGTAAACAAAGCTAAAAACGCATCTACTAACGCTATAACCGGTATGTTATCAAGCTTTGGCGGCGGATTAATGGGCATGTAAATAATAATAATAATGGAAAATAAAAACATAGAAAAAAATTTATTTTTAAAACAGCTCAATGAAAGCGGTGCACTAGGTTTTGATAAAGATTTTATAGCAACCAGCTATGATGTTAATTTTGATATACTAGGCAAAGCTTTTGAAGGGACCGGTAGAACTTATGCCAAGCTCACTATGGCTATTGAAAATAATACATGTGTTTCTGAAAATTGCGAGCACGAAAGAAAGCAATTAAACATTTTACAAGAAGCTCCACAAAAGTCTTTAGATTTTTTATCTGAAATAATTTCACAATTATCTGTTGTTGAAGATCCTAATTTCGATCCTAATAATAATTTTAAGTATACAATAGCTAATAGTATATTAACAGAAAAGCCAGGATTCTCTAAATCACATGGCTATGATATGGTTTTAAAAATACTAAAAAATGGATCTTTAGAATTAACTTTTACTGGTCCTATGTTTGAAGAACCTTTAGTTTTAAATAGCTCAGCTTTAGAATCCCTACAACAACTGGGAGTTAGTATCGTTGCAGAAACACCTGATGTAAATACGCTAATGATGAAACTACTTACTAACATAGGTTTGTTTACTGCCGATCAATTAATAGATGGAGAGTTGTCACCAACAGCTGTTATCGCAGATGAGTTTATTGCTAAAAATCCAGATGGATCTTATGACTACGAAATAATAGACATAGGCAATGGAAAAGGTAGAAACATACTTAAGTTTGATATGGATAGAATAACAAGAAAAGCTATGCCTTTTATAAACGCTGAAGTAGCTGGTGTTTTATCTTCAGAGCAAGATGCTGTTGCACTTTGGAACGTCTATATAGCCAAAGGTACTAGTGTTGAAGAAGATGCTCAAATGGTTCAAAATGCAAACGCGGCTAACGAGAGCTGGAGTTATGAAGAAGATCTACCATTATCACAAGATAAAAAAGTTTTATTTGAAAGTAAATATATAGAATATTTTATGAATAATTACTTAAGCCAGTTTATTACAGACAAGCTACCTACAGTAGAAGAAGATGCTGCTGTATTTGATTTAGCAGAAGCTAAAAAAGCTAAAGCTCAAAAGTTCATTGAAGATAACCAACTATAAATTAAATTAAATGCAATTAATAGAAAAAGTACAGGAGCTACAAGCACTTAAACCGCCTTTAGATATTGACGAGATAAATAGAAGGATAAAAGAGTGGAAAGACTCTACCAGCTATCAAGACCCTAAAGCCGTAGAACCAACTACTGAAGTGGGAAACCAAAACAGCTCCACGACGCCGGATCCGGTTGCGGAGCAGGCAAACAATACAGGGTCCGAATTGGAAAGTGGACCTTCACAGCAAGTAGAAAATAGCGGTAGAAATAAAGAACAGCAAGCTCAATACGAGAAAATAACAGCTGTAGCAAAACCAGAAGAAGTTATAACTAAAAATGGCTATGACTTAAAATATGATAACACTGGTCAATATTATTATAAACCTGAAGGATCTGACAATGAATCTTGGAAAACTTACGAAGACAAGCAGAGTGTAGCTAATTTATCTATAGCTAGTCAGTTTGGGCATTCTGATTTTAATCTAGATGAATATAATAAAACAAAAAATGCAATTAAACAAGGCGAAGAGCTTTATATTGGAATTGATGGTGGTTTAAGCATTGGTGAAGCAAATCAAAGAACTTTAAGCCCAGAGCAACTTGAATTAGAAAAACAGTTTATAAAAGAAACCGCTTTAACTGGTGATGACGAAAATAAAATTGAAACAAATACTAATAAGTGGTTTAACAACAGTACTGTAAAAGAAACAAAAAAAGAAAGTTATACTATTACAATACCAGGCGGAGGTGTTCAAACAAGAACTAAAGAGGTACCTACTGGTAATATAATACCAAATCCTGAGTGGGAACAAGCTGAGATGGAATCTAAAAAAGCTTGGGATGCCTTAGATCCTAAACCAGAAAATATTACAGAGCAAGAATGGATTGAAGAAAACATGAAATCTAATCATGCTAATTCATTAAAAAAGGAAGCGGAAAAAGAAAAACTAGAAACTTGGATCGAATCTCAGGAGAGTGGTTTTGATTGGAAAAAAGCTGTAGGTTTGTTTGGACTCAATCCTGGAATGGCTGTTACCGAGGCTTTTGACAGAGGCGATAAACAAAAAATGGTTGAAGCTATACAGCAAACTAGAAAACTTAATTTAGATGATGCTTCTAAAAACGCTAACGATTTTGCTGCAGTGGCAAAAGAAACCTTAGAAGGTTTAACATCTCAAATGAAGCTTATTGCGGACGCTAAATACCAAACACCAGAAGAAGCTAGAAAAGGTCAAGCTCTATTAGCTAAGCTAAGTAAAAAAAGAGATGAAATTGTAAATTTATACGAAGGCAAAGTTGAAGATCTTAACGAGATGATGCTTAAGCCCGAATATAAAGATCTAGAAACAAGATTAGATTATTTAACTAGAAACTTTAATCCTGTCAGTGTTTACAGTGAAAATGTAAAAGTAGGTATAGCTAATGCTGGCGTAGCTTTGGCAGATTTTGCACATATGGTGGCAGACGCGCCTAACGCTTTTGGGTCAGAAAACAATCCATATTTAAATAAGGCTTATAATATAATTAATCCCGGAGCTGCACTAGCCGCTAAATTTGTACAAACACAGCCATATAAAGAATTTAGAGCAGAAGCTAAAGATCAAGTTTCAAACTATGTTGACCAAACAATGCAAGGTATAGCTCACGCCCAAACCTTAAGCGATTTAAAAGACGGTAGTGATTGGGGTAGATATTTTTCAACAATGCTTGGCAGTCAAACTCTAAACACTGCTGTTATGTTTGGAACTGGTGGTGCTGCTCTACCTATATTAACTGCTCAAGCCGTGGGTTCTAGCTACGGTGAAATGGAAAAAGAAAACAAAGAAAGAGAAGCTTTAGGTTTAGAGACGTTTTCACCTTTTCAAGTTTATACAACAGCTATGGGTAATGGTGTTTTAGAGTTTGCTTCTGAAAAAATATCTTTAGGTATAATAGGTAGATCTAGAGCTGCTTTTAACGCTATGGGTCCAAGCGTTAAACAAGGTTTTGCTCAGCAAGTTGGCAGTTTGTTAACAAAAAAAGGAGCTACTAGAGCCGCTAAAGCTACAGGTTATTACGCTTTAGACGTTACTAAAGAAGGTTTGTCTGAAGGCGGTGTTGAATTAGGTAGTAATTTATTTGATAGAATAATACTAGGTAAAGATGTAAATCTTTTTGAAGGAGTTGCAGACGCCACTTTTAGTGGTGCGGTTATGGCTGGTGGTGTTTATAAAGCACCTGCGCTATTTGCTAATATATCTCAAATGGTTCAAGGACCAGATAGTAATACCAAGATAGCAAACAATCAACAAAAAATAAAAGACTTACAAAACACAATAGCTAAAGGTCCTAAAATGTCCAAAGCTAACCTTGCTAGACTAAATAATCAAATAGTTGATCTAGTTAAAGACTCTGGCAGTGAAATCAATAAAACGCTAAATAGATTTACCCAAATGGATAGATCTGAGATAGATGCTTTATCAGATTTAGAGCTAGGTATAAATATAAAAAGAAAAGCTATTGATGATGTCAATTCTGATCCTAACTTTCCCGACAAACCCGCTGAAATAAATAGAATTCAAAATGAAATTCTAGAGCTAGACATAAAGAAAAACAAAATACTAGAACCTTATATACAAGCTGATAGCGACATAGACACTAGTCAAACTGTAGACTTGACACAGAGAGTTCAAGAAGGATCAGATGTTGTAGCTGAACAATTAGGGGATACTGGTATATCTAGGTTTGATACTACAGAAGAGTTTTTGGGTGGTATTGAAACCTTGAAAGCTCAAGGCGTAAAAGTAGAAGTAGCAACTAACGAAGCGGGTGAAACCTTAGATGCTAAAGATCAAGGTTATGGTTTAATCGCTACTTTGCCTGATGGTACTCAGCAAGTTATTATAAATAATGCTTCAAGTGAAGCTGACGGTGTTTTACCTGCGGACAAGCATGAAATACTACATGCTTTTGCTGCTAAAATGGATCCGGCTAAATTAGCTAAAATGGGTATGGACTTGAAAAACAGTCTAGATAGCAACCCTGACATAAAAGTTAGTGCTGAAACTCAATCTTTATTAAATGAGTATGAAGCTGATTTAAACGACGGAAAAATAAATGAAGCCACTTTTTATGAAGAAGTAATGGCTGTTACTAGCGACGCTCTCACTCCAGACGCTAACGGTAATACAGGTATCACAGTAACTAAACCTGGAAAATTAAAAACGTTTTTAAATAATTTCTTAGAAACAATAGGTTGGAAGCAAAGCTTTAAAGATGGTAACCAGGTTTTAGACTTTTTAAAAGGATTTAATTCAGATGTTATGAGCGGTAAAGGTTTGTCTCAACAAACTTTAGATACTGCAGAAGTAGATATGGGATTGGTTACGGAAGTAGATTTAGGTGCTGTTAAAGAGTCTAGAAAACTTACACCCGAGAAAGACCAACAAGCTCAAGCTAAAGTAAAAGAAATACAAGAGCTGCAAAAAGAAGGTGAGGCTTTAGCTAAGAAATTTGACAAGCCTTTTATCAAAAGCGCTAAACAACAAAGATTAGAAGCTGAATTAGCTGCAGAAATAAAGCCTACAGTTGATAGTTTTGTAGAGAGTAGAACTAAAGCTTTGTATGATCCTATACCAGCAGACGCTAAAAAAGGTGTTACGAGACAAGAGTTTATTCAGTCTATGAAGTCTGATATAGCCACAATGATCAACAATGAGTTTAAGGCTAAACAACCTCTAGAAAAGTTTATTACAAGTAGAGGTTTTGTAAGAGCAAATAGCTTAGCGCAAAGATTAGGTATTAAATCTGCTGAACAAGGCATTGATCAAGGTATAGATGCAGCTTCAAACATTACAAATAAAACAGATGGTGATGTAAAAACAGAGACTGAAACTAGAACAGCTCAATCACCTAGAAAAACAACTAAGTTTACATCGGACTTTGTTGGTAATCTTGATGTCAATACAGAAGGAAAAACTCAAGCAGAGATAAACGAAGATGTTCAAAAGCAATTTGACGAAGCTATAGCTAAAGACCTAGAGGCTATGGGACCAGTAACAACTTTCGGTCAAACTAAAAACATAGGACCTGCACTAGCTGCTTTAATAGAAAAAGCGACTGGTATGCCTGCTAAAGTTTTTACAGATAAAACTAAAAACATATCAAAGAAAGATGCTACCTCTGGTGCTCTAACCGCTGTAAAACAATATTTAGATACTAATGCTCAAAGAGATTTTAATAATCTACCTGATGCATTTGCTCCTGGAACTGGTAAAGCTACATTTATACCTGAAAATGTAAAGAAAGCTTTATACAAGAAAAACGATAAAGGTCAATTTGTTTTAGATAAAAGCAAAACTATTAAAGACTATAAGGATTTATTAGGTGACATGGTAAAACCCGTCTATAGAGCTAGTGAGGCTCAAACAATAAAAGGTTTAATAGCATTGTCACTTAGAAACAGAGTATTTGAACAAGCGGTACCTGATGCTATAGCTAGAAAAACTACAGGTGTTAAGTTTCGTAAAAAACCTAAGGTAGAAAAACTAAGCAAAAAGCAACTTGATGAGGTAAAAGATGTTTCTAATTTAAAAAATATAAATCAAGTTACAGAAAAAACTGATATTGGTGATATATCTATAACTCCAGAAAATAGAGTTGAAGTTCAAGCTGAGACTTTACAAGCTATTGAAAAGTATGGTTTAGATTTAAATACCTTCTTAGGTAGTTCATTTGCTAATTCAGGAAGACAATATCAAAAAATAAACGACGTTAAGGTTTTTACTTTAACAGATGGTAGTAAAGTAAAAGAAGGAACAAAAGCCTATAACAAGGCTGTAAAAGATGGGACTTTTCTACCCGCAAGAGGTAGGCTTTATTACGGTGTTACAGATCCTGCTTTTAAATTAGCTAAAGAAGCTGCTATTTTAAACACAAAAAAACCCGCCTTAAAATCAAAAAGAATATCTATAAAGAAAAATCAAAAAATAGATAAAAACTTTGTAGATAAAAATCTTGAGCAGTCTAAAATAAACATGGATATTTTAGAAAATACTGTTAATCAACTTCAAGAAGCTGTAAACAACGGCATGTCAATGAAAATTGCAGCTACATTTATAGCTCAAGGTTATCAAGCTACTAGAGGTATAATAAAAATAGCTGCTCCATTTGTTAATGTTTCAACAAGCTTTGATTATGCTACAGATGGAAAAGCAAGTGATAGAACAGGAGCTAAGTTTAGAGAAGAACATAATCCACCTGCTTCTGTTATAGGTGCTAGTATTATATGGGGTTTAAAGAATAACGCTACTGGCCCAGTAATGGAAGCTATTAGAAAAAACTATACTCAAACTCAGCTTTCAAAAATTGATGATACTAAATTAGATAGAGCTGGACTAGCGTCTACTCTGCCAGAAGGTTATAGTATATTTGATAATCCTGTTGTTAGATTTACAACGGCTAATATAAACTTAAATAATATAATAGATGCTAAAACGGGTAAAACTTTAGCTGAAATAAACAATGTTGGTGTTGAGTCGAAAGCTTCTAAGAAAAATCCAAACATCATATATGCTCAAAATAAATTAATAAATGAGCAATTAGTTGGTGATATTAAAGTAGATGTTACCATGGATAAAACTGCTATGAAAAAGTTTGATACTTTTGGTATGGTTGAAGTTGTTTCTAATAGATTATTTGGTGAAGCAAATTACTTTAAGCTAAACGATAATCAAAAAGCAAAGGTTCAAGCCGAAATGATTAGCAAAGATATAGCTAAACTAGCTCAAGACAGAATAAAAGCTTATGAACCAATTGCGGCTTTAGAATTAAAATCTAGTAAGAAAAACACTAAAACATATGGCGGCAAAGTAAATCCTGAAATGACTATAGCTGAACAGTTAACAGTTTTAGGTACTTATGATCAAGCAGCTAGAAAAGCTAGAGCTTTAGATGCTCCTAAAAAAGGTATTAGTGTATTTGATTTCGATGATACTCTTGCTAAGACTAAAGAAAAAGTTATAGTAAATAAACTAGATGGAACTAGTACAGAAATATCTGCAGCTAAGTTCGCTGAAACAGCTACTCAATTAGAATCTGAAGGCGCTACATTTGATTTTAGTAATTTTGAAGGTGTTGCCAAAGGAACTGCCAAAGGACCACTAGCTGATCTAGCTTTACGTAGACAAGATAAATTTGGCAGTAAAGATATATTTGTTCTAACAGCAAGACCACAAGCTTCTGCTCAAGCTATACAAACGTTTTTAGATGGCATTGGCTTAAACTTACCTATAGAAAATATAACAGGTTTAGCTGACGGATCACCAATGGCTAAGGGCAATTGGGTTGCAGGTAAGGCAGCTTTAGGATATAATGATTTTTACTTTGCAGATGATGCTTATAAAAACGTAGAAGCTGTACAAGAAGTTTTAAGCCAAGTTAATGTAGATTCAAAAGTTCAAATAGCTAAAGAAAGTAAAAAGAAAACATTTGATAAGGTTTTTAACGATATAATAGAAAGTTCTACTGGCATTGAAACATTTAAAGATTATTCTAAAGCTAAAGGAATAATGACAGGTAGAAATAAAGGAAAGTTTAGTTTCTTTACTACACCTTCAGCTGAAGACTTTTTAGGTTTGTTATATAAGACTTTAGGCAAAGGCAAAATAGGTGATGCACAGTTAGATTTCTATAAGAAAAACTTATTAGATCCTTATGACAGAGCTGAGCTATCTGTGACAAAAGCTAAGATACAGGCTGCTAGTGATTTTAAAGCTTTAAAAACAAATTTAAAAACTCTACCTAAAAGTTTGTCAAAAGAAATGGGTTACGGAGGTTTTACATTTTCTCAAGCAGCTAGAGTTGCTGCATGGACAAGACAAGGCTTAAACGTTCCTGGATTATCTAAGACAGATTTAAAAGAGTTAAATAAATTTATTGACAACAATGCAGAAATGAATACTTTTGTTGATGAGCTTATTAAGATACAAAAAGGCAAACCTTATCCTGCTCCAAGCAAAGACTGGTTAGGTGGAACTATAACAACAGATATACTAAGTGATATAAATAAAGTAAATAGAAAAGAGTATTTACAAGAGTGGCAAGAAAATGTAGACATTATATTTTCTGAAAAGAACATGAGTAAATTAGAGGCTGCATATGGTCCTAAGTACGTGGAAGCTTTAAATGACACATTAAGACGTATGAAGTCAGGATCTAACAGGCCTATCGGCGGTTCTAGGGTTGTTAACGGGCTATTAGACTGGCTTAATAATTCTGTTGGTGCTATTATGTTTCTTAACACTAGATCAGCTGTCTTGCAGACTCTTTCTGCAGTAAACTTTATTGGCGTAGGCAATAACAGTTTAATCAATTCTGCCAAAGCTTTAGCTAACCAAAAACAATATTGGAAAGATTTTAATACATTAATGAACTCTCCTTATTTAGTAGAAAGAAGAAATGGTTTAAAAATAAACGTAAGTGAATCTGAGATAGCTGATGCTGTTGCTGAAAGTTCTAATAAACCTAAAGCCGCTTTAAGTTACTTACTTAATAAAGGTTTTGTATTAACAAGATTTGCTGATAGTTTTGCAATAGCAACTGGTGGTGCTGCTTTTTATAGAAACCAATTAGACATGTATATCAAACAAGGTTTACCTGCTGAAATGGCTCAAGAAAAAGCTTTTGAAGATTTTTACTCTATAGCAGAAAAAAATCAGCAGTCTAGTAATCCTAGTAAAATATCACAACAACAAGCTAGCGGCGCTGGTCGTGTTGTGTTAGCTTTTGCTAATACACCAATGCAGTATGCTCGTATAATAAAAAGATCTGCACAGGATTTAAAAGCTGGTAGAGGTGATTGGAAGAAAAACGTAGGAACTATAGCATTTTATGGCGTTGCACAAAACGTTATATTTAATGCTCTGCAAAGCGCTTTGTTTGCTGATGCTTTTGGTGAAGATGATGAAGACGAAAAGAAAGAAGATAAAACAGGTAGAATAGCTAACGGTATGGCTGATTCATTATTGTCTGGTTTAGGTATACAAGGTAAAGCAGTTCTGTCTATTAAAAACGCTTTAATAACTTTAGCTAAAGAAAACAATAAAAAATCACCTAAGTTTGTAAAAGCAGTTTATGATCTGTTTGATTTTTCACCACCACTTGATTCTAAGTTTAGAAAATTAAGAGTTGCTGCAAATACATTTACTTGGGACAGACAGTTGATGAAAGAAAAAGGTTTTAGCTTAGATAACCCTGCTTATTTAGCTGGCGCTCAAGTTATATCTGGTTTAACAAACATACCACTTGATAGAGCTATATCTAAAATAAATAATATAAGAGGTATAATGAGTGAACAGTCTGAAAAGTGGCAAAAAATAGCTTTAGCCTTAGGCTGGTCAACATGGGACGTTGGGCTTGGTTACTACGGAGGATTTGATCCTGTAAAGCCTTTAACACCAGAGCAGCAATATGATTTAGATGTTTCTAATATGAAAAAAGAAACAAGTACAGCTCAACAAAAACAAACGCTTTTAGATTTAGGTTTAACTAGAGCTGAAATTAAAAAGCTAAAATACGAAGAAGATAGAGTTAAAAAAATAATTGCATTACAAAAAAAGAA
>Ga0209535_1000154_pt1 | contig 44426 bp, 46 predicted proteins | sample LinPmetageLP28_FD_184041 | JGI IMG/M metagenome (GOLD analysis project Ga0209535, IMG submission 184041) | Marine viral communities from the Pacific Ocean - LP-28 (SPAdes) (version 2) | ecosystem: Environmental > Aquatic > Marine > Oceanic | place: Pacific Ocean | collected 2009-08-22 | reverse complement strand
AATACCCACGTTGCCAGTACTGCCTTGCACTGTCATGTGAGTAGTGCCATTAACCTGCATGAAAATATCTCTATTAGCACTTCCTGCATTTAATCGCAAGTCATTGCCACTTGTAGAATTAAAGTTGGATAAGGTTGTTACTGTGCTATCGCTTGTTATAGCTCCTGTTACAGCTAAAGTAGAACCATCATAAGTAAGATTAGCTTCACCTTCTAAAGTGTTAGCAGTACCACTACCAGTTATGATTCTGTTATCGGCGTTGTTGTTGATGGTTGTTCCGCTAATCGTTGCAAAACTTAAATTACCAGACCCATCAGTTTTTATTACCTGTCCGTTAGAACCATCCGCTGCGGGCAAAACCCATATCTTATCTGCTGATAAGGCAGGAGCTTCAAAGCCTACATAGTTAGATCCTTCGTAGAACCTTAGTTCGTTGTTGCTACCGCCTATAGAAAGCGTTGTTCCTGTGGTTACTGCGGCAGTAAAAGTTACATTCTCGCTTGAATCAATAGTAATTGCTGTAGCATCTGCACTTGTGCTAATTGAGGTAGCTGATTCTAAAACATCTGACACCAAAGATTTTTTTAATGCACTGTCTGTAGCATCGAAAATCATAAAGTGATCCGCACCTACAGCTGTAACTTGTGTTAAGCCTGACACGAAGGATGCTGGTAGAGTATTTACTTCTGTTTGAGTAAAGGTCATAACCTCTAAGATTGCACCATTAGCCGGTGCGGTATCCATAGTTAAGGTTGTACCACTTACTGCATAGTCTGTTTTTTGTTGGTAAACACCATCTAAAAATACTTGAGTGTTGTTTTCATGTATTGGAGAAAGACCAAGCGTAAAAGCTGTGGTGCTCCCGTTACAAGTAAATTGATTGTGGGTTAGGTTATTGCCTGAAACTAACGCTGCTACATGATAAACAATTATCTTGCGGCTGTTAGCGGGCGCAACATCTAAAGTAAGAGTGGTTCCTGATAAAGCAAAATCTCCGGGGTTTTGATAAACGCCTTCTATAAATACAATTAAGTTGTCTTCACTTGCTGGTGCAACACTGAGCGTAAATGCAGTTGCACTACCATTACCTGTAAAAGTATCAACAGTTAAGGTAGAAGTAACATCGGTCTTAACGTCTTCTAATAAAGCCGCAACGATCCTTAGCTCTGCTTTATCTCCAGAACTAAATGCACGTGCAGTTGTATTATCATGGCCTCTAACTACGGTAAGTGTGTTACTACTTCTTGCTGTTACCTTTACGATTTCCTTGTTGGTAGTATCGTCAAAGGTTACATAAAAATGATCACTACCAGTTATGGTAGGAAAGACAGAACCATCCGTTACAGCAATGCTTGTGACGCTGCTATTGATTCCTGCGGCAAGTGTTGTTGCTGCGTTGTTGGTGAACTTAACAGCCATTTAGCTAACTCCTTAAAATTAACTAACTGTTACAGTCCAAGTAATTGTCATTGAGTCAGACGCGCCCTTGTTTACGACTGAAAAAACTGTTCTACAAAGTAAAGTACCTGAAGAAGCGGCATTTAAAATACCAGCTTCAGTTACAGCACCAGTACCAGTACCTGCAGCAAAAGTAGCTGTGTAAGTCACAACAGCAGCTGATACAGCAGTACTAGTCAATGCAACACGGCCTAGTTGGTTTCCTAAAGCGGAATTGCCAGCTGCGGCTGCAGTAGAACCACTACCAATTGCCATGTGTGACATAGCATCTGCGGTAGCATCTTTCATCCTAGAGGCAACATATCCTTTTCCATCAGTAACCACAAGGTTATCGACTTCTTGGACAGTCTCTCCATTGAGAGCAATTTTTAACTTACCTGTAAGTTTTAAACCGTCGTTTATCATAAAATTTCTCCAATTTTAGTTTAATACACTAGTGTTAAATGCAGAGGTGTTAAGAACACTGTTTGATCCGGAGATCAACACCACATTTATCGACTCTGTTATTGTAGCACTATCTGATAATGATTTGCCAAGACTATGTGCCAAACTTTCTGAGATAGAAGCACTCTCTGTAAAGATATTTCCAGCTCCAGAAACCAATACATCAGCTAAACTTATAGTCTCACTGAAGGATGTTGAGAAAGAATAAGCAAGATTTTCTGTTATTGTAGGGGTATCTGCAGCACTGGTTGAAAAAGCAATTGCAGGGTCGCTATCGCCAACACCTACAATATTACCTTTATTAATGGTTACATCTGTTTGTAAATCATCAGACGCACTTGCTACATCATCAAGCGCATAACTATCTGAAAAAGCCCGTACAAACGTAGCTACACGACTAAACGATTCGGACATGACCACAGATTCAGCAACTTGTACGGTAATTGCACCCCCCATACCACTGTGGTTCGTGCAGTAATAATGTAAGGATCCTGGTGTAGATCCGGAGATTTGTATTTCTACGTACGCACCAGAAGATCCTGGCGTGCCACTTACAGTAACGTCTGTGGTGTATGCAGAACCCCCGCCATGTGAACCGTTTGCTGTTTCTGAAAACCTTAATGGGTGCCCACTTACACTAGAATTAGATAAATCAAACCTATAAGTTTTGCCTACATCTAGCGTTAGTGCTGGGCTATTAACCCCATCAATATGATATTTATTGCCTGAACCGTAAGAATTTGTTGCTGAAGCAACTGTTACGGCGTATGTAACTGTACCACCTACAGGTATTGGTTTAGATACAGCTAATGCCTTTGCCTCAGATATAGTTGCTGTTTCAGAGTGCGGCACACTAAGACGAAGTGCCGGTGCATCAGAGACCGATAAAGTATCGCTTTTAGCGGGGTTAACACTGAAAAATTCTGAATCACTAAAAGATAAAGTGTCGCTTTTTGCTGGTTCAATATTTAATACAGCGGCTTCACTTAATGCGCTACTATCACTAAACGCTGTACTAAAAGCAATCGCTGGTGAATCGCTAAGGGTAGGGGTATCACTAAAGGCCCTTACATACTGGACTACCTTGCTTAAAGACTCAGACATGCTGACTGTATCTGATTGGCCGCTAGCAAAAGCAAGCGCTGTTTCTTCTGCTATAGAAACAGTGTCTGTTTTGGTTGTTACGAAAGTTAAAGCTGGGGCGTCTGCTAGAGTGACGGTCTCTGCATTTGGTGAGTTGTATTGTGCGGTAAAGTACCTGTTTAAAGTGTCAGCATCTACACTTAGTTCTGCAGCTACAAGTTGTTGAAAAGCTACAACCTGCTTAAGATCTATAGAAGCTACAGTAGCTTTTAGATGTTGAAATAAATTTACAGACTCAGTAGAGTCTGTCTGAATTATCAGCCGTAGCTGTTTGTAGTCTACGGTAAACTTGAACGCCATTAATCAAAGTCATCGCGGACTTTAAACTTGACTAGGTCTTGTACAGTCTGAATGTTGCCATCTGATTTAGTAAACTCTAGCTCACCTTCAAAAGTACCTGCCGTTGTCCAAGTTCCAGATGGGAATATTAACGTACACGTGCCAGAAGAAGGGGCAGAAAGAGTAGCAGTAATAGTGCTCAAGACTGTAGTTGAGCCTACTTTTCTAATTCTTAGTTTTACACCGCCACCTGTTAAATTTATAGGGGCCCATGTTGCACTATTTTCTACGTCTAATGTAGCTCCAGAAGCCGCGGTGTTACTGTCTTTTAAGTTAAAAGTAAGTTCCGGTAATGTGTCTCCAACTACTAATTTTATTGTGTCTGAATATGCCATAATTAATTTTACCTTCCTAAATTTCTAGTGTCTAGTTGACCATAAACGGGTAAATAGTCTGCAGTGTTCCAATCCCAAGTTATACCATCATAAACCCTTTCTGCGGATGGCCCTAAAGGTGACACCCAGAACGGCTTACCATACCTATGACTTTCTAAGAATATAGGCAAAGCTAGACTTGCTGGGCCTAGCATACCACTTCTATCTATTATCTCAGTTATATATTGACCTGTGCCCATGCTATTGGTCTTGAAGTAATTTACTCCTGGATCATCACCATCAATGCCAGGTAATAGTTCTGCTAATAGATACTTGGTTAGTTCTCTTATTTCTAACCCTAACATAGTTATAGGTAATAATATTCCAGCCATAAGTAATAAAGGCATAACCCCAGCACCTGCGCCTTGATTTACAAACCCCCTGTGTGATTCTTTTAAGGTTGGGAATACAATGGTTTTACCATAAGCGTAGAAGAATGATTTAAGCTGCCATATAAGAGCATACCTAGGATCATTAGCATAAGTAGGTCTTTGTGCTGGGTTGGGTCTTACAATAGATTCATCTACAAACTGAGCCAATGCTTCATTAACCTTTGTACGTGTAGCATCATCTGATTTGCCTTCCTCCCAAGCTAAGACTTCATCTGCTGTAACATTTAATTCATCTAAATAAAGTTGAGCAGTGCTATCACCTTTTTGAGCCTTTCGTGCGTTGTCTTGCAAGAATCTTGTGCCCATGCCCGTAGCAAATACTCTAGTAAACTTAGTGTATGCCTCCAGTAAAGTAACCCTAAACCAAGTATCAGATACGTTTTTTGCAGTTTGGTTCATAAAGTTTTGTTCTCCTGCAAAGATAAAGAAACTAGACATAGCATCTACACCTATAACTCCAACCTCACGTGCTAACTCTGCAGCTTCTTGCGGGTCTTTTATCATGGTCTTTATAACACTGGCTATATCACTTATCTTAGCTGTGCCTCTAGATCTTAAGACTGGTCCTGCTGTATCTTGCAAAGATGCTAATACAGTAAAGGCCAGTAGAGTTATGATATTTACAGGAAGCAATACATTGTTTGCCGTTTTTAACCAACCTTTATCTACAGGTGGAGTTTTACCAAACATAGAATCAATAATTCTCTTAGAGTCTTCTTGCTGTTCTGGAGTCAATTTTTCCCGCAGGTTATTTAATTTTTCTATGCCCCCAGACTGCTCAAACTCATATTTAAGAGCTACTTTGTCTAGGTACTGTTTTAAAGCTACTTCTGCGGGCAAGGCAACTCCTGCGTCTATAAGTTTTTTGTTTGTAATTTTGTTCCATAATCTTTTTCTTTCTTTCATCATGCCAAGATCTATTTCATCTGTTGCTTCGAAGTCTAGCTCACCCGATCCTTTTTTAACTAGCTCATTTACAGAGTCTGCTATTTCAGCTTGTGATACTTCAGGGTTAGCTTCTTCTAACAATTTTCTAGCTACTATTTGTAATTCTTGATTGCCCGCTAGTTCTGCAACTGCTATTACGCGAGGGAAAAAGTTTTGCCTTTGTACTACCCCATACCTACTTAAACCTAGGTCGTTGTACACATTATTTTCTAAATATTCTCTTATAGCTCTAGCTCGTGGTGGCAAACTAGCTGTGTCCCTAGTGTCGTCTGCGGCTAGGTCTATTTCTTGTTTTTGTTCAACGGTTAAAGTAGAGTAAATCCAACCATCTTCTACACCCAATAACTTTGCCACGTCGTTAAACATAGCGTTTGCCCTTCTGGTTTTTAAAGTAAATATACCAGCTCTTCCAGATGTAGAAGTAGTTCTAGGGTCTAGGTTAAAAAAGTTAGCTAGTTCTTCGCCAATTGGGCCATAGTTTCTAAGTCTAGTATCCGAGGTAAGAAGTATTTTAGTAAGCCAGGTAGGTAGGTTTTTGCTTTTAAATAACTTACTTGTTTGTTCCATAGCTTTTCGTAACTGTTTATCAGTAAACGTTTCTGGCCCAAGAATACCCTCAATCATTGTTTCTATACTCGCTTTAGTTTTGTATGGAACTTGTTGATTTTCTGGGTTTATAAGTTTTTGTTGCAAGTCAGCTGCGTACTCTTGGAAAGTCTCGTCTACCCCAGTTCTTTTTTTAAATATTTTTGACTGGTCATACATTTTCTTTTGGGACTTAGCTAACCGTTTGAACCAAGCCTGAGTGGGTTTGTTCATGCTGTCAAACACTGCGCCATCTACTTCTACGCCTAGTTCTTTTCTTATAGCTACACTAAACTGGTCAGCCATAAAGTTTTCTATGCCCGTGTCATCGTTAGTATAAGTTGGAGGCACGTTGTTGCCTTTTAATATTTGTTCGTAAGCCTGTAATATTTTTTTTCTAGTCGCGGGTATTTTTAAACTTCTTTCTAATTCTTGAAAAGTTAAAGAGTTACCTAATTCTTTTAAGAAGGCAGAATAGTATTGTCCCTCTGATATATTTGGGTTAGTTTTTATTAAAATAATATCAAAGTCTCTGTACTGCAGAGTCATAGCAACTTTATCTGGTTGCCCTAACAAGTTTTGTCTTTTAGTATCAAAGTTTTTTTGGTCTATTACATTTTTAATTCTAGGGGGCAGTTGGGAATCACTGTATCCTTCTTCAGCCGCAATCACATGCAGGTTTGTTGTAAGGCCTAAGTTCCTAGCTGCGCCAATCATGTTGGTTATTATTTGTTTTCTAAAAGGTAAGTTTGCTCTTGTCCTTGTAGTAGGTGCTGGAGTATCTATGCCTCTTAGCTTATTGGCTTTTTGTTGTATGACATTACCTAGATATACCGCTGTAACCTTCTGATACTTGGTATTATCTTTAAAAGTTGGTTTTATGTTACCTGCTCTTGCTAGGTCTGCGTATCTATCTCTGCCCCTAAACTCTTTGCCTTGTTGTTCTTGGTAAGATTCAAACAAGTTTCGATCTTGTATGTCCATTTTCATAGCAGAGTTATCTGTAATCTGTGTATCGGAAGGACTGTCTAAATTGTACATGCCAGTCTCATCTATGGAAGGTGTGGCTCTTTCTATAGCGATTGTTTGAAGATCATCTAAGTAAGTTTCTATTGGTACCTCTTTATCAATTCTACCTCCAACATCTACAAACCTAGGTTGTATAACTGTTTTTGAAGTTGGGTCGCCTTCTTCATCACGTTGAAGTGTTGTTCTAGTAAAGTTTGCATCAAATGTGCCGGGTTGGTTTCTTATATCCGCACTGTTTATAGCAGCTATAATTTTTCCTATTTCATTTAAAAACTGCATTATGGTCCTGTCTTGGGCTTGAACTTCTCCGTACAAGTCTTTAACTTCACCGGGTGTCTTTTTAGAATCTTTATCTACTGCAGCATACCTAACACTTAAAGCATCTTCAGCCCTAGCCGCAAGATCTTCTAGTTCTTGTAGAGTCATTTCCTGCATAGTATTAGCTTCGACATTTTGTATCAAAGGCACAATATATGCAGGGTTCATACCAGCAGTTAAGGGTGTGGGCCCTGCTTCGTACACTAGTTCTTTTAAAGGAATGTTTACTTTTGCAAATCTATCGTTTGTAAAAAAACCACTAGCTAGTCTTGGAAGACCAAACTGCTGTCGTAGATACGCTACCTGTTGAGCGAACTCGCCCTCAAATTTTTTAGGCATTGTAATTCTAAGGATACTTGCCCCAGGCCCATCTGGTTGAGAGATGATGTCATCAAGAGCAGCTCCTAGTTCTATGTCGCTTTTCTTTTTGCCCCCTGTCATAGTGAAGACTGCATCTTCTTTTACGCCTAACGGGTAGTACTCAAGCTTAAAGTTGTTTTCTTGTAGTATGTCTATTGCATCTAATAAAGATGCAACTCTTTGTGCGGCTTGGTTCGTGTACTCTTCAGGTTGTCTACGTTGTTTTATTTTAGATAGAGTAGAGATACCCTCCAGTAAAACTGACATATCTATATTAATTGGGTTTTTACTTTTAGCTTCTGGGTTTAAGTTTTGTAATTTAAAATGTATTGGGGTTTTATAACTACCCGCCCTAGTTCTTGCGTGCGCTTGATCTAATCTTATCTGGAGATCTGCACGTATGTTTCTAAGGGTATCCACATTTTCTCTAGTAATCTCTCTAAACTGTTCTGGGTCGGGTTTCATCCTTACAATAACGAATCTGTTAGTTGCCCTAAAATCGCCAACTTGATCTGGTGTTGTTTTTGGTGCTGACCTTTGTTCAGAAAAACGTAATAAAGCTTCAGCGTGATTCGGAGTCTGTTCGGTATAATATAAAAGATTCTTATTATCCAGAGCACCACTATCTATTTGATCTATAATCCATTGGCGTCTTTCTTGTTGTAAGTCAGTATCAGACGTACCTTCTAGCCAACTTGTATATCGACTTACTGCTTCTTCTAATGTGTCTACTTTTACGTCTGCTCTAGTTGGCGTTTTTAACATAGTGAAAGGGTTTCCGTAATGTTCATTACCCGCCTTTCTTAGAACATTTATACCTTCTCCAGCAGTTTCAGCTTTTCTTACGGCGGCTACGCCTTTTTTATAAATTACTTTAGGGATAACTGCAAAAGTACTAGGATCAATCTCTTGGATTGTAGAAGCTTCCTTGCCGGTCGCTATAGATGTTTTTTCATCTGTAGCAATTTGGTTTATTCTATTTTCATACGCAGCTAACGTTTCGCCGTCTTTTCTTGGGAACATAGAGTGTGCTGTTTCATGTTTAACAATAAAATTACGCCATTCATTAATGGTTTTAAATTGATCTGCAGCTAAAGGATCAACCCCTTTTACTTTTGGTTTAGTCCAAGCTTTAGCATCAAAACGTTTTTTTAACTCGCTTTCATCAATAAAGATTTTATTTTCTTTTCTATTATACGAAGCCCACCCACCCATAGTTTTATCGCCTTTGAATTTTCTAGGTACTATAGGAACGTTAGGCAAAACTAGCCTTCTATTTGGGACTGTAAAACTTTTGTTATTAGCTGTTGCTGTTCTTAAGCCTCTTAGATCTCTTACATCTACAAATCTTAAGAACCCTGTTTGGCTAGTTCCTTCTCTTTCTAGCTTGGCTTTATCTCTAAAAGTTTGTACTGCCCTTTTAGATAAAAAAGGTTTTTGGCTTTCAAATTCAGCCCTTAGAGTAGGATGTATAAATGTATTTAATCCAGCAATAGAACGCCCATCTGCTTTAGGATCACCTTTTGATATTTCAAACCCTTTGTCTGTCTTTGGATCTACAAATGGATTTTGTACAGTACCCGAGCCCTTTTTAGCCATAACGACTGGATCTTGTTCTTTTATAGGAGCTTTAGCCTCTCTTTGCGCAGCTCTAAAATCAGCAAGCTGTTTTATATAAGCTTTATCTTTTCTGCCTTTTTTAAAGTCTTTTGGGTTTGGTCTTTCTAACTCAATATTGGTTCTATTTAAAACCTCACTAACTCCTACCAAAGGCACGTTAGTAACTTCTCTACTACCAAACTCATCTCTGGCTAAACTACTTTCAATAGAATCCGATTGTTGTAATTGTGCTCCTTCTTCGACTATTTCATCTAAAAGCTGGTTCAATATTCCAGCCATACGGCCAGGACTATTTCCTTCGGTTAGATTTTGTATAAAGTTTCTATCGCTTGCGCTAAGGGCCCCAGCATTTTTTTCGGCATTTATTAACTCACCATATATATCTCGGTATCTTGCTCCATCTTTACTTTGTAGTACTGGTGTTGATTTTTTACTTTTTTCTCTTGCTCGTATTGCATTTAAAAATTTTGGCGTTTGGTCAATAAAGAAAACAAGATCGCTAAAGTTAATTGGTAGTTTGTAAACGTCTCTAAGATAAGCATCAAACTGCGCTCTCTGGGTTGGGGGCACTTTGTTCTTTCTTATGTCAATGTTGGCTGCTGTTACATCTAGGTTTTGGGTTCCTCTGTCCCCCTCTACTCCAGCATCATCGTCACTAGTTCCCATCTCAGACATATCGCTTGTTTCAAAAGCCTCTTTGGTAGCTTTTAGTACATCAGCATCTTTTGGCAGTCCTTCTTGTCTAAACTTTCTGTGTTGTGCCAAGCTTTGGATTTCTACCGTGTACCTCTTCGGATCCATAGCCGCCCTTATTTTGTTCATGGCTGCTTGTGCGGCTTCTGCATCTCCTTTTATATCTTCTCTAGCAGATTGGTATTTAACAAACTCACCTTTTTCGTTATCAAAAAGCCCAACTACTATGTCATCTCTAGGGTTTCTGCCTCTACTAAAACCAAGTTCTTTTGCTAAGAACCCTTCTAAAATACCAGTGTCATACTTATAACCACTATCCATGATATTTGCTAGTCTGCCAGCAGCACGTTGGTCCGTGCTAAAAAAAGCGCCTATAGGCGTCGAAACGCTAAACAACTCATTGTCACCAAACATGGCTTCTATTTTCTCTTGTACTTTTGCAAACTCTGCTTTTGCTTCTATAGGGACAAACACACTTTTTGCTCCAGAGTTTTCGTTCTTTATAAAATCAAACTGCGTCTCTAGGGCCCCGGCGCGTTCGCCCATAACTGCACCTATAGATGCCTGGAACTCTTTATCTGAAAAAATACGCATCATCTCACGTTCAGCGGCACCCCTTTGCGAAAGATTTCTAGCTTTATTTATAACTGCAGTACCCGCACCTAAACCACCACCAACACCCAGTCCACCCATAACACCTGCGAACAGAGCGTTTACCCTATCTACTTTTGCTTGGGCCTGCGTGTAGTCTTTATCTATCCTAAATTTCTGTTGCACGGAAAGTTCTTCTTGTAAAAGTTCAGCAAGGCCTTCGGAAGCAGACGTAACCGCACTTATTGAAGCAAAGTCTTTAAACATACTACCTGGAGGTATAGGGTCAAACTTAAATGGGTCTGTAGCCCTAGTTTTTTTAAGTCTGCCTGGCCTTTTAAAAGCTCTAAAAGTAGCCGCCGCAGTTAAAGCTTCAGAACCGACTCCAACAACACCAAAAGCTGTACCTTGTACTAGTGAGTTAATAGCATCTTGTTTGCTGTCCATTCCTTGGTCAACGTAATCACTAAAAGCTATACCCGTACCCATTCTCTGTTCTTGGGTAAATGCACCTAAAACTGCACCTTGGGTAAATCTTTTGCCTCTCAAGTTAGAACGCATGACGCCGTATATATCTTCTAAGTCAAGTAATTCTTCCTTTGAAAACTTATGTAAAGGTTGTTTACCAGCATTAACTTTAATTTGGTTTTTGTAAGCTCGATTAAGTAGATCCTCTACGTCTCCTGCATCTCTGCCGGGTTTTCTTCCCCCACCTACAAGAAATCTTTGGTTGTTTAAGGCTTTTACTCCACCTTCTACAGCTTTCCTTCGAGCGGTTGTTCCAGCAGCTGCGGCTGTTAGTAAAGCAGGGGTTGCAGTACCACCAGACAACACAGAACCACCGGCTACAACTCCCCCTACAACAACAGCTTCAGCTAAACTGGCTGCTAAAGAAGGTATAAACTGCCCCGTGGCGGATGCAAAGTTAAGCATAAAATCGTGCACGTTGCCTTCTTCAAGAGAACTAGCAAAATCCGTTTCAAGCCCTTGTAGTGGTATACCAGCTTGGTCTTCAAGAAAATCTGCTTCTCTAATCCTGTTCCTGGCTTTTAAGTCATCGCCTTTTAAAGTATCTAAAGCAGCTAAAAAATTTTGATTTTGCGCGGATATATTTGCGGCGCCGGACTCGATGCCTGCACCAAAAGCTTCCCCAATGGTATCTATCTTTTCTACATAAGTTGCATCTGGAGTAGCACGCCTACCGGCGGTTTCTACAAAAGTAGTTCGGGTAGCATCGGGAGTTTGTTTAAACTTAGCAATTGTATTACTGTCAATCGCCACGTTTTAATCCCCACGATACGGTTTTATAAATTGACTTACTTCTATGTTGGTTGCTAAATCGTTAAATGTATCAGTGAACTCTTTGCCTTCTATAGCTTTACCGACCTGTCTTTGGCTAGAGTCTACAAATATTATTTTCTTAAGTTGTAATCCGCCCCCGGATTTTTCTTCGTATATGCCACGCGCAGTATTGACAATATCCCCAAGTGTTTGATCTTGGCTCGCTCTATCAGAAAATAAACTTATAAAGAAGTTTCGGTCATCTACTCCCCTATTCATCATTACACTATACATAGTTTGCCCGATAACAGTTCTCATGCTGTCAACCATTGGTTGAGATAACAAGCCTCTTTGTTGTGCATTACTAAACTTGTCTATCATTCGTTTAAAATGAACACTGCCTTCGTTAGCAGTTATATCGGTTACACCCCCGTCGTCATATAAAGCCGCTGTAAAGTTAACAAAGTCTTTATCAAATGCAGTGTAAGCATCTTGAACAGCTTTATTAGTTAATTTAGCGCCTTCTATTTTATTTTCTTGTAGTTTTAGTTTTAACTCTTCATTAAATTTCTGACTTGTTCTGTCAAACGTTTGTTCTTGCAGTCTGTTTACGTTTACATTTCCAGTTTCTAATAGGTTTAAACTCTCTTGGAACTCTTTTTGAAAATCACCACCTGCAGCTACCGCTAAAGCTGCAGCTATTTCTGCTTTGTTGATGTCAATTTCATCATCATACTCGGGCAATGTTTTTAAATCTTGTGGGTTTTGGACATTGTATTTACGGAAAGCTGCTCTAGTTTTGTCTACAGTAGCTTGTTCTATGCCAACTTCTTGTAAAAGATTTGAATTTGTTTGGATAAAAGCAAACAGTTGTTCTGGGGAAGCCTGTAATGGCATAGAAACGTTTGACTCTCCGATTCGTGTTAACAAATCTTGTCGTTTGTCTTGCGCTATTTTTAAATCGCCTGTAGCCTGGATGTTTTCTTCTGTAGGTTCACCACGAGTTCTAACGGGAACTTTGCTATCCATTCCCTCTCCAGGCATACGCGAGGAAACTGAATCAGGCGTTGACGCTTGTCTTAAGGTTTTAATTTCAGAATCGACTTCTGTTAGTTCTCCTCCTAGTTTTGCTCTGTAAGCATCTAATCCGTTATTAAATTGAGTTCCTAAATCAACAATCATTTGAAAAGCAGTAGCTGGGTTTAACTCCCCGGTTTCTACCATACCTTCTATTACACTTACTGCTTCTGGTACATCTTCTGCTTGATCTAGTTGGTCAGAAACTGAAAGCTCGTTGTTTTTAGTTATCCCATCTAAAGTTGCTATTGCTTGTGTTCTACTTCCAAAACCTTTTCTAGATGCAGTAAGTCTATTTGACTGGCCCTGTAGTATGGTGTTAACCATAGTACGAAGTCCTTCTCGGTTAGTTGTCATAACAATGTCTTCTGGATTATTACTAAATCCAAGAGTTTTTGGCACAATGCCCTGTTTACCTTCTATTTCAAAAGTTATACCAGCAGGTCCTTCTCGCAGCCCTACTATTTTACCTTTTTCTTTTTGGCCAGTATTTATATCAGTATAAGTAGTTGCAGTAGGGCTAGCATTTAAAATGTTGATTATTTTATCTTGGCCACCCTCTTCTTCAAACAACTGATCAAACTTAAGATCTTTTATCTGTGAATAAGATTGATTATCTTTAATATCTAAAAGGTCTAAATAAGGAGACACACTTTCTAAAAGTTGTGAAGCTATTTGATCATTTCTATTTGAAATCTGATTGCCTATGGCGTTTGCTTGTCGTATATCTGCTAGTGTTGGCATATTAAATTAAAAATGCAGCTAATATAGAAGCACCCATACCAGTCATTTGAGAAGCATAGTTAGCTTTAGCGCCTTTATACGCACCTCTTCTTTGCACTTCACCTTGAGCCGCAGTGCTTAACCCTTCCAATGACCTAGCATTAACGCCTTGGCCTATGCCAATTAGTTCTTGTAGTAACGCTTGGTTTGTTGACCTTTGTTGAACTCTGGCATTGTTAACAGTATTTGCTAAAGACAATTGACCGCCCCTTTGCGCGGTTCGTTGTTGTTGTTGAAGTTGCGCATTAGATAGACCACCCCCATACCGTTCTAGGTTACGCGATTGTATTCCCGCAGCAATATCTTTTTGTTTTGGTGCGCTTTGCCTAGCTCTGTCTATAAGCGTAGTATCGTCAGTCTTGCCTAACAGCCTTTTTTCAAACTCTCTAAAGTTTCCTATGTAATCGTTATAGTCTTGTCTAAGTATTTGGGCAAACTCTTGGTCTGGATTATCTACGGTCTGTAGTCCGCCTGCAAAGTCTTGTTTAGTTCTTAAGTTGTTATAACCACCTAATAGAGATTCCATTATTTACTCCTTTACCCTAAACATTGAAACCCCGCCCAAATGCTATGTCGAATGGATTAGTGCTTATACTTATTTGATCGTCCTCACCCGCTGTTTGGTTATAAATTTTTGCAGCTTGGTTTTGCTTAAAGTTTTTACCCATCTGTACTCCTAAAGTTGTAGCTCCTTTTATTAAACCAGCGGTACGTATATTTTTAGCTTTTGCTCTATTTAAAGTATCAGTGGTAGCTATCTTAGAAGCTTGTGATAAACCTGAAGCAGTCATTGAAGCCATTTGATTTGCGCTTTTTATTCCCGCAACTTGGTCGCTTCTTGCCCCTAAAAGACCTTGAGTTGCACCTTGAAGTTGTTGCGCAGTAGCAGCAGAAGCTATGTCAGCTAATGTATCTACTGCACTTACTGCTTTTCTATTTGGATTCTCAGTAAGGGCTTGCATGGTATCGGCTTGGGCTCTACCCTCACCTTGAGAAATTAAAGTATCTTCTTCGGTAAAAGACCTTTCGACAAAATCTTTTTGCTTAGGCAAGTATTCATTTCTGAAAAATTCTTTATCAGCTTTTGCTACAGCAGCATTGATTTTTTCAACCTCGCTAGCTTTGTAGTCTTGTTTACTAGGCTTACCCACTTTTTACTGTTCTCCTATATATCCTTGTATCAGTATGCCATCCTTTTGCTATCGCATACGGTTCCAATTCAGGTACATGAGATTGCGCTTCTATATACTTACAATCGGATTTTCTAGCTAAGCCTTCAATCCAATCTTGGTGAGCTAACCACTCATGCCCGCCTTTTTTATAAGTATACGCTATCCACATATACAATGTCTTGTCTTTTGTATACCTATCTATGTCTATAGTAAGTACTAAAAACCCTATTGGTGAGGTAAATAAAAACGCTGTTTCATTTACGCAATCACTATAAACATCTTCAGGAATAAAAGTCAGACTTGGGTTGTCTGCTAATATACTTTCTATGCCAGGTTTGACAATGTTCCACGTGGAACGTATGTCAGTAAGTACCGGTTCAATAAAGCCATTAGTAGTCGATTTCCCTTCCGTATCTTCCATAGCGCCTCCTTGGCTTACCTACTCCTTTGTATTTTACGGTTCGTTTTACGCCCAGGTCCCCGCCTCTTGCACGAAGTTCTGCTTGTACTATTTCATTATTAAATTGTGCTAAGTATTCTCTAGCTGCACCTATGTCTGTCCATTCTCTGCTAGGCATACGAAGTAGCCTATATAGAGCACCATAAATAATTGCATCTCTGTATTGGTTAGAAACCGTGCTATCAATGTTTGTGCTGGTTCTAGTTGGTTTTAAAGCCACACTAACAATAACTTCTTTAGAGCCACTTGATACAGGGACTATCCAAAACAAACTAGTTGATTTTTGTAGGTAAACATGGGGACTACCTGTTCTATTTCTCCAATCTGGGTAATTTAACTCTAAGCTACGCGGACTGATAGGGTCCATGTCGTTGCCATCATGGGTCATATATAAAACTTGGTGTACTTCTGTGGCTACTGGGATATCAAAATCGTACTCATAAACACCTGCAGTGGTGTTAAACGGATCCATGTCTAGTATGTAAGCCTTTGATCTCTCGCAAAATTCTATAGTTGCGGCTCTAATATGCTGTTCTACCAAAGAGTCTGGGCATAGAGGTACGTAGGGTAATATTTCTTTTACTAAAGAAGTATAAGTTGCCACGTTATCCTCCTCGCTGCATTAAAGATGGTGTAAATGCTCTATTAGAAACTGGGTCGTTATTAGGATCTATTAGTAATTGTGCTTGGGCCCCTTGTCCTACGCTTGCTTGGAAAAGTTGATAATGCGTACCCGCCCGCTGTGCGTTGCCTGCGTACTCCGCATCTTTCAGGTAAGCTCTATATAGCACGAAGTCTACAATTGCATTGCCATACGTATCATCTATATCAATAGTGCTACTGCCTGTGGTTAAATCTGTAGGAGACTTCGAATAAACAATCTCTAAAAAAGTACTTGTGCTAGACGCTCCTGGGTAAACGTAGAAATTTCGCGGATCATCTTCATCAAAAATATAATTTTTAACGACTGTTCCGTGCGTGGAAGATCCTGTTGCGGTAGGATCATGCCAATCTGGGTCTTGTGTGTTTAAAATATCAGCGTTAACTAATCTAACTGCTCTTTTACCAGTTGCATTAGCTGCTGCACTAGACATATTTCTAGTTATTTTAATTAATCGCAACCCCTCAGTGGGTAGGGTTTGTTTAGTCCCTACCGCTAAAGCTACGTTTGCTGTTTTAGCAGAGGCTTCGGGTCTGAAGTTAACGATTTCTCTTTGAGCATCGTTGGTGTATCGACGCAATTCAGCATCTGACCAACGAACGCTAGTGGTATCTTGCAGAGTATCTCTTATTCTAGCTAATAAATTAGTCTCTGTTAGCGTGCCCACAGTTTACCTTGATACTAGTGTAGGCAGTCTTCTAGTTCTGCTATAAGGTCTGCTTTTTTCTTGCGTCTATCTAATTCGATGCCAAGAGTACGGCCGTATTCCTCAAGCTCGAGTTTACTCATGCCTTTAAGATTTGGCTTAGGCTCTTCTACTACGGCCGTTTCCTCTATTGAAACTTCTTCTTCGACTGTAGGGGCTGGAACTTCTTCAACTACAGGGGCTGGAACTTCTTCTACATTTATATCAGGAACCCCGCCTTGTACTTCTGTACACCCTGCTTGCAAACATAACAAACCTAAGTCATTGCCGACTTGTTTTGGTGTTTTTGCTTTTAAATTTACAACTGCGCCCCAGGTAGAGGCTACTGACTTATCTTCGTCTGATACTATCCACATAATTTTCTCCTTAAATATGGGTGACTACTAATTAGCCACCCATAAAGAATAACACAATTAATATGCTACATCTAATCTAATAACACCGAAGTCTTCAGACTGTCCTGTGACATCTGAATGGTACTTAGGCTTCTGTAGACCAAATATCTTACCAATTGATATACCATTTTGATTCCCATAGTCGAAGGTGTCTTCTACTATTTCAGGAATCCCAATGTCGGCCATAGCTAATGCTTGAGCACCGCAGAATAAACATGCAGAACCGTTAACGTCAGCGTCAGCGCCCCACTTATATCCATTAGAACCCGCATTACTTGATGTTCCAGTTAAAGCTCCAGTTGTGTTAAACACATGTCTGAACTCGTGGATCATCACGCCATCAACCATTAGACTCGAAGAACCTGAGAACAAGCTTGACTGAGGGCCTCTGATTCCAGCATTTCTGACGTTAGCCAAGAAATCTGAATCAAGTTTAAGGTCAGCCATGACTTGTGGAGTTACGAAAAGATGGAATGTCTCATCGTTACCCGCACCTCTTAGTCCTCTGATGTACTGATCTTTAGCATAAGCTTTTAGATCAACAATAGCACCGTAAGTCAGTTTGTCAGCTGCAACAGTTGCAGTAACATCACCAGCCACGATACCATTTGTAGCATCAAATCTTCTATGTCTATTAGAAGTTGGAGCAGTTACATTACTTGAAAACTCTAAGTCGTTTAGATTTTGACCTGAAGTTAATGACGCTCTTAGCGCACCATTATTTTTTAGGCCATATCCAATACCACTTAAAGTAAGGAATGCTAATTGGTCCATTCTGTCAGCCATTGCGTAAGCAAGTGCGTCTCTTGAATGTTCCCTAAAGTTTACAACTGATTTTTGATCAGCAAGACGACCCGAAAGTCTGTTTGCAAATCTTAATTGATCAATTGTTACGACGATGTCGAAAGCTCTTAGTGCCTCTTCATTACCCTCTAAGGTGTTGTCTCCAACGATACCATCACCAGTCATATCGGCTAAAAGCGTTAATACCGCTCTAGCTCCTTTTTCTGATTGAGTAAGTTCAGATATTCTCTGAACCATAGCATTGGATCCGCTACCTGCGAATTGGTTAACAAAGGACATATTTCTTGCAACACGCCAAAAATCACGAGACCAGATCGTTAGTTGTTCACTGGTCAACGAAGCAAAATTTGTATTTGCCATGATAATGTCTCCATTAATTAAAATTAACCAGTCGACTTATTGGAGCGACTATTTATCCGTATACCCTTTGTCGTTGGGGTTACGTTATCGTTTTGATACGGGTTGCGAACCCGGCCAATTTTACGCCTTGTGCCGGCGAGTAACGATTTTTTATAGGATCGACCCTAGTAAGATATCGCTCTTACGTGCGAACTTATTTGTTTTATAACATACTTTATCCGAAATCTCCACGCATTCTCCTCAAAGTTTCATCCGGCAATGCTGCAAATTCTTCGGTAGATAGAGTATTAACATCTACTTTTTTGTCAGATCTATTTTGACCTTTCATAGCAGGTGGTTGTTTTTCTGCTGCTTCTATCTTTTTATTAGTGTTTGCAATTTTTTTCTTTTGCGTAATTTCTTTCTGTACGGGATCAACCTTTGGGGCCTCTTGTGCAGTAGGTTTTTGCATAAGTAAATCTACTGATTTCTGCAAAGCATCCGAACCTAAATAACCTTGAGTCATATAAGCATCTCTTAGTTCTAATACCTCATTAGTTTTATCTTGGTCAAAACTCGGGTCTGCTTGATTTAACATAGGGTATAGAGTCTCTAGCTGTAGGGCTTTGGTTTGTAAATCTACTTGTTCTTGATTTTGGTTAACAGTTTGTCCCATCTTAGTTTGCACTTCAAACATCATTTGTTGTTTTTCTGCTTCTCTAATTTCTTTTCTAAGTTGGGTAGCTTTGTCAGTTTCACCTTCCATAACCAAAGTTTGATACTCGCTTTCTTTAGTATCAAAATCAAAGTCGGGTGATTCTTTTACGTCTTCTATTTTAGGAGCTAAGGCATCGTCTAGTTTTTTCTGTAAAGCTTTTTGTTTTGCTAAAACTTCGTCAAACCTAGACTTAGGAATCATCGGTTCTTTTTGAGCAAGTCCTCCCTCATTTGGTTCCTCAGGTTGTTGTGTATCCCCCTCATTGTCTGCCAATACTGGTTCTTCTCCTGTATCTTCTGCGACTTCAGTTTCAGGTTCAAGTTCTTCCTCTTCTGGCTCCTCTTCAGGCTCTTCAAGTGATTCTTCTTCAGCCTCGACTTCATCGGTCTCCTCCTCTTGAGTTTCTTCAGCCTCTTCTTCGTCTTCATCTTTGGCTGGGTCGTCGAAGTTTAAATCTACTTCGAATGGTTTTGCTTCTTCTTCGGTCTTTGGGTCTGCTCCAGGCATCGTGTCATACACGACGTCCTCGGTAGTTTCAGTTTCTGGTTTCTTAGCCATTATTCGGTACCTCCTGTAGTATCTAAGTTTTTAAGAGCTTCGACGGCCATCTTGGACGCCGCTGCTGTATCACTCTGTTCCTTACGCATATCGTTTGTTAATGCTGACAATCTCTCACGTAAATTGAGTTCTTCTCGTTTAGTTTGCAGTTTACTCTGTAACTCTACAATCTTCAACTGTGGTTCACTTTCTATCTGATCTACTTTAGCCACGTTTACCGCTGCTTGTGTTTGCAAGTTAGCAACTTCTGCTTCGAGCTTAGCAATTTCTAACTGAGTAGAACGTATGGTTGATTCCATTTGGAATTGTTGTAGTTGGATTTGTTCTGGTGTAGGAGGAGCATTGCCCTGCATTTTTCTAATCCTGTCAGCAACATCTGCTTTACGTGATAAATGGGAGTACTCTACTATCATGTCATCTGGTATTGGCACTCCAACTTGACGTAAAGCTATCGCTTCAGCAAATTGCATTTCGTCAAAGTTGTCTCTAGCAGGTGCATTTGATACTACTACATCATATTCACCGAGTTGTAAGTCATTAATTATTTGTCCCTCTGGGGTCATTTGATTAATTCTTAATTGTGTTCTTGGTTTATACGGATCAGACTCATCTGTTATTTGTATAACACGTTCTTCTGTGTAATACCCCTGTACTAAACCGAGTATGGCTTCAGCTAAATACTGCCTAGATTTAGCTAGGTTAGTAAGAGGCACTTGTAAAAGCATAGATCCTCTGTTTTGTTTAGCTTGAATAGCTACGCCAGATACTTCCGCGCTGTCTTGGCCTAACATAGCATCGGTAATACCACTTATTTGTTTAATATTGGCCGCAGCTTTTTGTCCTAATCTATCTAAACCCGTAGGTATTTGATTAGGTGGTATTTTTGCAGGGGGCGAGGAACCACGATTAAACTCTAACACTAGCCCGGTCTCTGCTCCGTGTTCTTCTAAATCATCTGCAGTCATGCCTGAAAGAGAACCATTCTCTACGATCCAACCACTGTTTGCAGTTGTATTTACTATATGCAGTTCTTGAGAAGTTATTTTATTAAGTTGTTCTTGTGGGGATAACAAGTTTCGTACCATCCCAAATGGCTTGCCGCGTCTAAAGTACGGAAAGTAAGGAACGATTGTAAAATGTTTATAAGGAGACCAATCATCAAACAAAACAATAGTATCGGCCGTAACGGTCCAACGTACTTTTCTAACTGTCTTAGTTAAAATATCTAATCCGTATTGGTCAGCAAAAGTTTCTCTTTTTTTCTTTGTCCAGTTATAAGGCACTTCTCGCATGTCACCAGTCACAGGGTCTAAATAATACATGCATTCTTTAAGTCTATAATATTGTCTTTCTATAACTCTTATAGATTTAAGCATCCGTGCATTTTCGGGATCCCCAGGGTATTGTTGTCCGTAATTGTATTCATCGGTATCCCCGTATCTTTCTTCTTCAAACTCCATAGAGTCTGCGCCTAACGTTGTTCCCATTTCTGCTAACATTCTTAGTTTATCTGCTCGGTCTTGCCCGTATGTTTCTTCTATTTCATCAATACTCATCCACTTAGTTTCGAATATCTCGTTCCAAGTTCTTGGGTCGTAGTGTTTTGCGTCTGGGTCTATAAGAATATCTAACGGGTCTTTAGCTTCTAGTCTAACTTCCCCTTGTATGTGATCAGAAAAATCTATACGCACATCAAAGTACCCTCTGTCTTGAATTAACCCATCAGAAAATACTTGGTTCTCGACCCATTCTAGTTTGTTATTGTCTGCTATCTGTTGGTAGACTTTTGTTAGGACGTCAGCAACCTCTTGGTTACCCCCGCCTCTAGGTTTAAATTGTATGTCTGCTTTTTTCGTGCTTTGTTCCCCGAGAACTGCATTGACTGTAGGTAATATAGTATTAATTGTTAGTGCAGGTCGGCCTTGGTCATCAAGTTCTTGCATATCGAACTCGTCCCATTGTTCGCCACGGTAATACATGTCGCATTTTTTTGCCATCTGTACATACTCTTCGTGGCCATTGTCTCGCGCACGTGTGTATGCATTCCATTGGGTTTTTGCTAGTGTAAGCTCTTCCCCTTTATTTAACTTTTTCTTAGTTTTATTTCTGTATGCCATACTATGCGCTCATTGCGGACTTTTTCTTCGGTCCTTTTGATATATATCTTAACCTATCGCGCCATGAAGGTATATGCTCTGGCGCTTCATAAAAAGTTGCGTACTCAGTCATCATTAAACCCACCCAAGCTAGGGCATCGACCTGATCATCGTGCACGCCATTAGGAAAACGTAAAAGCTCGGCGACAAGTGGGCCTGTCCAAACCGCACTTTCTGGAAAAAATACCCTTCCTTGTTGCATCCTACCTTGGATAGCTCTAGCTCTTGCTTCTTTGTCACGCCTACCTACTTTTAAATCTTTAAAATACGCAGAATGTAATCCACGCTCTGAAACTCGTTTTTGTAAGAAGGGTCCAATGGCCATTTCTATGTGCCCTTTTTCTATACCAATAACTCCAGGTCGCCATTGCTCATAAAAATCTAGAATTTTTTCTACCAGTTCGAACCCGTCATACCTGCCGCGGATAACATCGACCACGAACATATTATCGTATTCATCAATGCCAACGGTCATGCCCACTGAGTAGTCATTCCGATCCCTTTGCCCAATCGCCAAATCCCAAGCGGTATAGTATCTAAGCCTGTCGTAATCTAAATCGGGAGTATCGTAGTATTGAATCATCTCTCGGGTAAAATAATCCCCGTCGTCTGATACTGGGTTCTGTTGATACAGAGCCGTCCAGTCTCTGGGCCCAATTGCTCTTTGTATTTTTTCTAAAGATTCTATGCTGTAACGTTCTGGGTGCAGCGGGTCACCCTCGTTTCTAAACTCTTCATCTTCTTCAGCCAACGCGGGGTACTTAACAACTTCCCAATCGTCAGCGCCGTTTTCACTGGCCATTAATAGTCTGCCCGCTAAATCATCGTCGTGCCACCTAGTTAAAATAACTAAGATACCACCACCTGGCGCTAAACGAGTATAAGCTGTTGAGGTATACCAGTCCCAGGTCGCTTCGCGATTGTTCTCGGATTCTGCGTCCTCTCTGTTTTTTATTGGATCGTCAATTAATAATATGTGCGCACCTTTACCGGTGATACCACCGCCAACACCAGCTGCAACGTATCCGCCGCCTTGTGTTGTTTGCCAAGATTCTACTGACTGAGAATCTTTGTCCAGCCTGGTGTCTTCGAATACTTTTCTATAGCTCGGCTCTCTTAGAACTTGCCTAACTTTTCTTGAAAAGCTCATAGCCAAAGATCCAGAATAGGAACAACTTATGAATTCATGTTCTGGGTTGCGTCCGAGGTGCCAAGCGGGAAAGGCAATACTAGCCAGAGTAGACTTCCCATGCCTAGGGGGCATGAACAACATAAGTCTGGGGGATTGTTTGTCGGCTACATCTTGGCTAAATTTTTCTAGCCTTTTACAAATATCTTTATGCACCCAACCCGCTTGATACTCTGGATTAAATTTTTCTACGAAAGGCAGCATACGTTTTCGTGCTAGTATTCTCTTCGCGAGCTCTTGCTCGGCCCGTAATTGTGCTGTATGCGCTGCTTTTTGTTCTTTTTGTTCTTTTTTAGGTTGCGGAAGCTGATCTGACTCGTCGGCAGCACAATACACGCATAAACCTTTAGGTAATACGAGATTCTCTGCTAAAAGCTTCTTACACTTATAGCATTCTAGCTTTTGAAGGTCTGTCACGCTTATTTTTTAGCTTTTTTAGTCTTCTTTTTAGTTTTCTTAGGTTTTTTTACCGACGTTCTAGGATATCCTTTACCGTAGCCCATATTTTCCTCCTTTTTTTAACATTTCCAACGTTTTCTAGCTTGTCTTAGCCTAGAATTTGGGTTTTTTGCCGCTTTTGGGAACTTTTTCATCTGTCCCGCACTTCTAGCGCAATAAGATTTACGTCTTTTAGCTGCTTTTGACCCTTTTTTGACTTTTCCTGTTACTGCGGTCTTTAATTTTGACCCCGGATTCTTTCTTCGGTAAGCTGCTACGCCCTTTGCAGTCATACCGGCACCAGATTTTGTAGAACGGAAGTTCTTTTTGTTCCGTTTGGGCATATTATCTCTTTTTCTTGGCACGAGTTCTCCTTCTTTTCACAACGGTTTTTACGTTACGCGGCTTCCCACCCGGGTTGCCTGCTGCACGTTTTCTTTTAACTGCGCTTTTTTTCTGAGCCGCAGTCATTGAATTGGCTTTTGATCTTGGAACGCATTTTGGGTATTTGCGTTTGCTTTTACCTTTAGCGGACTTTCTGCCGCAAGCTTGGTACTTGCCTTTCTTCTTTGGGGCACCGATATCTACCCAATCGCCTTTTGGTCCTTTGCCGAACCACGCTGTTAGGCCACCGGTAGGCTTAGCCATTATCTATATCCACCACCACGTTTTTTATAGGTCCTTACTAACCAACCATTGGCATATGCACTAGGGTATACCTTAAACTTTCGTTTAGCTTCAGACTTTACCCTAGAATATAAACTTGGGTTAGTAGGTGTTGCGCCTTTTTTCTTTGTGCTTTTTCGCTTAGTAGCTTTTCTTTTTACCGCCACGGTAGCCTCTCTTAGTTGTGCCTTTGGATTTCTTTTTATTAGCCATCTTCATTTTCTTTGGCTTTTGATTTATACAATGCATTATTTTTTTCCCTTTTTAATATAAGTTTTACCCTGTTCAGGTGATGGTGTTTTTGGGTTTACTCCCATCATCTTTCTAATAATCTTATCAGACATCCCTGCCGCATCTATTAGTTTTGGTTTGTAGGGTTTTAATTGATGGTCGATAACTTTATAAACTTCGTCGACAGTTTTTACTTCTGCGGGTTTGCCTTTGCCTTGCGGAACTCGTGTGCCCATTATTTTTTTCCTTGTTTCTTTTTAGCTATTATTTTTTTAAGAAAATCAGGTAAAGAATTTTGTTTGCCTTTGAGTTTAGTTTTCTTCATTTTATTTTTAGTAACTTTTGCTTGTTGTGAATATTTAGTCATGGGTTTCTCCTTTAGGTTCTAAGTATGATGTGTCTACGCCAGCTAGTTTTAAAAGCTCGGCGTCCGGCAACCGTTCTAGTTGTTGGATCTTGTCTACATTTATATTGACCTGGGTCGCTTGTTCGGGAGCGAATAACCCATGTAGTTTACATAAGGAGTCGACCACGTTTTTTTCTTCTGTGGCGGTGGCCGATTTTCGGTGGGCCTCAAGATACATGGTGGTAGCCGTGTTTCGATCGAACCTGACCTCTTCGCGCATCTCTTCTCTTAGGTACCCGATTGCTTGTTCTATTTTTGGTTTTTTAAAAACCTCGTACACATGATCCATGTTGCGGTAGCCTGCCGCCCGTCCAGCTGCAGCTTTACTTAGTCCCCTCAAATGAAACAAAACTAATCTTTCTTCTTGGACAGAAAGCTCGGACAATTTTACCCCAGCGTATGGATAATGCGATTGGAGTTCAATCCTATCTTCTTCGGTCACTTGCATTTCTTGATTTGCTACGAGGCTCATATCGTAAGCATATCTTATTTGTAGATAACTTGTAAATTTTTGCGTGAAAATTTTTTTTGAAAAATGTTTTCTATACCGCGTTCACATTCCCCCTCCCCTCTGCCAGCGACCCACCCACGACCCCGATTCGCTTTCGTAACTACCTTCTAGGTTTCAGCGTTTGGAACCTTGTCTCAATTTTTTACAGCGTTAATAACGACACTCGAAGACTCGGTCGTTCTTCCATATAGGTTTGTGAAGTGAGTAAATAGTTTACTTACATAACTAGCTAATATAGGAGATTATTATGGCTAAACAACAATATGAAACTAGCTTTGACGTTGACACCGTCGAGGCTCGTAAAGGCAGAGCGTTATCCGTATCTAAAGGCGGTAACCTCAACTTGGACGCTAAAGTAGCGAACCCTAACTTCGATAAGAAAGCGAAGGAAGGACCTGACAGCTACGCGATGACTAGCATCAGAGAGATGTTCGACTTCTTTATTCTTAAAGAGGACGGCTCAGTGGCGTTCAAACTAAAACCACACGCTAGTCTACAAGGTGGCACATCAGTGACATCTTTCGCTAGAGAGTGGACACCGGAGAGCAAATAATGCAACTAGGATATTATCTTGGTCGCGTAACAAGAGGGACGGCGAAAGCTGTCCTTCCAGTTACAAAGTGGGCGGCACAAAAAGCAACCACATTTGCAACAGACTTCGGTCGCGGTATGGTAGAACAACCTACTATCATCACAACCGGTGACGAAGATCGTATCGAAGACACATCTGACTTTGAACAAAAGCTAGACAGTCTCGACGAAGAAATAAGACGGGAACTCCACGAGGAAGAATCCGTCCAACCAGAGCTACCCGGCATGAATCCCCAACAACCTGTGAGGGAGTCGTGAGTAGCCATTACATACCAGAGTCCATATGGGCTCTGGTTGAACATTGGAGAACATAATGTTAGACGTATTTCTTACTTTATTATCTATCTGGATATTTATACTAATCGCCAGCTTCATCTGGGGCGGTTATCAACTCATTAGGTTTATCAAATCTAATTCTTCGGTCAGTTCTGACCAATTCAATTCTAACTCATACAAAAACTACAGTTAGCCATCTAGGGGCGTCTTCGGGCGTCCCTTCTTTTTTTACGCTAACCATCCGCCCGCTACGCGCCCGGAATCCACCCGTTATAGGAGCTACTTACTATCATGCCTGCCAACTACTACTATCATCACGAGTGCATACGAGTGTGCCTGCATGCATATGCCAATCTTGAATCTGGTTCCACGTGTTCCACGGACCTCCCCCGATGTGGAACCGTTTCATGGAACCAGCGAAATGCCTGCCGTTGCAACGAACCGGCGGGGGCTACTTGCCTGCGGTTCCACGGTTCCGCGAAAATCAGAATGCGTTTACTTACAGTCGACCATCGACCAAGGATAAAGAACTATGAATGAATGTTATTTTTACATGGAACCATGGAACCATACTCTACAAGCCTTATTCTTACAGCCTCTTTTGTGTTCCACGACTACTGGAACCATGTGGAACCACGTGGAACCAAAAACAGGGCACCAGACAAGCTGGTGCTTCCATATAGTTTTGTGTTGGATGTGTAACACTTCCGACAAACGACATCACGCAGTCGTATCAAAGTGCGTGGCGGTGTCACCGGAACGACCACGGACAGATGACAAGCTGTCCACTATTAATAAACCCATTTACAACAAGGAGGCAATTATGGGATTAGATGTATATGCAGGGTATTTACACCCTAAACCGGAGCAAGCAGACAATGTTGTTGATATTAAAGACAATATCGGCGACAGAATGGAAGCTCCATATTACTGGCGTAAGCATGCAAGACTTCAACAGTTTATGACGGAGTTGTGGCATGAGAAGAACGGCACAGATATGAAAACTATTATGGGACCTGAAGGGTTCAATGGTGGTGATGTGCTGATCTTAGATAAAGATGACATTCTAAACTTGCAAAATCAAGTGGAGAACGACAGCTTGCCGTTTTGCCCAGATGGGTTCTTTTGGGGACAGCAGTTCCAAGAAGAATCTATGAAGGACTTTAAACAACAAGACCTTAAGTTCTGCAAGGACGCATTGCAATGGCTCGAACAGGGCAATCAGGTTTGGTATGAATCATCTTGGTAAGGAGACGACAATGGTTAAAGATTATTTCAGATCTATACTAATGGGCACGGGCGTTCTGTTCGTGCTTTTTGGTATTGCAACGAGTATCCAATACTCACTTTTACTATTCGGTGTCGGTGTCGGCATCGGTTCAATCTTGTATTTACTTTGGAGGATATTATGAATACAACAACAGTCGTCAGTGCGCTAACAACAGCGCTCTGGATATTAATCGAACTAATTCAGTTCGCATACATGGCCCATTTGGCCTGGAGGAATCGAAATGCTACTAGTAGGAATACTGTCGGCGCTGGGTTTGCTAATACTAGCGCTTAAAGCAGGCGGTCGTAAAACTATCGGCCACGATATTTTTGTCGACGTCTTGATTACAGTCACGTTGATGGTGTGTTTTTATGGCACCTTCAGTGGTATGACTGCAGCAATGGTGGGCGGTTTGACTGCGTCTTTGGTTCTCTTTGTCATGAAGAAAACTATGCCGCACGAAAAGCTAACCATCGAAAAGAGCGAACGCGTTGTGATGACCACACCCGTTCAAATTAAAATACCTACAGTTACAACTAAATGGAAGACTGTAGAACCAGACTGGAGGTCTTAAAATGCAAACCATAAACCCACAAGCACTTAAAGCTGAGCTAACAGACGCCGTTATAGCTGGCTACCCCGCCATGATTTGGGGCGGACCAGGTATCGGTAAATCTGATATACCAGCCCAAGTGGCCGCCGAAATGAACATGAATATCATTGATTTTCGTGCAAATTTATTCGACCCAGTCGATGTAAGAGGTATTCCGTATCTAGCGCAAGCTAACCCAGAAGCTACCAAATACACATCTTGGGCCGTACCTGACGTGTTTCCGATTGCGGAACGCGACGGCGACAGAGGTATCTTGTTTATTGACGAGTTACCAACAGCGCCACCGGCAACGCAGAATGCGTTTTTACAACTATTGCTCAACAGAAAGCTGGGTGATTATGAGCTCCCAACTGGTTGGGCATTAGTTTGTGCTGGTAATAGATTGACTGACTCAGCTGCTGTGTATCAAATGCCAAGTCCAGTTAGAAACAGACTAGCGCATTACGAGTTGGAACCGATCCTAGAGGACTGGGTTCAATGGGCACATCAACATAATATCGATACCGATGTTATCTCGTTTATTCAGTACAGACCTGGACTTTTGTCTAGTTTCAAAGCTGATGAATACGCCTTTCCAACACCACGTGCATGGTCAATGGTCAGCAAAAAGCTCCAACGAGCTAACTCTGACCCTACTAGATTATTCTACGGTGTTGCCTCTTTGGTTGGCGATGGAGCAGCCGGTGAGTTTGTAGCTTTCAAAGAAATTGCTAGCAAACTACCCGACATAGATGCGATCATCAAAGATCCATCTAAATACAAAGCCGATGACAACCCTGCGTTGTTGTATGCTTTGTCTAATGCTGTTGCAGCCAGAGCGGCCGATGACACAATGGACAACATTATGAAACTCGCAACGAAACTTATCGTCGAGTATCAAGTTGTTCTCGTCAAAGGTTGTCTAGCCAGGAACAAAGATTTACGCCAACACGTAGCCATACGTAATTGGATCACTAAAAACGCTAACGTTATACTATAGGAGAACTTATGAAAACTGTTAGACTATCTGACCAACTCAAACGCGACATCAAACGTGCTTCTGAGAAAAAATACAACGCTGCTAATCCGCAAAAGGAATATCCTACTGACGGCATGCAGTTATTTATCGACCAAGGCTATCAACAAAAGATAACTGCAACTACACAACACTTCAAAGATACATGGGGCTATGAAATGCCAACTAACACAGTTACTCAGTTAGTTATATCTTCTAGTGTCGTAGTTGAAGATAACCACGGTGACGAATATCAAAACGACAAGTCTTTTACTTTGCAAATGCCAGACGTTAGTGTACCTAAAGTCTTAGTGCATTACGGCGATTCTATGCGTGTCAAAGTTAAGCCTGACAATCCAACGTTCTTACAGTGCGTTGAGATTGAAATGTTTAACGATAACTTGTACACCAAAAAACGTGAGTATGTCGAAAACATACGAACAGTTTTGAATCGTTTTTCTTCTCTTAATCAATTGATGAAAGCTGCGCCTTACATTAAAGATCTAGTACCGCAAGAAAAAATCCAAAAAATGCACGAGAAAGACGATCGTACTGGCCGTCGACAAGAGCAAGCAGAAATTGCTGATACTGAACTAGCTGAGCTACGTGAAGTGTTGCTTGAAGACGCATTACTTGGAGATGACTCATGAGTATTAAATTTGACTCTGAAGAGTTCGAACTTTTATGCGACGTTTATGACAAGCTTTTGAACGTTCGAAAATCAAGTACTACTGCTTTTTATCCCGAAGACGAATTGGATCTTAAGCCGTTTATGTTGATGAATATTAAACAAGAACTAGAAACAATAATTAATAGTTATTGCGTTGAAGATGTCGACAGCGACAGACCAACTTTTTATGGTCTTGTAAAAAACGGAGATGACTCATGAATCCAATATTTGTCAAATCTAGGTCTAGATTGATTCTTGACAATCCATTTTTCGGCACTTTGTGTTTACGACTCAAAGTTGTTGAATGGGAAGACGAAACAGGTGCCACTGACGGTGTGCATCTGTTCTACAACCCAAAATGGTTTGAAAAGCTAACAGACATGGAACGTATTGGTTTCTTGGCCCACGAAGTGTTGCATGTTGTGTTCTTACATATTACGCGTAGGAACGAACGGCATGCGACCAAGTGGAACGTAGCTTGTGACTATGCGATCAACAATTACTTGATTGCAGAGGGTTTTATATTACCGAAGGGCGGCCTTGTGGATTCGCAGTATGACAATATGACTGCGGAAGCTATCTACAGCCAGTTACCAGAACCTGAAAAAGGCTGGGACAATGTATCTGTAGACTTTGGTAAATGCGGTGGAGTTATGGACCACCCAGGCAACGACGGCACTCCTGGCAAACTGAGTGCCGTAGAGGCTGGTCTGACTGTAGCAATACATCAGGCTGCTGAAGCTGCAAAAGCCCAAGGTAAACTATCGGCTAACTTAGAGTCTGTGGTATCTGATATCACCGATCCTAAAGTCGATTGGAAGAATGTGTTGGCACGTTTTTTACGTTCCAATAACAAGTCTGACTTTACTTGGGTAAGACCTAACAGGCGTTTCATTGCTAGCGGTATGTATCTACCTTCTTTGCACAATCCTTGTCTAGAAGAGATTGTCATTGCAGTTGATACGTCTGGCTCTATTAGCGAAGAAGAACTAACTCAGTTCACAACAGAAACATCATACATCTTGCATGAGCTAGCACCTGAACGTGTGCAATTTATACAATGCGATGCAGAAATCAATGATGTAACTGAATACACACGCGAGTCGTTACCGCTAAAAGTAACGTACCAGGGCAGAGGAGGTACAGAATTTACACCAGTCATAGACTATGTAAACGAAAACCATCCAAACACAGCTGCCCTTGTATATCTAACTGACCTAGAATGCGGAGACTTTGGCGATCAGCCACATTATCCAGTGTTGTGGGTTTCAACTCAAGATCACAGCGCCCCATACGGCGAAGTGATTCACATGCAATAACAAGGAGATTATTATGGCATCAGTAAGAATGACAATTGAGCTCAGAGAGCAAATAACCGAAAACTATAGAAAGCAGTGTCAAGCTGCTTTCGATAGGGACTTTGACGTGGAATCAACAATTATAAACATTGTAGAAGCTACTCAAAAACAAGCTGGCGAAGATTTTAAAACTCTTCTCCAATCTGCGCATGACTTTTCACACAAGTTGTTTGCCCACGAAAACAAATACAAAGATATTCATACTGTAAATTACAGTAGTGTTTTTGGTTCTATATCTAATCTTCATGAAGGTTACCGTGAAGATGAAAGAGAATTTTATCCTCTTAAAAAGTTAGAAAAACTACACCTTGTATGTAACAGAAATCGATGTTTCTCTGAGAATTTTGATACTATAAAAAACTGGCGTGCGCAGTACAAAAGTCGTTGGGAAGAGAAAATGAACGACGCCACTGCAAGTTATGTAACTAACGATATGTACTTTATGCACACGTTTGAAAAACCTGTCGACTTTCCTTTTCTAACTAAAGGTGACGACAGTTCTTATGATTCTTCTGAAGACTACGCTCCATCTGTTGCGGTTGGCCTTGTTATATCTGATCCAGAAATGTGTGATAAGCTAGAACAAATACCTATGGCAAGACAGAAAACAAGTGACATGGTTGAGAAGTTCAAGGACTTCATTGAACCAATTACTACGCTTAAGAGATTCATTGATGAATTTCCTGGCGGCAGAAGTCTAGTACCAGCTGGTAAGCTGCAAACTATGGCTGCACCTGCTGTTAAGAAAGAGCGAAAAGCCAAGGTACAAGCTGAAGACTTGTTGACCCCTACTATGAAACAGGAGTTTAACGAGGTAATGTTAGAATCATCTTTACTGGGGGGTAACAATGACTAATCAACTAAATATTCAACCACATCCTGAGTTTATCTATGACAATCGTCAAGATTACAAAAATAACTATTGGAAGTGGAGAGACATGTCTAATAATGAAGCTAAAGCTGAAAATAGACTACCTTATAGTGAAGAACAAGCAAAAATGGTGTTTCAACAACAGCATGGCCATAACAGCAATGGAGAGAGTATATGAGCGTTATAAAAAACTATATGTGGAATGTTGGCGAATACGCTTCAGACCACGGTATCGAAGCAGCTATGACTAAATATTTTGAGTCCGAGGATGGAGTTAAAATATGTGTAATGTATGTTAATTCTTACGATGGTGATTGGGATCAATTCATATCAGACGGTGGGTATCAACCACCTGCTATTCATTAAAAATTTGAAACCAGAAAGAAATATATACTGCCATGTGGGGCGGTTAATATTTTGTGTTGGAAAAGTCTTACACAAGTCTTGTAATGTGAAGTGTAAAAGCAATTACCACAATAATTGCACACGAACTATTTACAGGTGGTGTATTAACTTCGAGCGAAGACCTGACTTAATTGGTTTCAAACCTAACATGCCAAGGAGTGGCATTAGTATAGCCCAAGATTCGGGGTTCCGGCTTGGGCTATGCGCCTTTTAATTTACGATACGTAAATCCACATTTCTAATGTGCCAGTTGCAACATCACCTGCAGGTGCTACTTGACAAGTAATGTCAATAGTATCATCCGCACTATAGGTAATAGGAGCAAGATTTGCATCTTCATGGTCTGTACCACCGGCTTGGCCGATTGTAGAACCATCAATAAATCTATCTGGATCTGTAGCGTCACCGACGTCAAGTACTAAACCTGTGCCTGTGTCTAAATCAGAAGATTTTATTTTGATGTCATGTAAAGTTTCACCAGCAAAGATGTCTACCATTTGGTATACATCAGCAGCATTTGGTGCAGCAGTTACATTAAATTTAGCGTATCTCACGCCAATATTTCCACTTGGAAATGGCTTGAACGACTGATTACCTGAAACAGGATCACTTGTAAAAGTTGCCATAATATTCTCCGTTTGTTTTATTACCCATTATTAGGTAATATCTATATACAGTCATAAAGACCATATTGGTTTTTGTCAAGTTTAATTAAGGAGTAATTAAATGCCCCCATCTCATGTCTATGTGAAACGTAATCCGATTCATCCATATACATACAACAATCCAGACGACTTACCTTATATACAATGGAAGTATGTCAAATTATCTGTTGCTTACAATATGTACACCAGTAAGCAAATAGGTTGGGAACGTGCAAAGCGTTCAGAGTACGAACAGTGGTGTACAAAAATGAATAAGTTCAAGGAGGAACTATGAAAGAAATAACTACTGGAATTAAACATGTACGATCAATGATGTCTCATTTAGACAATGAGATAGGGGATTGTTCACAAGAAATGAAAGACTCTATTGATACACTTTGGGATGCAATAGATTATTTAGAAACTGAAATTAAAAAGTTCAAGGAGGAACTATGAGTAAAATAGTAAACAAAGATGGTCAACCCATCGAATCAGAAAAACAAACTATGAGTAGGCTAATAGACGAAGAGGCAGCCCACGATAAGTTGTTTGAAGATCTTGATGCGGCAGTTTCAAAAGCAGCTGAACATCTAAGCGTGCCCCATGTATTGCATGTCGGCTTAGATTATTTTGTTGGGCTTGCATATGGTGTTGCTGATGATTCAAAACACGCAGATTTAATAATAGATAACACCATACAGAGGGCTAAAAATGAATACAAACCTAGTTAAATTATATTTAGATTTTGAAACATTCTATGACACTCATTTTACATTGACTAAAATGTCTACAGCACAATATATAAATCACAAAGATTTTAAAGTTTGGGGAGTAGGACTGAAAGTGGACGATGGAGATACCGAATGGTATAGCGCAGACGAGGTAGACGATATCTTAGCTGCAATTGATTGGGGTAATACCGCTTTGGTTTGCCACAACACTCTGTTTGATGCCTTCATTCTTACGAGGCACTACGGATACAACCCACTGTATTATTATGATACAGCTGCAATGAGCAGAGGTTTGTACCCTAATGTGTCCGCAAGGCTGAAAGATTGCGTTACGCGCGAGTTTCCGTCTGATAATACTATGCGAAAGGGAGAGGAGCTTGCAAGTGCCAAAGGCATACGCGACCTTAACCCAGAGCTTGACGAACAAATAGGTTCGTACTGTATTCAGGATGTTGACTTAACGTACGCTCTTTTTCAGTCCTATGTGGTTGGATTTCCAGAGTCTGAATTAGACTTGATCGATCTAACTACACGGATGTTCGTAGAGCCAAAACTTCTGTTGGATCAGCCAATGCTGTTGCAATATAAAGAAGATATGGCAAAACGTGCAGAAGATGCTGTCAGCTCATCAGGTGTAACACGCGAAATTCTTGCGTCACAACAAAAGTTTCGTGCACACCTGGAGAGCCTGGGCATTACAATACCCACGAAGAAAAGTCCAACAACAGGCAAAAAGATACCAGCATTTGGTAAAAATGACCCAGCTTATTTGCAAATGTGCAATATGTACCCAGAGCATAAACACATATGGGATGCCAGAGAAGTTGTTAAATCACGTATAGATGAAACCAGAGCACAAAGGTTTATTGATTCGTGCAACCCTGACGGCAGCTTTGGCGTACCGCTCCGATACTATGCCGCACATACAGGCAGGTTCGGTGGCTCAGATAAAATTAACTTACAGAACTTACCCCGCGGATCTAAGTTACGTACGGCAATCAAAGCCCCAGAAGGTCAACGTATGTACATTGCTGATCTGTCTAACATCGAAGCACGCATGCTCGCGTGGCTGGCTAAAGAACAAGATTTACTAGATGCGTTCATAGAAGGCCATGACGTGTATTGCGAATTTGCAGGTCAGGTATATGGTAGGACTATTACCAAAGAAAATAAGTTAGAAAGATATGTCGGCAAAACTGCAGTGCTGGGACTCGGGTATGGTATGGGACACGTAAAGTTCCAAGATACTCTTAAAACAGGTTCGCCGTCAGTTGACGTGTCGGACAGTACCGCAGCTCAGATCGTTCAACAATACCGTGGAACTTATTCTAATATACCTATCTTATGGTCGCGCATGAAAGATCTATTGTTTAGCATGATATCACCTAGAGATTACGGTACACAGTATGGGCCGCTAAAGGTTGGACCGCAACGCCTTGAACTACCAAACGGCATGTCGTTATCTTATCCTGACTTAAGGTATGTAGGCGGTGAATTTATTTACACTACCCAAAAAGGTATCGTACGTACATACGGCCCCCGGCTGGCAGAAAACGTGATACAAGCACTTGCGCGTATTGTTATTACTGACCAGATGTTAGAGGTACACGCACTTCCAGAAGTTGATGTAGTGTTACAGGTACATGATGAAATTATTGCGTTGGGTTCTGAACTTAATTCAGATGCTACAATGGAAAAGATACTAAACATTATGAAAACTCCACCAAGCTGGTGCGAAGAATTACCGCTTGATGCAGAAGGAGGCGTAAGCCAGGTTTATGACAAATAGAAAATCAAATCTTGTCTTAACAAGAAAAGTTGGTGATCGTGTAAAAGTGTACACGCCTGGTGGCGAAATGTGCACGATTACGGTTACCAACATTTCTCAACGCGCATGCAAACTAGCGTTCGAAGCGGATTCAACTGTCCGCATTGATAGAGAAGAGATTTACAAAGTGAAGGAGAAAAAATGAAAATTATATTTTTACAAGCTAAAAAATCTTTAGCAAAAGAAATAACTAAAAATGGCACTAAGCCATACCCCCTTGTTAAAAACTTTACATCATCAGAAGAAGACATCTCTCTTGATAAAAAAGGTCTTAGCAAATTGTTTCGTGCACTTGGCGCTGCAGCAGAGGCCGGTGCGTGTATGTTAAAAGGTTCATTAAAACGTCCGCTCATTGATGAGCCCAGGGCGTTTATGACCGACCGAACAGCTACAACAGAATTGCTCGTGTTAGACATTGATGGTCTACGTGCAACTCCCGGAGATGACTTACAAGCTATGGCCGATCGTATCGTGCTTCAATTACCTGATATATTTCACAACTGTTCGTACATAGTGCAGGCCAGCGCTTCTTTGGGTGTAAAGAAAAATACAATTTCACTACATTTATTCTTTCTTATGGATATGCCCGTACATCCTAAAACCCTTAAAGATTTTTTACGCAACTTAAATTACGAAAGTGAGTTCCTTGCAGAACAAATTACTCTGTCGGCCAACGGCCAAAGTCTGTCGTGCGTGTTAGATCCATCAGTGGCAGACAACAGTAAGTTAATTTATATAGCACCACCTAAATTCGTTGGTGTTGAAGATCCTTATCCAAATGGTAGATTCATCAAAGTTGACCGTGGTTCAGCTGTTCTTAAAATCTCCTCGTCTTTAGTTGGGGTGAACCCTGAAAAAGTTCATGCTTTAGGTTTGCAAATTAAAGACAATCTTAGGAAGAAAAACAACCTTCCTAAAAGAACAGGTAAGTTATCCACGGTCAACGTTGCTGGAGAGTCGCACGAAGTGTTACAAAACCCAGACAAAATGATTATAGAAGTTACGCGTGTAGCGGAGCCTTACGTTAACTGCAACGTAAACGGAGGCGACAGTGGAGGTTATTACTTCTTACTAACAAGTCCACATTATATGTACAACTTTAAAGGAGAGCCTATTTGGGAAATAGAAAAAGCAGATGCAGATTTTTACCGCAATATATTTGAAATATTTGCAGATAAAATAGATGCAGACACTAAAAAGAAACCAGTTGTCTTACGTGATTTTTACACAGACACATTTTATAACGGAGTATATGATGAAACCAAACAACAGTTTAGTGAGGACTACCCCCTCACGCCAACCAATAAAAACAGTCTTAATGATTTTCTTAAGTCTCATAGTCGCGCTTCCTTGGATTACGTTCCTGATGCTAGGGTCGTATTTGATCCAAGTAGCGAAGAAGGTATTAACTTAGACACTGTTCCTTACAGCGTAAATTTATTTCGCCGTACATCTTACATGCTGCAACCAGAAGAGAACGTAAAAGAACTTACGTACGGTGATGCCATTGAGATCCAGAATGTTGCACCTAATTTTTACAAATTGGTAATGCACATACTTGGCGACGGTAAGCCTGAGTTTGAACATTTCATTAATTGGCTTGCGTACATATACCAGAACAAACGTAAAGCAATGACCGCTTGGATATTCACGGGCGTACCTGGGACTGGCAAGGGTTTGTTTGTACACAAGATTCTTAAACCTTTGTTTGGTGAACAACAAACACCAATGCGAGCTTTAGAAAATATAGAAGAACAATTCAACCTTTACATGCGCACAGCAATGTTTCTTGTAGTTGATGAGTTTCGTATGGCTGATTCAGGCTCAGTAGGCCGTATGGCCGACAAGCTAAAACATCAGATTACAGAACCCACTCTAACAATTAGAGCTATGCGTACCAACCAAATTGAGCTGCCGTCTTACACGAACTTTATATTTCTGACTAACAGGGCAGATGCAGTAAAGATAGAAGACTCAGACAGGCGTTACAATGTAGCTCCTCGTCAAGAAGTTAAACTAGAAGCTACGCATAAAGACCTAATAGATAACTTACATTTATTAGATAAAGAACTTTATATCGTGTCAGGTATCCTGAATAAGTTTCAGGTAAACGCACGAATGGCCCACACTGCGTTAGAAAACGATGCTAAGAAAGAGATGAAAGAAATATCCATGTCTGTATTAGAAGAATTTGCAAACGCAATACGTATACGCAACTTAGAATATTTTACTGACATATTAGATATTCCGCTTACAAACACTTTTGAAGCAGGCGGCATTAGCACGGCACAAAGATACGTAAAAGATTGGTTAGCACAATCATCAAACGAACAAGTCATACCATTAGCGCATTTTAAAGTTGTACATGATGCGTTAACTGACACTCGAAATACTATTTCACAACGTGAGTTTGCTAAACGTATGTCCAGGTTAAGTATTAAAACTGCACGTAAACGTATAAGTACGGACCGCACAGCTGGCATACCTCGCGGAGTTGTGTTGGTATGGAAAATAGATAATAATGTACGAAAGGAGTTAATCGAACAACATTTCGATGAAAGGGACTTAGGACTACTAGATGAAGAATCTAACACAATCCAAGCGTCCAGACCTAATCTCAGCAGTTGAGGTCACGGAGGACATAGAGTTAGGCTATATACCAGCTTGGTCATACTCTACCCTAAAAACTTTCGAATCATGTGCTTATCGCTCTTACATAGCTAAAGTAAAGAAAGTGCAAGAAGACTTCGGGCCCGCAGCGGCACGAGGTACGGAAATACACAAACAAGCAGAAGATTATGTATGCGGTAAGCTAGGCGAATTTCCCGACACTCTTAAAAAGTTTACATATCAATTTAAAGTTCTTAGAGAAATGTTTGTTGATGCTAAAGTAGAACTTGAAGGCGATTGGGGATTTACACGAGATTGGCAAGCTTGTGGTTGGATGGCTCCAGATGTATGGGGACGTATCAAACTCGATGCATTTGTACATGACTCAGAAACGTCAGCTCGTGTAATAGATTACAAAACAGGCAAAGCTTTTGGTAATGAGATACCTCACAGCCAACAAGCTCTTGTCTACGCAATAGGTAGCTTTTTTAGATACCCAGACTTACAGATTGCTAAGACCGAGATATGGTATCTTGATCACGGCACTATGTTAGAACAGGTGTATACTCGGGATGAAGCAATGGTCTTCATGCCCAAGTTACACGATAGAGCAATAGCTATGACTACTGCAACTAAATTTCCACCAAACCCATCTACATACAATTGTAAATGGTGTTCGTATGGCAAGGGTACATACCCAGTTTGCGAATGGTCGGAAACGTGATACTATAGTATTAACGATTAACAAAGAACGATTAACAATCAACGATTAAGGAGTAACGATGAACGATATACCCGTGGCTTACGACCACCAAAAAAAGACTACTAATTTCATAGTAGCAAATCCAAAATGTATGATTACCTCAGACCCAGGCACTGGTAAAACACGCGCCGTGCTTGATGCGCATGCGGCCCTTGGCGGACGTACATTAGTAATAGCGCCCCTTTCTATACTAGAAGCGGCATGGGGGGAAGACATTAACAAATTTCAACCCAACATAAAATACGGAGTTGCTTACGCTAAAAACCGAGAAAAAATATTTAAACAAAACGATTTAGATATGATCATTACTAATTTCGAAGCTGTTAATTTTTTACGCAAGAACACACGATTCTGTAAACAATTCGATACTATTGTTATTGATGAGTTTACTGCTTTTAAAAATCGTACAGCTAAACGAAGTAAAAACATTAAAGATATTATTCACCATTTTACTAATAGGATTATTATGTCTGGTACTCCTAACAGTAATACAATTTTAGATCTTTGGCATCCAACATTTTTAGTTGACGATGGCGAAAGACTAGGAGCTAGGTTTTTTCAATTCAGGTCTCAAGTATGTACACCTAAGTTCAATGGCTTTGCTAATGAATGGATAGACAAACCCGATGCTGAAGACGCAGTTGCTATTAGATTGCGTGATATAACTATACGTTATGCGTTGTCCGAATGTATGGATCTACCAGACAACATTACACGTACGATAAACACTAACTTGTCTAAACAGATACAGCAAAAATATAATCTCCTTGCTAAAGACTCTGTTTTATACACTAAGACAGGGACTGTTAACGCTGTTCATGCAGGAGCTCGTGTCAAGAAGCTTTTGCAGCTAGTTACAGGTGCAGTATATGACGAAGATAAGTTAGTGCAGTTCGTTCATCAAGAACGTTATGACATAGTTATGACTCTTGTAGAACAACGTGCGCACTGTCTGGTAGCATTCAACTGGCGCCACGAACGTAATGCTTTAATTGAACTAGCAGAAAAACAAGGCATAACTTATGAAGTCATTGATGGTACGGTCAAAGCTGAAAAGAGAAAAGACATAGTTGCACGATTCCAAGCTGGGCAAGTTAAAATGCTATTGTGTCACCCACAATCAGCAAGTCATGGTTTAACACTTACTAGAGCTAACACAGTTATATGGTGTTCGCCTACATACAATGCTGAACATTTTCAACAATTCAACCAACGTATATATAGATCTGGTCAGACTCAAAAGACCGAAACTATACTTATACAAGCGCGAAACACTTGGGAGCCTGAGGTGTATAAAAAGCTTAATACTAAGCTAGGGCGAATGGAAAATCTATTACACATTCTACAGGAGGTAGGACATGGCAAAGAAACTAAATGACTTATTGGCCGAATACGGTCGCGTGCGAGATGGCATTACAGAGCTAAAAGCACAAGAAAAAGAATACAATGCGGAAAAGCGTGAGCTAGAAGCGCAGATAGCCATTAGAATGCAAGACGAAGGTCTTGAGAAAATATCTAATGGCGGACGAACACTCTCCCTTAAAAAGGAGGTTGTACCTACAGTCGATGACTGGGATACGTTACAACAGTACGTAGCAAAAACCGGCAGGTTTGAACTACTACAAAAACGTATGTCAGCCACCGCCTATAGGGAGGCTATCAGTCTTGGGGATAACATCCCTGGGGTTGAAAGTACGGAGTTGACCAAAATTAACTTTAGGTCAACATAATAATAACGAGTAACGAATGACGAAGGAGGAATAACAATGTCAAACGATATTAGTGTAGTAACGAGCAAAGTCCCAGCTCATGTTAAACAGGGATCAAAACTAGGTAATGAGAATGTTCAATCTGAACATATATCAGTACCAAGGGTAAAGCTACTTCAAAAAATGAATCATGAAGTAGATCCAAACCACAGTGAGTATGTAGATGGAGCCAAAGAAGGCGACTTTATAAACACTGTGACTGGTGAAAATTATGGTTCGTCTATGTATGTAGTTAATACACACTTCAGAGAAGAATTTGTTGTGTGGAGAAGACGGGACGAAGGTGGTGGTCTAGTAGGGAACTTCCCAACTAGAACAGAAGCTGAACAACATCTAGAGAATAATTCTTTAGAAGCTGAAAAGCATGACATCACTCAGACCCAAATCCATACGTTATTGCGTTTGGATGATAAAACATCTGAAATCTCAGATATTCCGTTTCTATTTGATTGCGCTTCATCAAAGCTCAAAGTATCTAGAGAATGGAATACTAAGATAATGAAACAAGGCGGCGATAGATTCGCATACTTGTGGAAGATGTCTTCTGTCCCACAAAGTAATGCTAAAGGCTCATGGGTTAACATCGATATTCAAGGTGTTGACTGGTTAAAAGATGAAATTTATGAAAGTGTAAAATCTTTCTATACAGCTTCATTCGGAACCAGCTAAGTGTTACGTGCGTTCGACCTGCGACATATAGTGTCGCAGGCACGAGCCTATTAAAACATGTTACACTCCTTATGTGCGTGAAAAGGAGTTCATAAATAAAGTGCACAAGCACTTACCTAAAACCATCTATCGATGGAAGATTAACGACCCCTACCACGGGGGAGTTCCAGACACTTTTTACTCAGGTCGCAATGACCATTGTTTTATCGAGTACAAATACACAGAAAAAATACCAACAAAAGAGACTTCTAAACTAAAGTTTAATTTATCCCCACAACAACGTATTTGGTTAAACCTTCAACTTTTTAATAACATTAAATGTTATGCCTGCCTGGCTATAAAAAACCAGGTTTACCTAACGCAAGATTTTAATCTAGAATATATAACCCTAAAAGAATTTAATAAGCAAAGCATAACCTTTGATTCTTTTATAGAATTTATAACCAGCATAACTATAGGAGATAAAAATGACTGATTACGTAAACTCACCCCCGCATTACAATAGCGGAAATATAGAATGCATAGACGCAATAGAAGAAAGCATGACGGCGGAGGCCTTTAAAGGATACCTAAAAGGCAACATCCAAAAGTATATGTGGCGTTATGAAAGCAAAAAAGGTCTTCAAGATGTCTTAAAAGCACAATGGTACCTAAATAGATTAGTTAAAACGCTTGAAAAGGAAGAAACCCTAGAGGACGCACGGACAAGCCCCCCAAGCAATTTTTCGTAGTTTTGGATTAATACCTTTGACCGCTTTAACAAAACGCAACAGCGTTAATTGTGTGAGGTCATTTTTTCCCAGATTTACGATTTCGGGGGAAAGAACGGTTTTTTGACTTTCTAACTACTCTTAAGTTAGATTTATTAGAATTTAGTGGGTTTCCGTCTTTATGATGTACGTCTTTTCCATCTCCCTTCTTAACTTTCCCTGCTCGTTCCATTATACGCCGCACTTTATTTCGCATGGCACGACGTTTTTTTTGCTCAGGTTTACCTTGATAATTCTTATATTCTTTTTTGTAGTTTCTTTTCATCTCTAATAAAAGTAGAAGGATCTGGGTTCGGTGTAAAAAAACCTAACAAAAGCCAAATAGAAAAAAATATTAATATTAAATCCATTTAAACAGTATCAGCCACCAAGAGGATTTTTATTGTCATCTTTTATTTCCTCTATGCGTTTATTTAAACTTATTAGGTCAGCTTTTATAGTAGCTATATCTGTTTTAATCTCTGTAACATCAGGAACTTCAATATTGTCTATCTCTTTTTCCAAGAATTGAACAGATGTCTCAATGCCAGCAAACCTTTCTTCAATGATTTGCACATTGTCTTCTGCTTCGCTTATGCCACCAATTTTAGCTTCTAAGTTCTCTAGCCTGTTTACATACTCAGCACCCGTGTAGCCAAAGCCAGCTAGTGTTCCTACTATGCCAACAAGGGCAATAATTTGTGTTGTTTTATTTTGTAACCAATCCATAAAATCTCCTATAGTGTTGGCTGCAATTTCTTTAAATCAGTTAAAGTTTTTATACTTTGTCCTGCTAAACCATAAAATGCAGCATTATTATCCGATAGTGTATTATTAGTATAAATGCTTTTTGGCTCATACCACAATTCTTTTTGCGGCATGTCTACTGCTCTATAAGCGTTGAATCCTGGTAAAAACCCCATAACAGCAATAATAGCGTTTTCTGAACCATACTCTCCAGTTTCTGCTTGCTCAGCTGCAACTTGTTCTTGAGCTGTCTGTAGATTTTGAGCAATTATATTTTCTACAGTTGTTTCGCTGTCTGTATCAGCACTAACAGATGCAATAGATGTGTCCATTTGATCTTGAGTGGTTTCTACTGTCCCAACTGAAACAACTGTGTCTGTTGAAACTGTTTCGGTTTCTACAGATGTAGAGCTAAAAGAAGATCCAGATACAGACATGCTACTCATATCAAGCACTTGGTTAGTTTGGGCAGTAGATGATGCAAACTGATCTGACATACTAGGAGAGCTACTAGTACTAATACCAGTATTAGATGATGAGCTTACAGCATTACCAGCAGCTATAGAGTTGCCTGTAGCGTGTACAGAATTACCAGAGTTAGTACCGCTAACACTTTGATTTGCAGTTGTTATGGTAGATGCAACCACTCTTAATGCTATGTCTCTACTAATAGAACTCTTACCTGTAGCTTCTTCTCTTTCTGCGGTTTGAAACTCTTCTTCAAAAACTTCTTCAAATTCTTCAACTACTTCTTCTCTTTCCAATCTTTCTTCTTCTATTTCAGCTTCAGCTATTCGTTCTTCTATAGCTTCAAAGACTTCTTCAACAGCTTCCTCTTCAAATATTTCTTCTATAAACTCTTCTTCAGGATCATCAAGCTCTACAAATTCCTCTTCATGCCGTTCTTCAAAACGCTCATTTGTTTCTTCTTCAAGCCTTTCTTCTAGTTCTTCAATAGTTTCAAATTCAACAAATGTGCTTGGCTCTCTAAAGTCTTCAACTAAAAAAGTTTCTTGAAAGATAAACTCTTCTATTAATATATCGTCTTGGTGAAAAGGCTCATCATGGCGTGGGCCAAAGTCATCTATAAAAGGCAAAGGCTCAGGATCAAAGAATATAATTAATTCTTCAGGCTCTGGGCTGCCAAAAAACTCTTCAAAGTTATCACCGTTAAATTCTTCAAACGGCGGAAACATATCATCTTCAAATGTTTCTATAATAGTAAACTGTTCTTCAAAGCCTTGGTTATCGTGATGATCGTCTGTAAATATTCCTGTGGCAAATTGTTCTTGTTCATCTATAAAACCATAATCAACCTGCTCATCATCAAAGAAAGCTACTGAATCCTCTTGCCTGTAGCCTGCACAGAAAGGTGCATACTGTGGGTCGTTATCACATTCCTGTTGGTCAAATGCCTGCCAATAATTAGGGCATGACTCACTATAAAGATCAGTGATGTTGCATTGCTGTGTTAATAAAGCATCTGCATAACCTGAACAGCTAGAATCATTTAGTGGATTACTACAGTCAGGACCATTACCACTTCCTGAACCATATAAAGAGCCACCATTTTCTAGTGTTGTATTTATTGCTGTGTTATTCCAGTTAGTGTTTACGCAAGTAGACGAGTTGGTTGTGCCAGTAGAACATTCATCATGGTGATAGTAAGTGTATGAGTTTGTTTTATTAGGCCCAACTTCTCCTATAAGCACATCATGGTTGATAATCTCCAATGCGCCATAGCGTATGTCAAAGGAATTGTTGTTCCAAAGTATGACTTCAAAGCTATTGTCTGTATTGCTTCTGTTGTACTCCCTCATGTCGTACCAACCGAATATCATCTTGCTGTTATCGCCCCATGACTTCATGCGAGAATTATTATCTCTTATAAGGTCTGTCCAGAAAGGGTATAAGGTATAAGTGTGCTGTCCGTTAATAGGGTCAGGAGTATAGTCATTGCAATAGCTGCCACTATTACCAAAATGCAGACATCCATTCGTTGCCATCCTCGCTTGTGTAAAAG
>Ga0209535_1000153_pt1 | contig 44493 bp, 50 predicted proteins | sample LinPmetageLP28_FD_184041 | JGI IMG/M metagenome (GOLD analysis project Ga0209535, IMG submission 184041) | Marine viral communities from the Pacific Ocean - LP-28 (SPAdes) (version 2) | ecosystem: Environmental > Aquatic > Marine > Oceanic | place: Pacific Ocean | collected 2009-08-22 | reverse complement strand
AGATCGTATCTGATTGATATGACTGTGGATACGTCCGTCATGGGCAACATGCTTTTGTATCGTTGTAATAAACGTACCATTGGTTTTATTAAGCTCTCTTGCACGGACAACCAGTTGTGGTAGGTCATGTTTGCTCTCTGACAGAAAGGCTTTTGTAAACGAAGGAGCCTTTTTTTCTGTCTTGGGATAGGCAAGGCCCACTTCATCAAAGGCTTTGGCAAGCGACTGAGCCGCCCATATCTCTACGTCAAAGCCAACAACATGTTTTATCTGTGACAAGGTTTTCTTTTCTTCCTTGAGAAGATGTTGCTTGGTTCTCTCTACGCCATCTAAATCTATACGCACTCCGCGTAAGGTCATATCGACAAGACAAGGAAGTAAATCTGTCTCCAAGCCGTGGACTGTCCATAGCTCTTCTTCGGATAACTTATTCTTAAAGATGTTCCATAACTCTAGTGTTAACTCTGCATCTGTCTCTGCGTAAGGACCAACATACATGGCCGGTAGCTTCCACATTTCTGCTTTCGGGTCTACACCAAAAGATTTCGCAGCTTCTTGCAAAGCTTTCTCTGACTTGGTTTTGTTGAGATAGTCGTAAGATAGAGCGTTCAGGCTGTAGCTAAACCTGTTTTCGTCCAGTAAGGAAGCTGTAAGCATTGTATCAATGATACGTCCCTTGACTTCAAAGCCGGTCGCCCGTAGCCAACCAAGGTCATACTGTGCATTGTGCATGATTTTGGTGGCGGGTGAACCCAACATGGGCCGTAACCAGTTTTCGATAATGCGTTTATCAAGGTTACCCCCGCCATAATGTGATACGGGAAGATACCCTTTCCATTCGGAGGTTGCAACAGCATACCCGACTATCTCACCATCTTTACGAGCCCATCCGGGGCCTAAGGTTTTTATGTTAGGATCGCGTGTTTCTACATCAATCGCTATTTCTTTTGCTTTTGATAGGTCGGGTAATTCGCTTGGAGGTATCCATTCCGTCTTTGGAGTGAACATTGCCATTTGTAAAGTCATCAGTTAGTCCTTCTTTTGCTTTCCATTTATAGAATTGAATTAAATCTGCGGCTATGGTTAGAGCTTTATAAGGATCTAAATCATAACGGACAAAATTACCACTACCATCATTGTGTAGTATATTTATATTGATTGGTTCGGTAGCCGTGGCACAAGTTACATAAATTAATGGTTTCTTCATATTGAATAACTCCTTAGTTGGTCATCTGGGTCTACCAGATAAAGGTTTTCTTTGGTTCGTGTTACGGCTACATAGAATAACCGGTGTAGATCATCGTCTAGCTGTTGGGCATGTTCGTCTCCCGCAAGACGAGAATTGTCCGCTGTTGGTGAGATATCAGTCAGAAGCAGAATATTGTCAGCTTCTCCGCCCTTGGCACCATGTATGGTAGAAACCTTGATCCGTGGTTCGCTTGTAATCTTTTCTTTCCTACGAAGCATGGCCGTAAGATACGCAGACTCAGTTTCAGGCAACCCGTCTAAGGCCACATGCCATATCATACCGACATTGGCAAGAAGGCCGTGGTTTTGTTGTAAGTCTTCAATACTGTACAACGGGTTCTCCGTGGTCGCTGTAATTTTTTTAAACCCACGTTTTACGCGTGTATTGGTTCGCATGTAGGTATACATCGTTTTCACAGATTGTAGATCAATCTGTTTGCCGTTTCGTAATGTTTCCCACGCACGGACAGCTGTTGTAATCTTATCGCTTATGCTCCGTTTGCCATGTAGCTCAAAAAGCAGACCCTGACTTCTCAACATGTCTGCTATTGATATGAGCATATAATTACATTGTGCCAGTACAAGCCATTCGCCTTCACTCATATCGACAGAGCTTGGGGCTGAGACACGTTTAACCAAACCCGCAGAACCTTCCTTTGGTGTATAGAGCTTGGAGCGTCTGTTTTTTATACGCCGGACTATCCTGTCAGCTACGCGGTGTACTGATTTAGGAACACGATAGGAACGTAGTAAATGATCGGATACACCTTGCATCGATATAAACGATTCAACAGAAGCACCCGCCCATCGATAAATAGCTTGGTCATCATCTCCGGCAAGATACATTTTATCAGAGCGTTTATTAATAAATTCTATCATTTCCCATTGCAGAGGCGACAAGTCCTGTGCTTCGTCTATGTAACATACTTTAAAGTTAGGACAGAAAGAGCCTTCCTTCTCGACAAACCGCTCCAGTATATCGGTATAGTCAAAAAGATATCGCTGTTTCTTATACTTTCGATAGCACTTGGCTATATAGTCTACCTCTATAAAAGGTGTAAAGTCAGCTGAGAAAGACACACGCCGGTAAGTATTTTCCAAAGGCTCTCTCAGTAAACGGCTTAACTGTATGATACGCATAATAGGATTTTCGCTGACAGTCGGTGTATCCCCAAAGCTTCCATTTTGGGAACCTCTAAGATTAAACTTTATAATAGTACTAAGCTCGTCCATGTGATCGTTTTTCATAAGCTGTGTCGATTGTATGTCGGACATGGCAAAAGCAAAGCTATGAAGAGTTTTAAAATAAAACAGGTCTTTATCCATGTTAAGCTTAAATCGTTTCGATGCACGTTCCCTTGCTTCTTTCGCAGCTTTTCGTGTAAAGGCCAAGAAAGCAATCTGACTGGGTAGTATGCCGTCTTCCATCTGCTTCTCTACCATATTCAATAGCGTTGTAGTCTTACCAGTCCCTGGTGGTCCGAATATTCTAAACATTAAAACGGGGCCTCCCCATCACTAAAATCAGGTGGATCTAAATCGGTTACAGTTTTGTCAAATGCGGGTATGACCCATACACGCACCAAACGTCCTTTTATTCTTAATACTTGTGCTTCGCCGTTTATGTCCCGTAGGCGTTGGGCTATCTTATGTGTCTTAAAATCAAAGAAACGATTACGCTTGAGAAAGTTTTCAAAGTCACGAAGGCGAAAGTAAGTCAGGTTCTGCTCTTCATCTGTCCATGGACGGCGTAGTAGTATCTCTTCCTTGTCCTGTGCTGTCTGCATGTTACGACAGAAGTCCTCCAAGTATTCGTAGAAGGCTCCATCAATAGAACTATCGGTAGATGTTTCTATAACACTACCTTCTGTCTCTGTCATATTCTGCAACAAAGCATTCATGCGGTTCTCCCACATAGGCTTGGAGCCCGTGGGCGGTAGAAAGTTTAGCTGTTCTACACAACACTTTTGGAAAGCATTCTGGTTAAGCAGACTATCTGTGTCAAGCTCCAAAGGCTCTCCATTTACATCCATAAACCATATAGGCGGTATAGAAGCGTATTTACGAAGATTGGCAAGTGTCGCTTGGTTGGCAGAGTTGCCTACCCCAAACTTTCTTGTCTTACAAACTTCTTTATTACAAAAATCTTTTATTGGTGCATCGGTGCACTTGTAAGCGTAGTCTTTGCGGTTAAGCTGTTTTGCTATGATGTTAACCTCACTCAAGGGAAGCGGTGGGCTCATGTATTTCATGTTGTAGCTAAGTAGTTCTGTCTCATAGGTATCCGGAAAAGCTTTACGAAGGTAAACACCACAGTTAAAAAGACCGTTGTTCCGTGTCCCTTCCGGAAAGCCCTGTGTGCAAAGATGCTGTATACATGGTGGACCATCCGGTGCCGGCATCGTCTTGGTTTTATCAACTTCTAAAGCAAGTATCTGTTCTTTTGTCTGAACATATTTATCATACAGGGCAAAAAACTCTTTGAGCGTAGCCGCAGATCCATCATCTTTGATAGCGTAGCGTAAGCCACTCTCAGCGTTGTAGTAGGGCATGTTTAAAAAATTACCTACATCCCCACGATCTAACTGCAACTTGACCTGTTTTGGAAATATTTCGCAATCGCTGTAGCCAAGTGCAGAAGCAAGATGTTTTAAAACTTGCTGTAACTCTTTAGCCGGCATCCATTCTTTGCAGAATAAAAACACATGGCCACCGCCTGACTTGGAGCGACAAACTACCAAGGGTAGCTTTAAATCTCTAATCTTTGAAATAAGGTTCTTATGATCTAGATTATATTGATCTATATCGATGCAACCCCATTTACATTTATTCTCAGCATTAATAGGAATAATACCAACAGAATCACCTTTACCACTTAGGTGCCCCTTCCAATTATCACTGGTTCTTTCTTCTCTAACAATCCTTGCCTGACCCATGCTCTTTCCACTGGCATTTTGCTTTTGTATTTCAAACGTACCAAAGGCTTCTTCCAAGCCGTCAAAGATTGTGGCAAACTTTTTTATTGACATTTATACACCCAAAAAAAGTGGCGGGTTGCCCCGCCACAGTTAAGCAAAGTTAAAAAGGAATATTTTCGTTTTGACCTTCGCCCTCTTGGGTGTGCTTGACGTTGACATCACCTTTATCAACCGACTCAGCAAATGTTTTTGCTGAGTTATAAAGATTAATATCCCCAACTTGTTTTTCTAAAGACATTTCCCATCCATGCCATTTACCCTTGCTGTTTTCTTCAGCATGCGTTGTAAGAGAGTAAACGTGTGAATACATAGGTGGCGTGAAAGGTCCGTTCTTACCAGTCATTTGTCTAGACATAATCATAGACATCCACTTACGGGATTTTTTAAGTTGTGTTGACTTCATGGCAATCAATGCATTAGACGAAGTACCATCATCTTCAACTACTTTAACATACCATTGACAGGTTTGTTCCATATAGTCTCCGCTACCATCTGTAAGATATTCTTTATTATCTTCAGAAGAACGGCTTGTCTCAGGCATATCATCCGTAGGATTAAAGATACCGACAGGTGCACCTGATCCGGTACCTCTTGGTTGCCATTGAATAAAACGCCTTTGGTACGCACAGGGCACAACATTAATTTTACCCTTGTACAAAGTATTGGTAACAGTATTTAAAATGTCACCGGCTTTTGCGCCATCTATATCATCAAGCTCATCACTTTGCTTTGACAATACCTTTAGGAAAGGTAGAGCTAAATCCTCAGTACCAAGATTATTTAATCCCGCACCCGCATCTTGCTCAAACATATCCATATCTAGTGTAGCAACTTTAGTGTCGCCCTTAGTCTTTACTGCATTTGACATTATTTTCCTCCTTTAATTACAGCTCGTTGACCGATAAAAGCCCCAAATAAATCCATTGGGAACTCGTCTCCATTTTCTACACGCTCTTTTACAAAAGCCCGAAGTGTTGAGGAATGAACCTCAGTCTTCTTATCTGGCACAAAACCTTTGTCTTTTGCCATCTCAAAAAAACTATCTGCTTGGTTGTCTTCACCCATGCCAAAGTTACAGGCAACAACATTTTTGACAATATCGCCAAAGCCATTATCGCGTAACCATTGAAAAGCCTGTATCCGATTATCTACAGGAATGGAAGCTCCATACGTTTTCTTGATCTCGACTGATGAACCATCAGCCATCTTAAAACTGGACATACCAAGTTCGGTTAGAAGTTGAGGTAAGTCCTCATCGGTTAACTTCATAAGGTTCTTCTTACACTCTTTTAAGTTTTCTTCTAAAACCTTTACATGTTCTGATTCAGTTTTAATCAAAGCCGCAAGATTTGCGGCCTGTTTGAGTTGCACATCTCCAACAATTAGAGATGAGGAAGCTTTTTCAGCAACATCGCTTTCCATAAGGGATGCTATATCATCTTGCATCGTGGTCCTCCGTCCGTTGTTAAAAAGTATTTCTACTCTTGATTTTTCTTATTTAATCCTATACAATCGCATTGTCAAGAACTAAAGAGAAAAAAAATGTATAAATTTAAAACAAAACCATACGACCACCAATTAAAAGTTTTTAACCAGTCAAAAGACAAACAAAACTTTGCACTGTTTATGGAGATGGGAACAGGCAAAACAAAGGTTGCAATCGATACCATTGGTCACCTGTATCAAACTGAAAAGATAGAAGCTGCTTTTATTATAGCACCTAAAGGTGTTTACGATAACTGGGTGTATAAAGAAATACCACAGCATTTACCAGACCATATAAAAAACATCGTGTTGCGTTGGCAATCTAACATTACACAGACTTACAAGAAAGAGTTCTTGGACTTTGTGGAGGCTACAGGGCACCTAAAACTGTTTGTAATGAACATAGAAGCTTTATCTACAATAAAGGGCTCTGAGACGGCTAAATGGCTGTTTCGTAAATTTCCGAATAGCATGATGGTGGTAGACGAATCGACAACAATTAAGAATAGAAAGGCCCTGCGTACAAGGAATGTTGTTAGTTTGGGTCAGCTTTGTAGCTATAAACGTATCCTGACAGGATCTCCTGTTACAAAGTCACCTATGGATTTGTTTTCTCAAGTTGCTTTTCTGTCAGACAAGTTACTTGGTTTTGCTAGTTACTATGCCTTTCAAGGCCGGTATGCCGTGGTCAAACGTAGAACAATGGGGCATCGATCTTTTCAGGAGATAGCCGGTTACCAGAGATTAGATGAGCTCAATGAAAAGATAGAAGCATTTAGTAGTCGTGTACTGAAGAAGGATTGTCTTGATTTACCAGATAAAATATTTGTAAGACGTAATGTACCTTTGACAGATGATCAGAAAAAACATTATGGCGAGATGAAAAAACTTGCCCTGACGTTATTTCAGGATGGCATGCTGTCTACTACATCTAGTGTGCTTACACAGATTATGCGTCTACAGCAGATATGTTGCGGGTTTATCAAGGATGATGATGAAACAATCCGCAGTATAAGTTCTAATCGTATAACAGAACTGGTTGACATACTAAATGAAACAAGTGGCAAAGTTATTATATGGGCTTCTTTTGTACATGACATAACCGCGATCCGTGATGCGTTAGCCAAAGAGTTTGGAGAAGAAAGTGTGATTACCTATTATGGTCAGACGCCACAGGAAGAACGACAGCAAATTGTTAAGAACTTTCAGGAAGACGAAACAACACGGTTTTTTATTGGTCAACCGCGTACAGGTGGTTTTGGCTTAACGCTCACAGCCGCGAGCACCGTGATTTACTATTCTAACAGTTATGATCTAGAAATACGATTGCAAAGCGAAGACAGGGCGCATCGTATCGGACAGAAAAAGAAAGTAACATATATTGATCTGATATCACCTGGCACTATAGATGAGAAGATAATCAATGCTTTACGCGACAAGATTGATATTGCAGGTCAGGTGTTAGGAGAGAGTATTGAAAGTTGGATAGTTTAACATTGGATATAACTGATTAGAATTAATTATATCGGAGCCGGCTACAGTTGGGTTGTTAAAGGCAACCTCATTGGGTGTTAATGCAAAGTCTGACATGACAGTAGAACTGTCTACAGGTTCTGTTTGATTAACAGGCAGTGATCCTATACCGGCAAGCATAAGTGGTATTTGTTGGTCATTTTGTGGAGCTAAACCTTTTTGCAAATAACTATAGTAGGCGGGATTTTGTCTTTGAAGAAAAGGCATGATGCCACCTAAATAGTCTTGTGCAGCTTTAATACCCGAACCAATAGGATTAAACATTCCTTGTAACGCTCCAATACCTTTACCCAACAAACTATCTTTTAAGCGTTCTTCGCGTCCTTGAACATAGTCTTCATAATCCGCTGCGGTTAATTTTTGTTGAGTTGCGGCAAATTCATTAGGATAGATAGTATCTTGATCAAAATCTCTTTGTGATGGATCGTACAAAGCATTAATAAGACGTTGGTACTGCTGTCTTGTGTAGGGTTTATCACCGCTACCCGCTGTGTCTAAACCGCGTAGGCCTGTTCCAAAAGTAGCAATGCCCATCTTTTCAAGACGGTTAAGCTCTTTCATAACATCTTTAGAACCTTTTCTAAGTTCTCCGGCGGCTATTTGTCTTTGTAAATCATCTAAATCTTTTTTAGCTTGATTTACTTGTGTCTTCTGTGCATCGGGATCTGAGCTTAATGTAGAACCAAATTTACCACCACTAATTGTTACGGGCATTTACTAATCCTTCAAAGACATTTGTGAAAGCAACCTTTCAGACATGGTGGGTCTTCCTTGAGGTAAATCTATATTAGTAATAGTATCACCCATTCCTAAAATTTTACTTTGTTGAGCAGGGCTCATATTTTCAAAAACAGTTGAGGGTATGCCTTGTGTTTGTGGTGTTTGCATAGGCTCTCTAATGTTATTTGGAAAAGGTGTTGTTTCATCCATTCCTAACATACTTTTAGCTCTGCCAATAGCGGTAGGGTCCGTAATCATTTCCTGTAATATAGATTGTACATCCTCACCCGTTTGTTCAGCAATCATTCTTGCTAAAGGTTCAAGTATTTCATACATTTGCGGTATGGACATGCCTTGACCAAAATTAGGACTGCTTGTATCACCCGCATCTGCTGGTGGTCCTTCATCCGGCATTGAGTCTATTAATTCCATAATTCCTTCAGCCATTTTATTCTCCTTGTTCCATTAATATTTCAGCCATGGTAGGTCTTGATTTTGGTAGCATTTCATCTTTTTCAGGGTTATATCGTCTAACTGTATCCATGGGACCAATTGTTTCAAAGATATTTGAAGGTCGGGTTAAATATCGTGGAGCATTAAAAAATTCATAACCGCTTGCACTGCCAACAACAGGATCATAGTTTTCAAAATTCATAGCCCTGCTTCTTTCTTCATTTTTAGTTTGTTCCATGGCTTCTGCCATATTTTTTATAGGGCGTTCAAAAAAACCACTTTCGTAAATTTTTTCTCCAAAATCTTTTGTTGGAGTTACATCTGGAACGGTAGACGCGGTGTAAAAATAACCATTTTTTATAGCTTCTAATATTTGACTTTCACCCTTTACAAAAGTTCCTTCGCCTTTGTCGTTATACAAAATCATTGCACGATTGGTTTCTACCGGAAAATCTGGATCTGTGTTAAATCTCTTCTCTCTTTCTTTATCTTCACGCAAAAGAGAGGCAATACCTTCGGGAACATTTACTCCATCAAATTCAGCCATTGTCTTTTTCCTTTATAGCCATTTCAACTGCCTTTTCTCTGGTTTCTTCGTTACGTCTTAACCAACCTTTGCCAAAAGTATCAAAGGTATTAAGGGAACGATAAAACTTTTCTCGCTCAGATGCAAGAAATTCAACTGTCTTCTCTGCCGGTATATCTGTTACGTGACCCACGGTCTTTGGCCCGATGACCCCGTCAACTGTTGCGCCTACACAGCGTTGTAAAGCTTTGGCTGCTCTTGAAGGTCCGCTGTTTACAGCCCAATCAAACACAGCCCAATCAACGCCGTCTGGTAAATCATCACCTTTTATTTTGTCCCAATAACGCTTCTTGTATATATCTGCAATCTCTTCATCTTCTATGTTTCTAAGGTCTTCGTCAGTACAGGCTCGACCCAAGTATTCTTCATATACTTTCTTGGTCACTCCTTTCATTGTGCTGCCGCCAGGATCTTTTGGATGTGAGCTCCAACCTCCTTCGTGCACAAGTAACATTTTTAAAGATTCATCAAAGTTTTCTTTCATAATTATCCCATAAGTGATCCGATACCCGCTTTTTTCATGCGGTCAATATCGGATGTAATATCAAAAGGAAAAGCTGCGGCGAGCTTGGACCTTTGGTTTTGGTTTGCGCCTAGACCCGTTATTGGTTGTATAGGTGAAGCAGATGCTAAAGACGGACTAATCATTTCAGGTGGTGGTGGTTTGTTTAAAGAAGAAACATCCAAAGCTCCCTCTCCTGTAATTCTTTTATAAAATTCCTTTGGTAATATTTCAGACTCTTCTAAAGATTTATCTAAATCTTCTTTTTGTAAAGTATCGCTTATTTCAGCCGGAGCAAACCTTGTAGATACTTTGGCTGGAATAAGACCAACCTCTACCATAAGCTGTTTTATTGCAGTAATAATTGGTTTAGCTTTTGCAGGATCTTTTGCTTTTTTTAACATTAAAGCTAACATTTGAGGATCTTTCATCAGCTGAGCCATAACATCCATTTCAAGATTGCTTGGCATATTAGCGTTCCAAAACTCTCTAAAAAATTTTGAACCCGCTCCTGCTGCGACCAAAGAACCCGCTCCTGTGCCTCCGGGAACAACTAATTTTTGTAATCTTGTACCCACCGCTGAACCAGCTATTCTTAAATAAAAATCAAATAAAGCATTTGGGTCATTTGTAAGATCCGCTAAACCACCGGGAGAAGCTGCCGTTATTTGTAATTTTTCTATTTCATTTAAAGCATTTCTTACGTTATTTATCTCGTCAGAGGTGGAAATTCCCAACTGAACCATTTGCTCAGATAAAGTAGTTTTTGCACCAATTTTTGGTCCTGTGATAAACTCACCTGCCGTTTTAAAGGTTCCAGATTTAGGAGGTAATACCGCATTAGGTAAACTTTCAAACAAAATAGCTTTCATTTTACTTGCGTCAAACTTACCCCGTCCCGCTCCCGCTGATGCTTTTTCCATTGCATATTCTAAAATAGATGAACGAAGACCGGACATAGCTTCTGATACAGCTGCTTCGGACCTTTCTCCATTTGGACCCCTAGCACCTCTAGCTATGTTTCGTAACTGTTTTAACGACTTAATCGGATGTTTGTTTCCACTGGCCAAGGCTTGAGTAACCAAACTTGTAGCACTTTCTCTGTCATCTGTTAGTCGCATAAAGCTCATAGCCTCAAAAGCTTTTTTAAGGCGGTTTTTATTTTTTCCTAAAACTTTTTCGTATGAAATGTTTCCATCAATTACTGCTTGTATGTCTTGTTGTATAGAAGGAAAACCAGCATAATTATTTTCATTATCAGGCGTTAACAGTTTTTTATTATCTTCTAACCATTTTTGTAATTTTTGAGGATTAAAAGCACCTTCAACTACTATTTCTTCGCCATTTGGCAATTTTGTAACTTTTGACTTATCAAAAGCACTGCTTCTTGCATTCCTTAAAATCATTTCTAATGTGCCCGAAATAGTACTACTTATGTTTTCGGCACCCTCTATATCTTGATCTCTTAAAAAATTACCTACATCCGTAATTTGTTTTACTCTCATGTAGGTTGGGTCCGTTCCGCCCATTTGTAAATTTTTAGCTAGTAACTCAGGGATCATAACAAACCCGCCGTTTTTACTTTTTTGTTTAATATCCCCAACAAAAGTTCTTGTAAAAAAATCATTAAAAGCGGCACTAAAAGCTCGTGCATTATTATATTCTATAGTATCGTCCGGAGCTACATTATCTAAATCATTTAATATTTTACTTGCCAGTTTAAAATTAAAAGCTGCTTCAGCTCTGTCACCTTGCGCTAAAAGAGTTCTAGCTTTTTTTAATAAAGAAGTTCTAGCTTCTCTTAATTCTTGAAATGTTATTTTAGGTGGTTCTTCAGGAGTTTCTTCTAATAATTCGGTTTCAAAAGTTTCTTTTTTAGTTTTGTCTAGTTTTTTAATTCTCTCTAATTGAGATAACTTAGAAGCATATTTTTTAACTTCTAAAAGCTCATTTAATCTTACCTTATCGCCTGCTCTACCTTTTAATTTTTTTTCTTGAAGTTTTATAGCTTCAAGAACTCTTTCGGCAGGATCAGCTATATCTAAAATATTTTGAGGTACTGATCCAGAAGGGAAAACACCTCCTACGCCTGTAAATAACTCTCCTGCGCTTTCATTTCTAAGACCTATTGCATTTAAAATTAAATCGTAGTCACTTTTTATTTTTTCACCAAATTGTGTTTCTATATCGTCCTCAACTCTTTTAATTTGAGGATCTACTTTAAAAGTATCAGAGGGTGTAACAATTTCTTCTAAAGGATCTACAACACCAAATTCTTTTAATTTTCTTTTTATAAAAGAACCTATTACAGGATTTTTATTTAAAAACTCTGCTTTAAATTCTTTTGTATTAGGTGCACCGCTGTTAAAGAATTGTATAAACTCTAAACTGTTTAAATCATCTACATCTAAATCAAAGTTAGGTATTGCATTCCAAAACTCTCTTTCTAGCTCACGAGCTTTATCTATAGAACCTTGTATAACGTCATTTAATCTTGTTGATAACTCTATGTTATCACCTGCAAACATAGAGTCTGTTTTTTTAACTTGGTCTAAAGCTACCATCATATTGTTAATAGCTCCAATTTGATCATTTGACAGCAATAACTCAAATCGTGTTTTTTGTAATTCACCTGCTAAATCTAAGGCCTCTCTATCACCTAACAAAACCAAAGATTCTACTTGTGCTTTTAAAGAAGAATTTAGTTTATTAAACATTTGTAATTGATCTTGTCCAAATTCACCACCCAATCGAGTTGCAATAGAATTTTCAAGAGATTTAATTATAGGGTTTGACGAAATTAAACCAGCAGTAGGTTGAATTATATTACCCTCTAAATCAACAAATTTTTTCATGTCCTCTGGAGTGAGGACTTGATCAAGTTCCTCAATAATTAAATTAATCTGCTCATCGTCATATCCTGCTTTTTTAAGTTTATTTAAAATAAACTTAGCAGACGATAACTTTCTTTTTTCTTGGGCTTCTCCAAAAACAACTTTTGCACCTCTTCCTGTGGCAGCAAGAATACCTTGTTCTTTAATCGCTGTGTACGAATTTTTTACTACGTTTGCTAATTTAGGACCAAGATCCGCAAACCTTTTTGCAAACACAGCAGGTACGGCTGCACCTGCAAACTCTCCTCCAAATTGAGCAGCGTTTGAATCAGGTATAACCGTTTGTGCACTTCCCGCTCCTAAAGCAGCTGATCCAGATAAAGCTACCTCACCTAAAATATTAGCTACTTGACCAGAAACACTTTTGTTAGTTAAATCTTTTCCAACACCATTATAAAATTTTTCAATAGCAGAAAGTAATTTTACTGTTGTTGGTATCTTTCTATTTTTTTTAAGCCTTGACAATTCGTCAGCGGATGCTCCTAAATATTTTGCTCCAAGAAGCGTGTATCGTCCACTTGGTTCAATAAAACCTGTTGCGCCTGTAACCATTTCTCCAAGTTTAGTTTTTGCAGCATATGGTAACAATGAAGAAACGTAACTAGCCGCGTCTAAATTAATTTCTTTTCCTTTAGCCATAAAGTTAAGTATCGGACCAGAAGCACCATAAGCGAAAACCTCACCCATAAGTTTTCTTGTAACGCTGTCAGGGGTTGCGATTGTATCTAAACCTAAAGCAGGTTCTGCAACTTTTTCACCAAATATATTTGTAGCTACAGAAGCAGCTGCACCAAAAATAGGGGGAATAGCACTCTTTAAAACCATAGCTGGTAAGTTTACCGGCGGAATATACTGCTGTACTTTTACGCCTGTTCCAAAACCGTAACCAAAAGCTCCGGTGGTTGCTACCGCAGTAGGAGCTTTTTTTGCAGCTGCTTCAAAAAAACCTACTTTTTCCGCGTTACTTAGTAACGAAATAATATCATCGTCAGAAAAACGTCTTTCTGTTGGGCTGCCCTTAAAAGCATCTCCATGATAATCTTGATCAAAATAAAGAGAGCTGCCATTTTTTAATTTACGATAACTAAACTCTGGAGAGATATTTTGAGCTATGCTAGTTAAAGATTGTGCTAAAATAGCGGACGAATCTTCTTTAAAAATTTTTCTAAAATTATCCATTTCTCCTTGCGTAAACTCATATTGAGCTTCGGCAAGCGTTTCTTCAGGTATAACGTAGGGGCCACCGGGATCAGCCATTTAAATCTTTCCTTTTGTTTTATCGAGAATTTTTTTAGATTTTTCTTTTAATTCTTTCATAAAATCAGAGCTATAATGTTGTTTAATTTTATTACCATATAATGGAACACCGCTCAACAATTCTAAGGCTCTACTAATTTCTAAATTTTTAGATCTTAATAAATTAGTATCTGAGGTAGTTAAACCACCTTCTTGTAAAAATTTTAAATTTTTAGTTTTTTGTTCAAATAAAAGTTGTTTTACATTAATTAACTTATTAGCTTCGGTAGTGGGGGTCGTTAAAAAAGAGTTAGTATCGGGTAATACTTCTTGAACTAATTTTAAATCATATACTGCGTATCTAGGACTTAAAGTAAGAGCAGAACGAACTAATAAATTAACTGATTTTACATAATTATTAGCTTGTTGTTTATCTTCAAACCAAGGTTTTCCTCTTATAGTTTGAGGGATTATCGAACTACCAGAATTTATAAGTCTTTGTACCTGTGCATAAAAACCTGTACCTTGTCTTACTTGATCTAATGCATTTGTTAAAGCAGCTGCATCTGCTGCAGACATTCCTATTTGAGACATAATCTCAAAATCAAGTTCTTCTAATTGTTGTTTTGCTTGTTTACTAATTTTTAGTTTTTGAAATACTTCAAAAGTATTTCTACTGTTTAATGGAAAACCAGAAACTTCATTTTTATAATCGCTTAGTTGATAAACTTGACCGTTTTTAGTAAATGTTTTACCGGCATCATTAGAAACAACAATTTGTCCAGCGCCGTCCATTTCAACATAATAAGCAGTTTGTGTTTCTTTAGGTTGATCTTCTGTTTTTAAATTAAAAAGTTGTGCTTGATCTGGATTAGCTGTAGCAAATTCTATAATTTGTTTTCCGTCTTCACTATTAGCATCAAAATTACCACTTGTTCCTTTTAATGGATGATCTCCTATGTATCTAACTACTTTAAGGTTTGGAGTAACATCTGGTGTCTTAGGTCTTACACCTGTTTTATAAACCCTGTAATTTGGTAATTCTTTCAATGTGTTAAATCGTTTTAAGTCTTCCACATTATTTAAATCATAGGATCCCACAAAAGTGTCTTGGTCATTAAAAACATCGTGAATAGCAGGAGCTCCAGGTTTCTGAATACTGTCATGCAAGAATCCATCTTTTAAAGCTTGTTCATGCACTTTTTTAGAAGTAGCAATTTTAACTTCACCATCGTTATTAAACAATACCGTCATTGGGTAAGGATCTGGTTTATTCTCAAGAACAAAACCTTTTTTCATAACTTTTGCTACGTTTTCAAAATTTTCAACAACTGCTTTTTTACCATCTTCATTAAACAATACAATTGGCTTAAAAGGAGTTGGTTTCGTTAGATATATAAATCCTTCATTAAAATTAGCTTCTAACTCTTCATTAGATTTAGATACTACATGTTTACCCTTTTGATTAAAGTATATCTTTGCTTCGTAAGGTTCTTGTTTGTTTTCAAAAACATAACCGTCATCTAAAGCTGTTGAGTATTCTCCTTGTGATTTAACAACTTTAAAATCTTTATCATTTTTCCAAACAACTTTTTCTTCATAAAATTCTGGCGGTGTTTCTGAACTAAAACCAGATTGAATTAAAGTAGCTTGTTCTCCAATGTTAGTTGCAACCTTACTTTCAGATTGAATTATACCGTCTTCAGAAATTTTCCACAATCTTTTTGATGTAAAGGCTGTTGGCTTATTTTGATTAGGATGTGTTTTTATTAATCTTTGTAATTCAGCGTCTGTTGTAGCAATTCCAGCTTGACCCTTATTATTGTACATTATAACTTTTTCAGATAAAAACTTGCTTGGTTTTGGGTTATTTTCTTCAGTAAAACCTAAAGATAAATTTGAGCTTAATTGGCTGTTTGAAATGGAAACAGCAGCTTTTCCATCATCATTAAAAGTAACAACAGGCGTAAAAGGTGGTGGTGGTTTGTCAAGTACTTGTATAGTTTTAGTAGGGTTTTCTGTTTTTAATTTTGTAATAAGCTTATTTACATTTGGATCTTTTATATTTATAAAACCTTGAAACGCACCATCAACAAAAACTTGGTCCATTTCTTGTGCAACACTGGCTTTTGTCAAAGCCCCTGTAGGTAATTTAGCAAGATATGCACCAGAATTTAATTCTTTTAATTTATTAAAGTTCTCTTCAAATTTTGCATCATTTTTATTTAAAGAAGCTAAAACTGTACCTTCTGCTGACATAACATTCAAAAGCTCCACTTTCTTTTCTTTACCTGCAGCTGCTTTTTGTGTAATAGCCATGTCAAGAGCTTTTGATCTTTCTGCGGCTTTAGCTTGATTGTATACGGATAGCTGTTCACCAATAGGCGTGGTCGCTGATGCTAAAAAGCCAGCAAGTTTTTGTGCTTCCGTTTCATCTTCACCATAAGGTTTACCTGTTGCAGGATTTACACCGCTACCAAATAAGAAAGCTCTTTGAGCTATGTCCAATAAGGCTTGTCCTTGTGCCTGTTTTTTTACATCTTCTGAACCTAAAATTTCTTGAATAAGTGGTAAGTTTGCTTGATAGTAATCACTTAATGCAGCCCCACCTTTTTGAAATTGTTGCACAGGCTGTGTCATTTCCATAATACCGCCTGACATTTCAGGACCGACAGGTCCCGACATTTGTTCTTGCGCCAAACCACCAATGCCTTCATCAACCAATGCGTTTTCAATAACAGGCTGTGCCAAAGCTAAAACAGATTCAGGTGTCTGCATAGCATCTTCCGGACCTACAATAGTAGCTAGTTCACGGTAACGATCTTCTATTGGAGCCGCCTCACCGCGTGTTGCGTTAATCATCTGTTCAAAGTTTTGGGAGGTGTCTATCTCTTGATTGATTTGTCCCATAACTTGTTGGGCACCTTGCTGAACAGCAGCTGCTTCGGGAGCCGTGACCGGTCCGCCTTGTTGGAACATTTGTCTTCTTAAAACGCTCATCCAAACAATCCTAATTTATTAGCACCAGATACGGCACTTAATCCACCTATACCATAACCAAGGTATTGTTGGAAAGGAGAAACACCAGACCCTGGTGCTGTGCCTGTTGTAAATTGCATTTGTGAAGAAGGAGCTCCTTGAAATATGTCAGACAAGAAACCTAATCTTTGATAAGGCTCCATTTGTTGTTTAAGTTGATTTTGGTAAAGAGCATCAAGACCTGCTTGTTGTTGTGCCTGTTGCCTACCGCCCATATCAAAAAGAAAACCAAGTTCCTGTTGTTTTAATCCGGGAATAGACGCACCTAACGTGGCTAAACCGCCTGCTGTACTGCCTAATCCACCAGCTACGTTACCTAAACCACCTGCCGCAGAACCTAATCTACCCATTCTGTTTTGAAAATCAGACATAGCACTACCCATTGCCTGTTGAAAACCTTGCGATCTTAACTGGCTTCCGGTCCGTGATTGTTGGTCAAGAACATTTCTACCAATCTCCGCTGACCCAATAGCTTGCCTGCCACCACCAAAAGCACCTGCCTGTACAGCCGCATCAGATAAACCTTGTTGCTGCTGACCGCCTAAACGATTTATGTCAGCATATTGCTGTTTAATAACTTCTTCCGTGTAAGGATCCATAAATTGCTGGTAAGAAGTAGGATCAAATTTACCGGTTGATTGTTTATACATGTCTGCGGCACTGCCATACATATTTCCGCCCTGACCATATAAGTCACTAGCACCTTGTAAATAAGGCATGTATGAACCAATACCCTGACCCGCGTACTGTGTAGCAAGTTTCTGCAACCCAGACATATCGGCTATCTGTTGTTGCGGTAGTGTCATACCCTCTTTTGTTAAATCAATACCCGCCTGCATCAAGGCAAGCTTCATGGCTTCTATGTCAGGAGCTTCTCTTGATATTACTGTCTCAGCCATTACGCTCTCCTTGTTTCAAGATTACGCATCAAAGAGTACATATTCTTTATGCCTTTATTTAAACTACCGTTGCCTGCGTTCTTAACAGCTTTTCTTGTCATTACAAACTCACCATCTGTAAGCATTGCAGGAACATCATCTTTTGTACCAGAACCTAAACCCGGTCCTATACCACCTGTTCGTCTTGGATAAGCCGCCCCACCTTTGTTTGCATTAAAAGTAGGCATTGGGTATGGCGACATTTCAGGCAAAGACGGTATGCCATAAGCACTGGCCACTTGACTTTGATCTACAAAGGGTTGTGCTGCTACATCAATATAATACTTGTCAGGATCCTCATCAATCAAATCTTGTCCTGTCAATATCTCCTCTTCGGGTTCTTCTTCAGGTGCACTAAAGAACCCGCCTAACGCAGCAGCACCCGTTATACCTGCAAGCGGTACGCCATATTTTTGTAAGAAGCTAGGTGCTAATTTTTTTTGTTCAGCTTGAGCTAGTTTTAAATAAAAATCCTGTAATAGGAGAGCATCTGGTGTAATTTTACCATCAGTTAAAGATTGAATACCTGTTATTTTTTCTTTAAAACTATCTGATTTAATAATTTCATCTATTGTTGGTGGTTTGGCAAAAGGACTTTTAAAATAACTAGTGTTTGTTTCAGGAATACTTGCACCTAAATTTTGCCCTTCCGGAAACTTAAAATTTGTAGGGTCAGCAAATTTCTCAGCTTCTGTTGTGCCAGAAGCAAAGTATTGTTGCGCTTCTGTAAAAGGGTTTCTAAAAGTTCCCGGATCAAAACCAGAACCACCCACTAAATCTTTACCGAAATTTAAACTCCTTTGTATGTCACTATCAATAGCACCCGGTCCACCTGTTAAACGAGCCAAGGCTGCGCCAGACAAACCACCAAGGGCTGCACTTCTAAAAGCTTCTCTTGGGTCATCGCCTTCTATCAAACTTCCAATACCCGCGCCCACCGTGCCTGCAAGGGTGCTACCCATTCCGGGAACTAAATAATTTAAAGCAATAGGTAAAACAACTGATGCATTTTTCTTTAGGGCCTTACCTACATTCTTTAAACCTTTAAATATCTTTTTAAGAAAAAACTCTGGTTGTCCTGTAATAGGATTAATAGAGTTAAGATCACTACCTACAATGTAGCGTTCTGGTTCGATGCCCATGTCCCGCATTTGTGTAAACAACATGTTCTTTAGCTGTGGGTTTGCATCTAATACTTCCATAGGCAAAACAGTTTCGCCTTCGGCCGCATGAACAATATAGGTGTCGCCATTACGACCCATGTTAGCAAGCTTTTCTGCATGATCTTGGAAAGACGCTATGCCTATCGGATCAAGCTCATAATCTGGTTTGCTATTTACAAATGATGATATACCCTGTTGCATAAACCTACCTTAACTTATTTCCATATAACTTACAACCACATGTAAACGATTTGCTGTAGCTGCAGTTGCTTTTAATATCTCTGACTCTGCTAGTACCAAAGGTGCTGTTAAAAGCTCAACTGTTGTATTTGCACTAACGGCTTTTACTTTAAACAAACTAAACACATCACTACCTGCTGTAATAGTTAGCGTAATTGTATCTGCATTTCCACTATCTTCTGACACTAATATTGATTTTATTATAGCGGTAGTAGCATTTGCAGGTGTTAACACAGCCGTTGCATTAGTTGTAGTCAAATCTGCTTTAGCATTTTTATACCGTACTGTCATTGTCCCATAAACCAACTAATTGTTTCTAATTTTTCTTCTGTTTCTGAACTTTGTTGTTGATTAATAAAAACTTCTAAAGAACGAACTAAATCCATAACATAGCTAGATGTTACCAAAGGATCTCTACCAAATTCAATGGGTGGTTCGGGAAGTCTTGGTGGTGTTACACCTAAATTACCATATACCATTAACGTCTCCCATCTGGTCTAAGATTAACCCTTGGGGATCCTAACTTCCATTTCATACCTGTTGCATCGGAATCAACCCGTAAAGCAAAAGATCGTCCTCTTACCCGTAGATCAATTTGATTTGTAAATAATTCTACAGGAGAAGTTGCTGTTCGCGTTGCCGTGCCAGCAGACGTATTACCGTAATCTTCTCCGGGTTCATTCCTTGCTTTTAAAGTAAAGTTTGCTGCAGGTGTGCTTTGGTTAACAGAGCCCTCAAAAGTTAAATCGGGTATAACTTTTTGTATAAGACTAAATCTATCACCGTCACCTATATCCATTGGTGCTGACTCAATAAATGATGTCATTGCAGAACCATCGTCATCATAACCATTTTCATGATTGTATAAATAAGAAGACGAAGCAGCAATAGGAAAGTTCCGTATACCCCTGTCAATCCATGCTGTTCTAGCTAAATTACCAAAGTACCAGACTTTTTCATTATAGTTATAGACAACATACTTATCTATACCACCCGTGCCACCGTTATTTAATGAATTAGACTCAGACGGATAAAACCATATAACCTCACCAAACTCTGAATTTACTCCGGCCACAACTTTATCACGTTGCGCATTGTTAAAATCAAGAAACACTTTGTCTTTAACAGTACATGGTAAGGTTTGTGTCCCACCGGCATATATATAAAAATTATCTCGTCCCATCCAGAACACTATATCCTCTGTAGCAACAGCAGCTTTTGGACCCATAATTGTAATGTTTGATGCAATCTGTTGTATACCAAAAACAAAATCGCCCCCAATAAAACGTAACGAGTGTAATGATGTATCTGTATATACGAGTATCTCACGTTTTGTTTCTATGGCTTGTACAAACTTCGACCCAGATCCAAGTCTCAAGCTACCAGCAGTTGTGTCTGAACTAATTGTCCAGTTCGTGACAGATTCTTGATTGGACCATCGTATCATTAATGGATCTTGGACCGTGGTTCCATATGTGTTGGTACCGAAACAAAGCACATGTCTATCGATATCACTCACAAGAACTTGTTTTGCAATTGTCGGTGTGTTAGCTGCACCTGCTAAATCACCAAGTTCCACGGCTCGTGTAGAAAGACCATTTGTTTTATCCCACAGATAAACCGCACCATCTTTAGGGTTTATCAATAAATCTTCACCAAAGTTATCATGTGACCATGTTCGTATCTCACGAGTTGTACCGCTTACAGCTGCAATACCCCAACCAGTAAAATCATCTGTTGATGACGCATTGCCTACAGCAAGTCTAACAATTGTATTGTCATCGTGAGCTACGGCTGTTGTACCACTATGACCTCTTGTGACAGTAAGTGTATTGTCATCTGTTGTTGCTGTTACAATCATCAGTTCTTCATCAACGAGTATAACATCGTTAGCTGTTGTAATGCCTGTTTCATCATCAACATCAACGGCTGTCTCACTGTTATCTAAGGCTTCGTTTAACTGTGTTGTCAAAGCACCTGCCGTTGTACCACCAAATAGTCCTGCACCCCAACCAGTACCACCTACTTGTGAATCTAAACCTGTATTAATCTGATATACTGCTTTTGAATTATTAAAAGTTAAAGTTCCATTTGTTACTGAACCACCCGTAGTAGATGCACTAAGTTCAAATGTTGTTGAGTCTGTAATAGAAGATACTGTTGCACCTGCTGGTATTCCCGTGCCACTTACTGTTCCACTTGCAACAAGAGAACCTGTAGCGTCCATTGTTATAGTTGGGTCATTATTGTAGTCACACGTAGCATCTGTAAAAGAACCATTACCAGTATCGGATGAATTTGCTGTTACACTTACTGTTATGGTGTAAGAGTTGCCATTTAATACAGACACGATCTTATGTTCGGCATTGAGTATACTAGCTGTTACAAGACCACCTAAAGTTGCAGCACCACTAAAAGTAACAAAATCATTTTCAGAGGCACCATGATTAGTTTCATTAACCGTTACTGTTGTTGATCCGTTTGTTGCAGAAAAAGTTACGTCACCAAGACTTGTTGTTAAACGAACTGGTGTTACATCATTAAATGTACCACCTTCTTCTATATAATATTTAAGATGTGTACCAATACCAAGAAAGTTTGATCCATCAAGTGCTAACCAGTTATGTAATCGTCTTGCTGTACCTTGATAGGTATTAGGTGACATCTTCTCCCAACCACCAAACTTCTCTGGATAACCAAAACGAAAACGTATCTTATCACCATCAACCCAACCACCTTCGTTGCTGTACGAAGTAATTTCTCTGTTAATACCTGGTTTAAATTGTAATTTTGTTAAGGGCATATTCTTTTCCTGTATCCTCCACTTTTAACTTTGTTATATCTATCCACAATACAATGCACATGGAACAGTATATGAACCATCACTATATGTTTCTTGTTTTAGGTTTGTTAAAACTTTACCAATAGTCTTGGTGCGAATAATATCATCACCTTGTTTTTTGGCTGTGCCATCACCATTAGATGAAAGCAAATCACCTTTGGCAACTGTTTGGTCTTTGTGTATTCTTACAAGTGATGTTCCAACTGCGTTAACATACATATCATTGACGGTATCATCGTCATTATCCCAAGCCATAAAGACACCATATACATTTGTACAATCAGCAGTATCCGATATTTTACATTTAACGTGTTTAACATCTTTTGTTAAAGTTACTGTTGCATCATATACTTTGTCACCATCATCTTTGTCTGTCCATTGAACAGTATCACCTACATTTACATCAGATGGTTTTTCATAAGGCTTTTTAACTGTATTTGCTGCGTGTCTGACATCGCCTACTTTTTTGTCATTAGGTATATTTTTTTCACCTTCTTTATATTTTATTTCAGGATATGTAAATTCAAGATGATACCAATCACACATCTCGTCAATCGTTTCTACAACTGTACCACGCAATATAGTTGGTTTAGAATTATCTGTTAATCTTGACCAGTGACTGCCTGTAAATGCATTAAAAGAAACTGTGCTTCCACTTACTGATATACTACCTTCTCCAGTTCCTTGCCCTTTTATTATTATTACATCTCCATCATCATTAGTTCGGTTACATTCTAAAACAAAACCATTGGCAACAGCAAAACCACTATCTTGCCCTGCAATAGCAGCACCTTGTGTTGCAGAACCATCCATAATTGCAGCTCTTGTTGTTCCACCAGAAAAAGCAACATTTATTTCACTAGTAACATCAAGAATACCAGCACCTGATAAAGTCATCTTTTCCGTAGCTGTTTCAGTAACTGCTGTTTTAAAACTGAGTTTTGTTGCGTTACTAGTTGCACTAAAATCACCTTCTGATATTGCTTCAATACCTGCGGCAACTAAAATTGCATCAGTCCCAGCCCCTTCATCGGGAGCTTGAAAGTATATTGCACCTAGAACATCATCCGCTGCAATGTCATTATCTCCAGCTTGAAAAGTTAGTGAGGGTTCTTTCCCATCTCCTGTACCAACATGTTTTAAAATAAGACCGTCATCTGCAACGTGTCTTAATTCTATTTCTGAATCTGCCCCAAAAAATAGACTAGCACCATCCGTAAGTATTTTTAAATCACCTCCATTATCCAAAGCCATCTTTTCTGCGGCAACTTCGGAGGCTCCTGTTCTAAAACTAAGTTTTGTCTTGTTGTTATCAGCAGCAAAAGTATCTTCGGCTACGGCTGCAATTGCGGCTGATACTATAATACCATCAGTTCCATCAGCTTCATTCGGTGCTTGAAACTGTAATGCACCAAGAACATCACCATCTGTAATGGTCGTGTCAGATGTTTGTAATGTTAACAAAGCACCATCACTAGTTTTTACAGAAAGGTCTGCTGTAAAGTCCTCTGAGCCAGTTTCTATTTGTGTAACGGCTGCACCAGAACCTGCTCCATCTGCAAAAACAATCGCAGTTTTACTCGCTGCAATTGTAACAGTGTCACCAGAACCTTGTTTAATAATTACAGATTGATTTGTACCATTTTTTATAAAATATAATTTGTCTTGGTCATTTGGTCCTATAGTTACTGTATTTGTTCCACTAGGACTACCACCTAAAACAAGAACTTTAAAATGACCATCAGATAAAGTACCATCTGTTGTCGTTAGATCATGTGTTGTTCCAGACCCAATATCAATAGCACCAACACCATTGATAGCTCTATCAATTATATCGAAATTTGTATTGGTTGTAGCTCCCCAAGTACCAGCTTGTTCGCCTGTACCTATCTTTTCTAACCCATTATTTGATGTATACGAACTAGCCATTAATAACTCCTATGGTGTAATATCTGTCCAAGTGTCACCTGTATGTGTAATATCTGTCCAAGTATCACCAGTATGTGTAATCTCTGTATACGTCACAGTAACACTCGGAACGATTTCTGTAAATAATAATTCACCAGTAGCTGTCTGTGTCAAGTTAAAATCTTGTGTTGATGTGCCAACTAATATACCAATACCATTTGTTGTCTGCACAAAAGATGACAATAAATCTGTTTCTAATGTTGATCCTTTTACAAAAACAGCAGAAGACGATGCTACAGAAGATGAATCAAGAGTTGAACTACTGACAAATATCCCAACTCCAGTTGATGTCTGTGTAGCAGATGAAGACATCGTACTTGTACCAACAAGCGTACCAGCCGCAGCAGATGATGAAACGGCTAAACCTGTCATTGATGCTGATAGTTCTAGTACCTTATTAACACTACTAATAGGGTTTTCTGATAAAGCACTAAAACCAAGCATAATTAACTCGGTTTAGTTGGAAATGTTATATTACTTAAAGCCATATCTGTTGGCTCTGTTTTAGTAATATCTCTTAACGCTTGTCTGTATGTTTTCCAAGCGTCACTCATTGTTATATCAGAGTTAGCCATCCAATCTGTTTCGGCTAATAGGGTATTTCTTTTATCTCTTAACCAAGCCATTCTTTGCTTTGGCTCTTTTGCTTGATTTGCTTTTTCTTCAGCTTCTCTTGATGCAATCTCTGCATCTGTCATTTCAATTTCAACACCATTAACACTTTTTTTCATTATTTTTTTACCCCATATAAACTAAATGTACCTTGTTTAATATTGCCACTTGCCAAAACTAACTTTATATTGTTTATTGCAGATGAGGTTATTATTTTACCAGCACCATTCCACCAATAGTCATTTCCACTATCGTGACCAGTAGAAGATGCAATACCACCCATTGAGTTCCAAAATAATCCTTTAAGACTTGTAGTAGTCTGTCTTAAACCCACAAGTTCAATAACTCCATTACTCCCTTCGCTTGCTACATTTGAAAGTGAAGCCATTATATAAAATTGATTTTCATCATTAGGAGATGTTGCAACACCAGTAGCATTTGAAGCCTTTAAATCGTGGTACATAAGTATTTGTTCAATAGGAAGATTATAGTTACTGCCATTATCTATTGATGGCTGAAGATAAAAGCTTTGACTATCAGTTACCGCAGTAATATTTCTAAATACAATTTTGTAATCTATATATGCATCAGTTATTAAAGATGAATTAAAAGTTACATTTGCTTGTGTTGAACTAGAAGAAACTGTAGTTGTATTAAGAAGAACCATTGCATTATTACTTAAAGCAGTGGTTGCATCTATCTTTGATATTGCCATTAGCTATTTTTATCCTATAATTTTAAACGCTATAAATGATGCACCTTCAGCTTGAACTGTCATTGTACCACCTCCAGCATTTCCAAATACTTGTAATTTCCATTCATCATTTACTGCTGACGTATATGCAAAAGTTGTTGTAAGAGCTGCACGAGTAAAACTTTCATCAGCATCGTGAGATTTAAAAAAATTCTGTTCTGTTCCTGCTACACCAGCATGACTACCACCAGAAGGTTTTTTTGTTAATCTTGTAGTAACTCTAACTAATTCATCTGCATCATCACAATTAACTTCACAAGTTGCAATAATCATATACCTTCCAATATCTGGAACAGTAAAAGCACTACTAGCAAAATTACCTTGAGTATCAATAGTTTCAGTATCTAAAGTAACATTTGTAAAGGTTGTTGCACTAAAGCTTTGTGCATTAGCATTATGAACATTTACTATTGGTGTGCTGTTTTTTACTAACAGATTTGAAAGATTTCTTGCATTACTCATTTACGCATCCTCCAACGCTTTGACTTTTGTTTCTAATGTTTCTATCTTTGTTATTAGTTGTTGAATTACAGAAACGTACATCGCATCTTTTTCACCTAACCTACTTGCTTTGGAAATTAAATCACTATCTAACAAAGATGCATCTGGGCTATCTTCGTCAATTTTAAAATCACGTACCCATCTACTATCTAAACTCTCAACATCCTGTGCTAAAAACCCTATTTGTTGTGTTGTGCTTCCATGAAGTTTTGGGTTTTCCCAATCAAATATTTTTGTTGCTAAAGATTTAAAATTATCTAATGGATATGTGTAATCTTGAATATTCTTTTTTAACCTTTGATCTGATATAGAACCAATAGATGTATCTGTTGCAGTTAATGTACCATCTGTAGCTATATTAAAATGATTTACCCATGTGACTGCACTTCCTGCTGCTATACCATTTTCTGCTCTAATATTAAAATTATCACTTCTTTTTACTATTTGAAACTGTGAACCTGCATCAGAACTTTTCCATCCATTATTATACCAAGCATCAAAGTTTATTGATTGGTCATCATGTGAATAGTTAAGTATTTGCATTGATGGATAAGCATCTGTGCCTGTTCCAAAAAACATAATGTTAGCGGCTGCTGACCCTGTACCACCATATGTTCCATTAATATTAAATATTTGCCCATTTGTTAAATCAGCATCAGAACCTATGTTAACTTGGTCGTTCCCACCATCAACAACCAACATATTGGCACTACCATTTGACTCAACTCTAAAGTCTACATCAGCAGATGCTTCATTAAATACTGCTCCACCATCTTGCGTTAATGCACCATCAATATCCACAACATCTAAATTAGCTGTACCATCAACATCTATATCACCAGATATATCTAACGATGCAAATGTACCAACACCAGTTGTTGTAATATTACTTGCACCATTATTTATAGCACCAAATCCACTAGTGATTGATCCTGCGTTTAATGCACCTGTTGTAACAATATTAGAACTACCTGCTATTGCACTATAGATAGAACCTATTCCTGTACCGCCAATAGTGATGGCATCTGCTTCTAGCGTACCATCAAAATCGCCATCTACAGCATCTATATTGCCTTTAAATACTGTAGCCGTTACTGTACCTGTACTTGGATTATAAGAAAGGTTACCATCCATTTCCAAACCAACATTACCTGTGCTATCAGTAGCACCTTCTACAAAAGTAATAAGATTTTCTTCATTGGTACTTTCATTGTCAGTTACTAAAACATGGGCAGAGTTTGTAGCATCAGTCACTGTTGTTCCTGCAATAACTGTCGCTAAAGCAGTTCCATTTACTGTAATCGAATCTGCTTCCAGTGTGCCGTCAAAGTCACCATCAACGGCATCAATGTTGCCTTTAAATATCGTTGCTGATACAGTTCCTGTGCTTGGATTATAGGTTAAATCACCATCACTTTCTAATCCTATATTACCACCATCTACATCGCCACCTGCCGTAAAGATAACTGCATTTTCTTCGTTTGTGCTTTCATTGTCACTAATTGTTACAGTTGTTGCTACTGCTGCTGTTGTTGCATTTGTAACTGTTACTCCTGCAATCACAGTGTTGAGTGCTGTTCCACCAACTGTTATCGCATCAGCTTCTAGTGTGCCGTCAATATCTGCATCGCCACTAATATCTAAGGAACTAGCTTCTATCTCTCCACTTGCCTTAAATATTACATTATCACCACCAGATACTTCAAAAATAATTTGATTATCTGTGCCAAACTTTATTCTGTTGTCTGCATCTCTACCTATTTCTAAACTTGTGTTAACTACAGATGTGATGCCAGTTTGAGCGGCATTAACAGTAAATGTTAAATCATAAGGATCGCCATCTGAACCAGTAGAAGTATCTGTCCAGTTTATATCTAAACCACCACCTTCTACAAACTTAACTTCACTATCTTTAGTAATCTGAACTTCTGTACCATCACCATCTTCTAAAACAAACTGCATATCTGCTTTTTGAGCATCGACATATGCTTTAATTGATTGCTGTGTTGCTAACTGCGTGGCTGAATCTGTAGACAAATCATCTTCATCAAGAATGGCTGTGCCACTTACGCCAGTGTTTAGAACTGCTGATGTTAAAGTTTTATTTGTTAGTGTTTTTGTTGTTGCAGATAAGTATGTATCAAACGTATCAATATTAGTCTGTCGCATTGTACCACTATCATTGGTTACAATGCCATCTCCACTTGCTATAGCCGTTGTTCCTACAGAGGTATTGCCATCTACAATATTAAGTTCTGTAGCTGTAGAGTCAACTGCGGCAAGTTTAGTAAAATCAGCTTGTACTAAACCAGATACACCATCAAGCAGGTTCAACTCTGTAGCAGAAGAATCAATAGCAGCTAATTTAGTAAAATCAGCTTGAACTAGACCAGATACACCATCTAACAAGTTTAGCTCTGTAGCTGTTGATGTAAGTGCTACATCTTCGTTTATTTTAGGAGAAGTCAGTGTTTTGTTTGTTAGTGTAGCCGTTGAAGCTGTTGAAACTAAACGAGCACTACCACCAGTGCTTGGGAGTGTTAAAGTATTTGACGCACTTTCTGAGTGTGGTGCACCAATAAGTGTTTGTGCATGAGCATTTGAACTTTCACAATAGAACTTAATCTGTGATACAGCACCACCATCATTTTTAAGATCAATCAAACCACCTGCAATAAACAAATCATGTGGAATAGATACATGACCACTTGCATCTTCAAACACTGCTTTGTCAGCAGGATATGTCATAAAGACACTTCTTGTTCCTGATGACCAGCTTACAGCATTGTTAGAGTTAGAACTTGCTAATATGGTTGTCCTAGCTAATGTAGTTCCAGAAGATGTAAACGTACCTAAACCAACTTCAAAGTCAGTATTGTCTGTACAAACATAATACGTTGTATCTGAATTACTAAGGTTAGCAGTAAAAGTCTCAAACCCACTTACTGCACCAGCTAACGTATATGTTCCAGTGCCTGTAGTGGTTGTGGTTTCTTTAACTCTATCCTTTATTACTAAAGCCATTATTTCAACTCAATACTCAAGTTTGTTGCGTTAATTCTAAATATGTCACCCTCTGCTAGTGTCTTAGTTGCATCTAATTCTCCAACAAACAATGTGTTACCACTTGAACTTGCATCAGTTATAATCACATGAGTTATTGTTTGTGTCCCACTATCTGTCTTAGCTGGAAAATCAATTGCACTTGTGTTCTTGGCTGTCTGTGCGTCTGTTGAGTCAGCACCTATTGTTGTCCAACTTGCTGCTGCTACTTGTTGTCTAGCATATCCACCAAAACTAGCTTCTGTTACTGAACCTGTTTCAGCGGCAGATACGGCTGTTGCTAGTCCTACATAAATGCTGTCACCAGGACTTGCAAAACTTAACGAGTTATTCTTGAAGATATAATGTAATAATCTTCTTTCTAAATAGTTGGTTGCTGCATTTGAGGTTGCCATGTTTTATCTCCTATGTCCTTGGTCTTCTAGGTAATCCTTGCCTATAAGCATCAGCATTCTCCCTAGCCTCACCTAAATCTTTTAATCTACTTATTTCTTCCATAAACCTTTTCTCATACAACTGCATCATATCCGGTTCACCTTTCATAAAAATATACGCTTCTACGAGCGATCCGTAAAGCATTGCGTTTAAGGCATTCTTACTTAACCATGTTGTTGTAGTGTCGCTTGATATGGCAGATATGGCAGAACTATGAGCGGTTGTGCCACCTGTTACTGTTTCACCATTTGTAAAAGCGGTTGTTGGAACCACTATTGTTAACTGATTTGTGCCATCATTCTTAGAACTAATTGTAGCGGTAGCACCACTAGAGGTCCCTGTGATTACTTCGTTTACCGCAAAACTGCTCGCGGCACCTACGGTCAAGACTATTGTACTGTCCGCTAAACTGGTTGGTTTATAATAATAATGAAGTTCAACAGAATAATTACTGTTTGGTGTTGGAGCTAATATAAAATTACTTACATCAAACTTTGCATAATATTTAGGCACACCTGTTGTTGATGCATTTGGATTGTACTCTTGTATAAAGTTTACATCTTTCTCTAACAAAAATTCAATATTACTAGAGTTAGTTATAGACAAACTAAATGATGCTAAGTAATCATCTGGAACAGATAAGAACCTGTCAGAAGAAGAAACGGCACTGGTAACATTTTTACGAAATACATCAAAATCAATCATTTTAAATATACGATTTTCTGTAGATCTAATAAAATCTCTTAAATGGGAAACAAAAGTAGTTTCTGTGTTTTCTGTATAATCCTGTATAGTTGTTTTTAATGTTGTTAATGTATAACTCATTTAGTTCTCCAAAGTAACAGGTCCAGCAGAAGCTATACTACCACCACCTTTTGTAGAACCTGTAACAGCCGTTCCGGATACAGAAACAGTGTAATTGTTTTCATCTACCACGCTCGCTATAGAATATCCAGAAGAATTTTCCATAATAGCAGACGTTATTCCATCAAAAGGGGCTACGCTTCTAAAACGAATTGAGCTAGAAACAGAACGCCCGTGAGCATGTTCTTGAACTGTTATTGTAGTTGTTGCCTGACCCGCTGTACCGGTTGTAAAAGGATTAAGTCTTAATAAAACTAAAATGGCAGGTTCTGTTCTAGATGGTCTAGCATCTCTTAAAGCTTGTGCGTCAGCTTTTTTTGGTCTTGGGTTTAATTGTGGGTGTTTTGACTCATATTCAGATTTAGCTACAACAGAACCATTCCACTCTTTTACTTTTTGTTTATACGAAAACTTTAAGCCGCTTCTATCGGAAATAAAATAAGCATTTTTTCCTGAAGAGAAACCCATTATCCCACCTTATAATAATCCATACTCGGAGTAATATTAAAAGAAGATCTATCTCTGTCTTCAGCCATAGCTCTGTCAAATTCCTCTTCGTACACGTTTTTTAAAAGTTGTATTCTTTCGGGTGCTCTTTTTAGTGAAATGTAATAGGCTAAACCTGCTGTTAAACAAGGATAAAATCGAAAAGGTATCTCTAAGGTGTTTTGAGCTGCGTCCGCATCATTCATTCTAGTTAAAGCATCGTAACGTATAACATCTGTGCTGTTTTCAGGAGCTGGCCAAATTTTAAGATTAGGAGTTATCTGCCGATCAAGAAAAAATTGAGTAGGTCTACCCGTAGTTGTTTTAGTAGGTATAGATGAGTAAACGTCCCGGCTAATACGAGCCATATTAAAATCTGTGCTACCTCTTCTAACTACAATAGATAGTATATCAATGACATCCGTTCCCAAAGAGTATTCGGTGTCGTCTGCTGTTACCGTTTGTGTTCTTTGTTCAATTGTCCATTGATTTAAACCGCGGTTAGCCCACTCAGCCAACATTAAATTTAAAGACCTTCTAGCACTTTTAAGGTCATAGCCTGTTCTTACCTCTAAGCCACATCGTTCAAAAGCTTCTTCTATATACTCGTCAACCGCAGGTTCAAAATTAGTTGATGCTGATAAAGCCATTTATTCCTCGCTGTACAAGTTATCAAAAATTTTATTTACGTCTAGTGTATAGTCTAAATCAGATTTGGAGTAATGTATATACTGCGAAGGTAAAAAATCTGGTGCCCCTTGTCCTGTTTCAAACCATGCTGGATGTGTAACACGAACTCGATTATTTGGCAATGCTACAAGATTACCTGTCCACTCACCCGCGTCCAATAAATACATTACATGACTTTGCTTGTGTTGGGCAGGATCATCCGCTATCTCACTGTCGGTATAATCAACTGTAAATAAATATTTTGCAGGGTACATCTCTCCACCTATTTTAGCTAACCAGGGGCAAGGAGTAGCTCTGTCCATGGTATAAACAGCATGCGTGTGAGAAGCACAATCCCAAGGTTGAGCATCATGTGTTGCCATAGGTATTGGCCATTCTTCAACGGTTATGTCTGCCATTAAAGCGGTTATGGGCATTCTTGCCCACATTGCTCCACCGTGAACATTTGGATTTTTTGTTCCATCTGTTTCACAACCTGTAAAAACAAGTTGAAAACTTAAACAACGATTAGGAATAGTAGTAACCGCTATAGCCATGGCGTGTAAAAACTCTCCATGATACTTTTGATGATTACAGGTATATTCCCTTCTAACCCAACATTTAAAATGAGGGATATTACTTTGAAGGTACGGCATTATTTTTTGCTTTTAACGGCTCCGCCTTTTTTCATCATTTTCTTTCGCATAGCGCCCCCACCCATCATTTTTTTAGGTGTTACCTTACCGCCTTTAGCGTAACCTTTTTTTCTCATAGCACCACCGGCCATCATTTTTTTAGGTTTAACAGGTCCACCTTTAGCATATCCTTTTTTCTTTTTAACAGGTCCACCTTTCTTCATAAAACCCATTTTATTACGAACCGCTGTAGGTAATTTTTTTAAACCTTTACTTTTTGCAGGTACTTTCTTCATTGCCATTTTATTCTCCTATTTAAACCAATTTACTGTTAAATTTGCAAGGACTCCAATACCCCCTGCTACACCCATCATAACCCAAAAAGCACCTCGCCAACGACTGGCGGTTTCTCTAAGTTGAACCATGTCTGAACGCATTTCTTTCATATCTTCTTGAAGAGCTTCAACACGTTCTTCCAAACGAGCTAAAGTAACCTCTAACTTAACTTCTTGTGTCATTTTTCTTTTAACTGCCATTACGCAAAGAAAAAAGTCATCATGTCAGAGGTGTCTAAAGTATATTTAACGGATAAACCGCTATCAAATAAGACCCCTTGCTCTGGTATTGTTCTATCAATAACAGTGTTAGCAGTGCCTATTGTTCTTGATTTAAACAAAGTAGTCCCGCTTTCGGGCGTTCCGTTTATATACTCTATCGTTCCAGCAGTTCCACCGGAAACAATAGAAAAACCTTTTAATCTAACCCGGCCCCCGCCTCCTATGGCTTGAGAACAAAGTGTGCCAGAACCTACTTTTATATTAGCTGCGTATTGTGCGGAACACTCTACCGCAGACACTGTTAAAAATAATTTTTCTCCTGCAACAGCTTCTGCTGATCCTGTTGAAGTAATAACTTCTGTCATAGCTGTCCCAAATACATCAGTTCCTGTAATTGTACAGGTCTTAGCATTGTCACCTGTGCCAGTAGTTGTTACTATAACATTTCTAGCAGCCCCTCCTGCAAAAGTAGTGTTGGCCATTGTAGCAGAAGTGTTTGGTCTAGCTGCGGTAACCAATCTATCGTCATCAGAAGCGTTCTCATCACTAACTGTCAAGGCTTTTACGTCTGAACTTCCCATATAATTCTCCTAAATATGTGGGGAGAATAAACTCCCCACTCAATTATAATTAAGCTGCGTAACCCATCAATTCAATGAAAAGTTTACCTGCTGTATAGTCTGCATCAGTTGCCGCACCAGTTGTAAGATATAAAAACTCATCCGCTGCTGGAACAGCTGCAAAGAAAACTTTACTACCCAGTGTTGCGTCACCAGAATTAACAAGAAGTGTTTCAGAAAGACCAGAGATTGCTCCATCTTCAACACCAGTGCTTTCTGTAGCTGAGTGAATATTGATGTCTGGATCGCCACCTGCTGGAGCCTCAAAACATTCCATGCTACCCGTTAAGATAGTTCCATTTTGTGCAGCAGTAATCTGTCCAATATGACAAACTAATGCTGTTCCGTTAACACCAATGATGTCACCAGATCCGGTTGATCTTAAACCAGTTAAGTCAATTAAAATTTTTGTTGTAATGATACCGCCTATTCTTTGCACAGCACTTCTGTAAATAGTACCCGAACCTGTAGTAATACCTGTTCCAGCTTCTGTGGATAAAGTGTTTGCGTCAAATGAAGTTACACCAGTTGAACTAATGCTTGAGAGCGTTGTAAAAGCACCAGTTGTTGAGCTTTTACTTACGGAAGTAAAGCCGCCCTCTGAACGAACTGGTCCTGAAAAAGTTGTGTTAGCCATGTTATTTCTCCTTGTCGTGGCAAATGTCTACATTATTGTAGTCAAGGTTTTCTAAACTATATAATAAAAAAGGGCGACTAGCAAGCCGCCCTTTTACACTTGTTAAAAAATTTATTTAAGCACCAGCTGTGCCAAACACAGAACGCCAGTCAGATACGCCAAAAGAATATCTTTCTCTTGCCTTAAATCTCATGTTTCCTGTATCGAAGTCGCCTTCCATAGCTGTCTTAATTGGGCTTCTGTTAAATAATTTAAAGCCGTTAGGTGCATCAGTTTTAATAAAATACGCATCAGTGTCAGTTAAGAAATGATTAATAGCAGCGCCTTGTGGGAGCATACCCATGCTCTTTACTGCATTAAGATCATTATCTGCTGTACCAACACGCAAATTAGTTGCCATCAATCTTTCAGCAATAAACTGAAGTTCTTTTGGAATAATCAGTTTTGTGCCTCTGATTGCAACTTTTAAACCACGCTCGTCAGTGATACCCGAAATATCAATTAGCATCTGCTCAAGAGAAGTTTCGTTAAGATCCGCAGGGGTACTTAACTGATTTCTTTGATTTCCGCTTAAAGATGGGTGCGCTGATGAACATAAAGCAGCTCCATCTCCAATTGGAAATGCTGTGCTAAATGCGTTGTTTAAAATAGACGCAGCCTTAATTTGCTTAGTTTGTGCCATTGATCTTGCCAAAGCTTTAGTATAGCGAGACGCTAACCTATCATACAAATTATCTTCGATAGCTTCTTCTGTAATAGAGAAAGCTAATGCGATAGTTTCCATTGTATAACGAGCTGTATATGTCTCCTGTGCAGAGTCAAAAGTTATTGCTGAACCTTCTTCTTTCACAGGTGCTGTAGTAAAACCAGCCAACATCACTTCTTCTTCAAATGCTCTATCGGAAGTTTCTTCATCAAAAACTTCTGAATGCTCATTCTCATAACGGTCATATTCCATTCCGAAGAGTGCATTTAAACCAGGTTCTAGCTCTTTTGCTAGTTGTGCTCTAGATATTGCCATTTATGCTCTCCTATATACCAGTTGTTGCGTAAGTACCAACTGCAATGGTAGTACCGCTGTTAAAGTGACCGTTAAGCCTAACAATGTATTGATGTCCAACAGCAGAATAATCTGCATTTGCAGGGTCGTCTACAAGACCTACAATTCTAACATCAAGTGTATTTGTTGTAGCTGCTGTACTAATATCTAACATATCGGAAGATTTACCGGTATTTGTACTACCACCATTTACAGCTGCCATATCGCAATTAACAAAAATGTCAGCTAAAGCAGTAGCTCTGTTAGTATTAGTTCCATCTGCAACAACTTTAAACAATTGCATAGGATTATCGTAAACATAAGCTTTGACAGGATGATTTGTGTCAACGCTAACGCTGTTTGATCCGGGCCAGTAATTCAGCCAAGTTGGTTTTTTTGTTGTTGAGTCCACATAGTTTACACCACCTAATACACCTAGAGGAGCAATCGCTTGATCTGATATTATGATTGTTCCTGTAGAAGCTGGACATACGATCCCGCCGTTGTATATAGCTGTTGTGTAATTACTTGCAATCTCATACTGAGTTGTGCCGTTATTATATATAGCACTACCCACTAAACCAATTGGTTGAAGACCATAGCCACCAGTTAAAGTGTTTGCCATTTTTTATTGTCTCCTTTTTAAATAGCAGGTGATCATTTCTTAGGACCACCAAAAGTTACTCTTGATTGACGATCAGGTTTGCTAATCGTCATGGTTGAATGAGAATTTTCTCGCATCATATCAGAATCTACTGCATCCATTTGATCTTGAGTTTTTTCCTTAAAATACTCATTTCTCTCTTGGATCGTTTCTTCTGGTATTCTTGCAAGGACTAGACCTCCTTGTCCAAAAACACCTGCATATTTACCTGAGTCTACAACCGGAGCTTCAAAATCCGGGTATTGATCTTTACGAACTAATTCATAACCTTCACGCAATCTAGAAGAAATATTCTTCGTGTCGTCAAAGCCTCGAACTTCTGCTCGTATCCATCTATGCCGATAACCATCGGGCGCAGGCGGTGCTTCTAGTATTGACGGCGGTGCCCAAGGCTTACGCCGCGTTTGCTTGTCTCTAGTCTTATTAGCGCGAGGAGTGCGATCTACGCCGTTCACATCTATTTCTGTAATTGTTTCTGACATTTATTTACTCCTTAACGTATTTTGCATATTCTTCAAGTGGTACACCCAACTTGTTTGCTATTGCAACCTGATTGGCGTTTAACTTGACTCTTCTTTTGCGCCCTGTTCCTTTAGCGGTTCTTGTAACGGAAGCTACATTTTGGGCGGGTCTTCGGCTTCCATCTCCGTTATTGCCAAGCTTATGAGGAAACTCTGTCTTCAATCGCTCGTCTAATTCACTATAGTACTCATCTGTCTTCGGGTCAAACCCTTCTTCTTCAATTAATTTTTTATGTATACCAAAAGCAGCATAAGTCATGGCCTCGTCTTGACCAAACCAATTATTTTTCTGAGCCCAGCCTTCAGCTTTTGGGTCAGGTTTTTGTTGTGGCGGTTGTTGATACTGAGGTGCTGGCTGCTGTGGTTGCACTGCAGGCGCTTCCTGCACTGTCTCTTCTGAAGGTTGTTGCGCTTTTGCAAGCCTAACACGTTCTTTAGCTACCGATAATTCAGATAACTTCTTTTGAGCTTCAATAGTAGCGTCTGTGTCTCCTGACTGCATTGCCTGTCTTAAAGACGCTTCAGCAGAAGCTAACTCACTATCTACTCTTTGGGAATACTCTGTAACATATCCTTGGTCTAGCGTTTTTAAACGCCCTTTAAGGCTATCTGCTTCCTGCTTTACCTTTTTAGCATAATCGATAGCAGCTTGTTCACGCCTTTCTGCTTCACGCATTTTTTTAGTAAGGCGATCAATACGTTTCTTCGATTCGGATACCGCTTGCTCTTGTTCATTATCTTGCTCAACCTCGACATTAGAGGAAGTTTCCTGTTTGTCGCCTTTTTCGTCAACTTCAATCTCTACGCTTTCTTGTCTTGGTTCTACTTCTAAATCTAATTCAGCTTGTTGTTCTGCCATTTTATCCTCAATGTAATATATCTTCAGGGTTTGCTATTGTTGCCAATATCTCGTCATCATTTAAAATTTTTACTTCGCCACCATCTATTCTAAAACGTGATCCAGCATAACGTGCAAATATTACCCAGTCTTTTTCCTGACACCACGGTCCGGTTTCAAATTTTGTTTTATCTTTATAGGCAAGAGGGCCCATCTTTAAAACATATCCTACTTGGGTAGATATTTGGTTTTCTTCCACAACCTTGTCGGGAAGTATTATGCCACCTTCTGTTTTACCCTTACCTTTGTATGGCAATACTAATAATCGCCACCCTGTCGGTGTAGGCATTCTCTCTAATAAAGGTTTTGCTATAAGTTTTGGATCTAAAACTAGATCATTTGAGTTTACATATGCGGGTTTTATATCTACCGCTGAAGATTTATTCATCCATTTGCTCCTGTTTATTTAGCAGGCTCTTGAGTTCCTGTTCAATATATTCTAAGGCACTTAGGTTTCCCATAAGTTCCTTGTAGTGTTCCATATTCTTTACACCATCCGAAGATAAGATGTCAAGCACCTGAGAACGCTTACTTGCAATTATTTTTTTAACATGTTCTAGAAAGTGATAAGTTTCGCTCATTATTTATTTTTATAACCTTTTGATTTTTTGTTTTTTACTATTGACCCAAGCGTTTTAGCCTGTGCTGCATGTAACTTAGATGCTTTTTTTAAACCTTTGATTACTTTTTTTATTTTTCTAACAGCCATTACTTACCTTTCTTGTTTATCATCTGTAAGCCTTGCTTACCAAAGCGGTATCCAAATGAACTTCCTATTATTATATATAACATGTTGGCGAACCAATTTGGCGTGGATTGTTCTAAGAAAACAAAACCTTCCTTAACAAATGGTTGGGTCCAAGGCAGGAAGGAGGCCACAAGGATTGCCCCAAAAATCAGGCTCCAAAATTCGTCCTTCCAACTTTCACCCATTTGATTTGTAAGAGCTTGCTCATTAAGAAAACTAGATGTTGCTTCCGTCTCGTAAACCTTTGCTTCGGCTTTGGCTTTAGCTACCTTAACATCTGTTTCTGCTTTAGCTTTATCAACACGTCCTTGTAACCACGTACTGGCTAATGAACCTATTGGCCCTATTATACTTCCTAGTCCTAACATATTAACTCCTTATTTGGTGAGGGGTATCTGCCTTACCATTTGTATAAAATATCTACTCTAAATAAAGTTAAAGTTAAAATACACAAACACCCCTCATAACTGGTGAGGAAGGCAGGCACCCCTGCGAACCTTCCTCATATATTAACATTTCCATCTTCTTCTTGCTTGTCTAATTCTTGAATTAGGATCATTTCTTGTCTTTGCTGAACTTCTTTTCAACTGACCTAATGATCTTGCACAATATGATTTACGTCTATTTGCAGCCTTACTGCCTTTTTTAACCTTACCCGTGACCGCTGTTTTTAATTTACTGCCAGGGTTTTCACGCCTGTATCTGGCAACACCTTCCTTTGTCATACCCGCACCAGATTTGGTAGAGCGATAATACTTTTTAGTCTTAGGTGGTTGTTTGTCTGGTTTTCGTGCCATTATGCTTTCTTTGTTTTTCTCATTGGCTTACGTTTACGCCCCGAAGCTGTTACAGACCATTTGACTTTACCCGATCCTGTTTTCTTACGAGCTTCTGATTTTGATATTCTACCAGCAACGGCGGCAGGTCTGCAAGCAGGATATGGTCTTTTCTTTTTTTCTTTACCAGATCGACCACATTTTTTTCCTGTCTTTACATCGCGCCAATCTTCTTTAAACCATTTAGTCAGGCCGCCCTGTGGTTTAGCCATTAGTAAGTTCCGCCTCTTTTCTTGTATGTCTTAACAAGCCAAGCATTTGCATAAGCACTAGGATATACATCAAACTTACGTTTTGCTTCGGATTTAACTCTTGAGTATAATGCTTTGTTTTTTGGAGTTGATTTTCCTCCACTTGATTTTGGTTTTCTAAATCCCTTTACAGCCATTTGTTACCCCTTTATTGTTTTAGTAATCCATAAAAACAGTGCGTATACAGCTAAACCATATACTGTCGCAATTCCAATATCAACCAAGTGCTCTCGCATGTGGTAAATAAACTGTATACCAGCTTCAACATCACTACCACCACCCTCATTAAAATTAACGGTTTTAGTTAAGTTTTCTACGTCACTTATTGTTTGTTCCATCATTTACTTTTTCCTTTTAAGTATTTAGGATCTTCATTGTCCTTCCTTTTGAGGAACGCAGTAAGTCGTGACATAAACTTGGGAAAACGCAGTTTGCTGGTGCGTGTTCTGTGCCCGTATTTTTTCGGCAAAGGAGAGACATGTGTTAAGATCTGAGAAAAAAACACGTTCTTGTATATCCGTTCCATGTAAAATTACTATCAATACCCATATCATTTACCATTTTCTTTTGACCTTGTAAAAGCAGTCGTACCCATAAATGTTGCTACAATACCTAAATTTGCTACAACATAGGTAGAAAGTAAAGCTGTGACCATTTCTACCCTTGCATTTGGAATAAGAGGTGACATTACTACTACAATTAACACTATGGAAGATATGGAAGACACCCAGCAAAGCATACGCTGCTGGTCCTGCATCTTATCATTGTTTTCCAAACGAATAATTCGTTCTTCACGGGCTATTTCTTCGTCCGTTACAATTCCATCACCATCAAGGTCATGTTTTAAGTATCTACTGCCTTCTTGTAGCTTTTTTTCAGACATTACACGCCTAAATAGTCACCGCCACGCTTCGCTGCACCCATTCCAAGGGCTTTTTTCTTCTTTAAAGGCCCTTTTGGTACAGAAACCTGCTTTAACTTATAGCTTTGGTCGTCATTTATCATTTTTACCTTTGCTTTTCCGGTAACAATACGAACTTTGCTCATTGTCCACTCCTTTGTTTTGCCTGTTGTTTCAAAATTTCTCGTTCTCTCGCAGCATCGATACGATCACCCGTCATGTTTTCCTGACTTTGTATTCTTTCCCGTGAAATATCGCCCGATTGATTGATCTGTTTACTTTTTAGTTGCAATTTAGCTTGTTCACGCTCTATATCGGCCTGATCTTTCTGTGCTCTTAGCTGTAATTCTTGTTGTTTTAATTCAACAACAGGGTCAGGGGCTCCTGCACCGCTTAATTGCTGGCTAAGTTGCTGAACCTGCTGCAACCCTTCAGCCACATATTGTGCTGTTAAAGATTCCATAGTCAGGATTTCTTCTTGGGACGGCCCCTCTTGCGTTTGGGGTCCTCTTTTTTGAGTGACTTCAGCCATAGCCCGTTCTTGAGCTTGGATTTTAACATGTTCCATAACGTGTTTTTGTAATGCAACAGCAACCGGAGGCGTTCCACTAACTGTAGGCGAACCGCCAAAAACCAAATGGGCCATGATATGCGCTTGATGGTTTTGTCCTTGAAAGGCCACAAGGGGGGCTTGATCCAATACATCCATATTCTCCTGTGCTGGGTCTTTTGGTGCAGGCTCCTGAGAAACAGGTGGGTTAAGATATTTATCAATATTTCTTACACCCAATGCTTCATACATATCACGGTACACCTCATACATATTATGCATTTCAGGAGCTTGTGCTGCTAGCTGCATTTGTGTCTGAGCAAGCGCGATACGCTGAGACTGACTAAAGACGTTTGGATTGGACACAGGGATGATGTCTACACGATCATCAAAATCCTGTGCTTTGATCGTAGCTTCCGCGCCTTCTATCGCATAAGGATATTCAGGCGGCAAGCTATCGGCCATAACTTTAGAAAGTAGTTTAAATTCTACACGCATTGCATAATGCAAGCGTTTATGTACAGCAGACATGACCCGTGAGCCCTGTTCCATCATTGCTATGGTAGTACCTACGGCTGCCTGCTGGTTTCCATCACCAACCTTTAAGTCGGTAATAGTTGCGAATCGTTGTCCTGCTTGAACAACAAAACCTAATAACTGAAATAATGTCTGGTCGGGACCCTTGAAAGGTAGCGGCATCAAAGAATCTCTTATTGCACCACCTGGGGCATCTACGTCCCTAAACTCTCCGGGCTGGAGCGGTTCCTCATCGTCCCTGATCCGTAAGCCACGGGCCTTGAAGCCTGCTGGTAAATTAGATAACGTACCTGCATCAATCAACTGTCTCAATGCAGCAGTCGCGGTCCGTGACAGACCACCGATAGTATGTATCAAACCTAGTCCGTAAAACCCAAAACCGGGTAAAAATTTATAATGTACAAAATATTGTATCTTTTTCTTCTGTGGGTCTGCTTCTGCATAATTTCTACGAATAGACAATACCTGTCCATTATCCTGACTGATTGTCACAATATAGGGTATCTTTATACCGGTAGGCTCACCGTCCTTACCCATATCTTCGTAACCCTCTAAGTCTAGGTCAGCATGACATTCCAATAATGTACAGTCATAATCTATCTGTGACGGTTCCATACCGCTTAATTCGTTTATCTCCTGTGTCAACGAACTGCTGTTACCCTGTTGCGGTAATACAGGTATATCAAGATAGAACCCTGATATCTGCTGCTTTCGTAGTTCGTTTAAATTTATTTTTACAGTATGTGTTATATTAGGGCAGGTTTCTAAATCGTTTGCTTCGTAAGGCACAATAAGGTTTTCTGCCGGTACAAACTTACTGACAGCCCTGTCGAGGGCCCCGTCATAATATACTTTCTTAAAGGTAGATCCTGCCAGCGGCAAATAAAACAACATCTGGTCAAACTCAGGTGTATACTCTTCCATTACGTTTGTAATGTAATGGTTCATAAAATCTTTTACACGCTGTGACTGATCTTCCGTTTCCCTTGTTGTCGCTCCAATAATACTTGTTCTTACCGGACCACCTGCTGGCAACAGCTCGTTAAATGCCTGTGCCTGAAACTGCACAGCAGCTTCGGCTAACAGCGGATGTGTAACGCCTGTGGCTCCATTGAAAGGTTCCGAGCGTTCACTGTAATTAAAACCAAGAAGTTCCAGACCGTTTGCAAAAGCATCTTCCCATTCCTGACGGCCGCTCTTGTTTGCTTCATACTCCGCTACCAGTTCACCAGCTAACGTACTTAGCTGCTGGTCATCAATGTTTTCTGCTAGATTACCAAAAAAATCCTGTGGAGCTGATTCGGCAGCCGTGGCTGTCGGGTCGAAATCAATGACAGCACCGCCGTCTTCTTCCATCTCAACTTCTATTTCACCAATTTCTCTGGGCTCCAAGCTTCCGGGAAGCTCTAACTCTATCTCAGCTTCCAGATCTTGCGGATCAAGCTGTGCCGGAACATTTCTGTCCATTAAACTAATGGGTGGTTTTGCCATCTAACTGTACCTCTGATAAATCATAAAGTTCACTTATTTCTTCTTTGTCTGTATTTACAAAAACAGGTGTTAATTCTCCTACCCATGCACCTACGACATTATATTCCATAAACTCCATTGCATCTTCATACGTCATCTTATCACGTTTCACAAGTATTTCGCAACACTTGTGATAATCGTACACTAAAAGGTCCGGTTGGCCGCATCTTCGGCCAACGCCTAAAACTGCCTTATCAAACCCGTCTGCTTTTAAAAGTTGTTCTTCGTCACTCATTCTTATCTCCCATTGTTTAGTTTATTAAAATAATTATTTATTTTTTGTGCGGCGGGTAAAGATACTACCCCACCATTCTGAAAGTTCATGCCGTACTGGTCGCCTTTGACATTATACCTGTCATGCCAGTCAGCTTCGTATTGCAAAGCTTCTCTTTCAAGATCCGAAAGTTTTTCAAAACCGCCTACTAAAATTTTTTTTCGGTGGAGTCCCACGGCAAACGGTTCGCCGCCAATCCACTGAATAAGATCCATGAAGTCATCCATAATAAGCCCTTATCCTTGTCTCTTTCAATTCGTCATCGCCCCAATCGTCCGAAGGCAGGTTTACAAAGTTACCCTGCCGGTAACGCATTAAAGCCTGCGTCATACTATCTACAAGGTCATCATACTCTCCATTTGGAAAAGCTGCAACTTCTTCTATCATCTCGTCTGCAAACGTCTCTTCGGGGGCCCAGACCATCCCTGCTTCAAACAAAGGTGATACCGAGTGGACCCTTGATACCTTGTCATTACCTTTAGAAGGCGTAAAGTTTACAACAGGAATACCCGTGTTCCGTAGTTCGTGGGTCAAAGGTAGCCCACTTGCTTTTGCTTCCACGATTACCGTGTCGGGGTCCCAGTACTCATATTCATCTAAAGCTTTGGCTTTTAAATCTGGAAAGTCCCAACGTCCCTTTTTACTGTCCAGTAGTATTAATCCTGGTGGTCCGCCTTCTTCAGGAGAAAACACACCCCATGTAGTTATGGCAGAATAGTCTGACGTTTCGCGTTTCGTGAACGCCGTATCATAACTTTGTATAACATATTTTAGGTCAGGCACGTTTTTCTTCTTCCATCGTTTCCACCAGCCACGGGGAATAATCGCATTGTCCTCACCGGTAGGGTTTTGCTGGTACTGTGCATTCCATTTGGACGGCGGTATAGAAGCTTTTACAGAGTCTAAATCTTTTTTTGACCAGTATTCCGGCCAGCAGGCAGAGCCGCTGGGCATAATGGCTGGCAGCTCAATAACCTCCCACTGGTCAGCTAGGGGATCCTTGGCCATGGATTTTATCAACTGTCCTGTCATATCTTTCAGCGACCATCTTGTCTGTACAAGAACTATTGCTCCTCCGGGCTGTAGTCTCTGTCGGGGTCCCCCCGTATACCATTCCCACGCATCTTCAAAACCGGAGTTTGACATAGCTGTCTGTTCCGAGTGTGGGTCATCAATAACAATAAGATCTCCACCACGACCCGCTAGGTTTGATCCGACACCCACGGCGTAATACATGCCGCCGGCTTTTGTATCCCAACGACCAGATGCCTTACTGTCAACAGATAGATGTGCGTCTGGAAATATTTCCTTGTACTCGTCACGTTCCAGAAGGTTTTTTACTTTACGACCAAAACTGACAGCAAGTTCTGTTGTGTGTGTCGCCTGTATAATTTTCATTGTCGGCTTACGGCCGATCATCCACGCTGGAAAGAGATAGCTGGCAAACTCAGACTTCGTGTGTCGCGGGGGCATGTTAACAATCAATCTTTTTAGTTTACCGCTTGCAATGTCTTCAAGCTTGTCAGATATAATTTTATGATGGGCCCCTGCAATAAATTCAGGCCACATAGACTTCACAAAATGTAAAAAATTATTTTGTGAATAATCTATTTTTTTTAACTGCTCTAGCCTTAATTCAAGCTTTAATCGTTTCGAGGTTACTTCTTGTGCTTCCATTCGCGCTCCGGGGACCCTTAGGGTACCTGTAGGGTACCTGTGGGCTTTATCCTATACTAACGTATCTAATACAAAAATACTATACATTATTTGTGAGAAACATGGACCTTGCTGCTGTACCCAGAGCTGTGTGCCCGCCGAATCTTAAAAAATCTTAAAAAACCGCGGAACCACGCCAAAAACCAGTAACCGGTAACCGGAAACCGCCCGCCGTGCGATTGAATCCAGTTTTAAAAACCGCGGTCAGTGGGTAGGCTGTGGGGCTGTAGAAACCACGGGAAGTGCTATCACTTTTTCCCCGCCGTTGCGTTTTACTTCATCGATTGGATGCGGTCGGCGGTCTTTAAACCACGCGAATCGGTTCCTGTACGTTTGGATCAGGGGCGGGCGTCCGGCGTCCGCTTGTTTA
>Ga0209535_1000152_pt1 | contig 44698 bp, 55 predicted proteins | sample LinPmetageLP28_FD_184041 | JGI IMG/M metagenome (GOLD analysis project Ga0209535, IMG submission 184041) | Marine viral communities from the Pacific Ocean - LP-28 (SPAdes) (version 2) | ecosystem: Environmental > Aquatic > Marine > Oceanic | place: Pacific Ocean | collected 2009-08-22 | reverse complement strand
ATTTGAACTGTCGCTTTGATCGAAGAAATATGTTTTTCCTGGTGTTAGTGTAACAATGGGAGACTGTATTCCATCAAAGAAGTAACCACTTGATGAACCAGTGCCAAAGTATCTGTGATCTGCTGTTTTAGCAGCAACAGTTGTAAGATACGTTGTTTTGTCGGAACTTGCTGTGGCAACTAATGAATCATAACCTCCAAATCTAGAGGCAGTTGCGACACCAGTTACATTTATGTTTCCTGTGCCAGTTACATTACCAGTAAAGGTTCCAGTGGTTCCTTCAACATTTCCTTTAAAAGTAGTTGCAGTTACAACTCCAGTAACTTCTATTTCACCACTCTTAATAGTGGTAACACCAACTGTAACAATGCCAGCGATGTTTGCTCCATTGGCAAGAATTTGAATACCTTGCTGGAATGTTGAAATACCAAGAACGTCCATGTTAGTGGCGTCTTGGTAAGTAATAGTTCCACCAATAGTGACATTACCACTGAAGATTGCACTATCTGCTTTAAATTGTGTGGCAGTTGCAACACCAGTTATATTAACCCCACTGGGGAAAGTAGGTGCTCCAGTACCAGCGGAATTTATATAATTATCTGCTCTAATTCTACCACCACTTCCACCTAAACTATTAATTTCATCTGTCCCAATTCCCAAAATATTTGGAACAAACTCATCACCATCTGCAACAATTAAATCAGCACTACCAGTTACCTGAATATCAGCATATTGTGTATATGCTACAACTGCTGTTGCTGGTGGATCAATGGTAATTGTTGATGCAATTCCAAGAACTTGATCCGTATAATAAATTTTGTTGAGAGGACTCGTCTGAGTTGAACTAAGTGCCGTTCCAAGTCCAGCTGGCAAACTTGTTAAACTACTACCATCACCAGAAAATGAAGTAGCAGTCACAACACCACTAATGTTTATATTCCCATTATGGGGATTAAGTAATTGTGCCTGCTTTTGTGACATTATTACCCTTTATTTTTTTAGTTATTTAGGAGTTTACGCTTGTCCTTGATATGAATCATATGCAAAGTGTGATCTCTGTCCATCAGCAAGAACATAATGAAAGAAGATTTGATGATAGTAATATCCATCAATTTCAACATTTTTCCTATACCAATTCTTTTTAAACTGCTTAGGTAGTGGTTCTCTCCAATGAGGACGTTCGCAACCTTTATATATCATTCCATCACCAGGTTGAAGAACAACAGATCGATTTTCACCTGGTACTAATATCTCCGTTTTGGTTTCATCAGTATAAGTATCGGGTGTTTTAACCCAGATTGGCCAATCTTTATCATCACTTTCAATATTGGTACTAACATGAAGTGTGACAGATATTTCACATGCAGGGCGATCACAATGTACACTTAAGTCTTGCCCAGGATTATAAAATCTATCGTAAAAATAAGTATTATAAAGTTTCCTACCGATTACTTCTTCAATTTTTCTCCTAATTAGAGAATGAATTGGGCGATATGGAGGAAACCAGTATCTAGATGTGGATCCGTTTACTTGTTTTTCCTCATCCATATATTCATAATCCATAGTTTTCCCTCTGAATGAATATTGCCCTTTATTTTCGGGTGGTAATTCAGTCAGTTCTTTCGAATCCCAAAGATTTTTAACAACAAAATATCCATTTTTGTCAAAAGATTCATTTCTAGTCCAAGAAGATCCACTATGAAATTTTTCCTGAAGAGCTATCTCTTCTGCAGTCATCCTTTCTTGTGTCATATTACTTCCAACGAGGGCCAACAGTCCATCCGACAATAGACTTACGAACACCTTTCGTAACTTTCAGAACTCGGTGTTGTGTGCGAGAGTCAAATAGAATAACCGAACCACGTCTTCGTGGTGCAAAATAATTATTACCTGCTTCATCAAGAAGTTGTACATTTCCTCCCTCATAATCATCTGGATGAGAGAGTTGTAATGAAAAAGATAATTTACGAACCATCTCACAATTTTCATTCATAAAATCTTGTGCAATACCTCCGTCAAATCCTCTATTGCCCTGGGTTACGGGTTTATACTGAGTAGAAAGTCCAGCATCATTATGCCATCCATAAAATTGTCCTTCACCATACCGAGTATATTGCATTGATTCCCCATCAATACATTTTAAATCGTATAGAAAGTTCTCACGATTTGCTCTCATAATATAGTGCCACATGAATCCACCAATCCAATGAGTGGTAGGAATCCATGCATTCTGTGAATTTCTTTTTTCTTTATTGAGAGCATCTCCATGGAGTTTAGAATCTGCCATCTGCGGATCAAACTGCTCAGACAACTCTTTTTCAATAATCTCTATAACATCTTGGGGCAGCTCGGTGTAATACCAAACAGATTGGAATGCCATATACCTATAATGTATTCAGTGATATTATATATCACATTAGTTAGAGTGTCAATCGACAACTAAGTAAAAAGCATTATACTATGATATTACCTTGGGCAAAATTACCATTCTTAGTGGCATATACTTGATAACTATTTGCAACAGTATTAGTACCACCGTTATAATGAATAAAGAAAGAAACAAAGTCTCTTTGACTAGCAATATTTGACAAGAATACAGTTGACGCAGAACCAGCAGATGCAGCAACTAAGGAAGCCGTGTTAATACCTGCTATAGCAGATCCATTCTCAAATCCTTTAACAGTAACGAAAGTACCAATACCTGCAGGGGATTGTGTATTTCCTACACCAGATTGTGGAACTGTGGAATTTTGAGTGAAGATGATTGTGGCAGTAGTTCCATTTTGAATACCACTATCTGTTGGTAAGTTTTTAAACGAAACGACACCAATATTTCCACCCAACATTGAGTGAGTAAAAGTAGTTGCTTGCGCTAAATCACATTCAACAATCAATCTACCAGCAGCGTCATTAGAGGTAGCAGCGACTGCTACTGTTTCAATGACACCTTTGAACTTATTAGGTTCACTGTACTCGAAACATCCCGTGCTTCTTTCCCATGTAAATGTTTTATTGGTTGCACCAAATATCTGAAGTCCCCCACCATCACAAGTGATGTCTGTTGGTGAAGAAGTAGATGCAATACCTACCAATTTATCTTCAATATTTAACTCAACACTGTTAATGGTTGTCATGTCACCATTGACAGTTAGTGAACCACCAATAGAAACATCACCTGTAGTATTGACAACTGCTGCGGAAACAGTGGCTACAGTAACACTCGGAGTGCCAGTAAGTCCCTGAGCATTAGTTGCTGTTGTTGCTGTTGTTGCACTAGTTGCACTAGTTGCATTACCACTAAATGTGGTAGCAGTGATGACACCGGTTACATTGGCTCCTTGTGGAAATAGAGGAGCGCCTGTGCCTACCCTGTTAGTAAAATTATCGGCTCTAACTTTAGACATCTAGGTCCACTCTCCCCGGCAAATTCTTTTTATTATTTATAGTCATTTATTCTCCTCCGATATTGTGGGAATCTGCTTTTAGACAGTGAGTATAGTGTCCCCACATTGCCTTATGATACTTTAAATGTTCGGTATTCAGTTCAAAACTATGATGCTCTCTCCATTCTTCATCAGGAATATTGATTTCAACATCAAGATTAGCTAACTTCATATTTGTAAGGAATTTATCTCTATCCTCCTGAGTAATTCCATTCTCTTCAATCACAGAAAGAATATCAATTCCTTGTTGAAGATTAAATACTCCCATTTCATGAGCACGGGGATCATTAAATCTAGCGTATATAAGCATAATCCTTGTTTCACAAATAAATTGCATTAAGAATGGAATTTCAGATGCAAATATTTTTTTATAAATTTCAAGATGTGGAAATCTTTCCTCAAAGTCTGCCCAATTTGCAACAGGATCTGGTTGAAGAGTATGCTGTCTAGCTATCTTTTCCTGTCTATCAAGTTTAATTATATCATATTCGCCCTTTTCAGAATTCCATTCATGAGAATATTCCATGTGATCATATTCTACAAGATCAACACGAATAAAACCAAGATCTTTTAGTTCATCATCACTAAGTTTATCTAAGTGAGTACGAGTCTCTCTCTCGCCACTTGGAGAATCTTCTGCAGCAATTTTTAATCTAGTGGGTAATACAGTAGGTTCAGCTCCTTTATATGAGTAAAGTGCCATTTTTTCCAATACTTCTTTTTAGTATTTAGAAGTAATTAAAATTAATGTTAAATCTTCCTTTTGCATTGGTACATGTAGTGGAGCGATGAAGATTAAATGATTCAAATAATAACATTCTATTGGCAACGCTTTCTATCTTTGTTCCATCTTCAAAGATAGTATATCCATCATTACTGTTTATATAATAGACTGCTCCTCTATGTTCAAAAGGATAATCTTTATGGAGAGGATTTTCATAAACAGTTTCAGTTCTTGGATGCCAATTTGCTTTTATTCTTATACTAGATACGGCACCCATTTCTTCCAATAATGGAACTATCAATTGCTCATGAAAAGGACTAACTGGTTTATCATTATCGTAGAAATGATGTACAAAATGATAATCATCTAAACTATCTTTCTGTTCAATATATGGGCATTCTGGATTATAATTTGATTTTGCACCATAAAACCAAGGGAACCTAAAACTTGACACTAATTCCCAAAGAGCACCATGAAAGTCCTCCGGCATAAAATTATCAACTACTCTATATTTCATTTTAATTCTGCTCCAAATGATATCCCTAATCTTGGAGATAGAGGAATAACTTCATGATTAAATTTGGGTGGTACATATATTAAATCACCTTCATTCAATATAAAAGATTGAATATCATATTTTTCCCCGTCAATATTCCATTTAGTCTGTCCTTTACATTGCCAATACCAAACATGACAATAATCGCAATGACGTTCGGTTACTTTACTGGTTGAAGTTATGCCCCCATAAAGATGTGCAGATGCAATAGGGTAATCTGTATTATGTATTTTTTCTTTTAAAATTTTAAATAGTGATTGAATGCTATCAAGTCTATCTGCTTTATATGAGGTAAAACCATGACTATGCTTGAACACAATTGATTTGTCATTTATTCCCCCGTCCTTTTCAAGCGCATCAATATGCTGAAGTGCCTCATCCCATTCTACAACGTTATTATAGAAATTTTTATAAAGAACTGGTTCTGGTGTTACATTAAACATAATCAAAATTAAATGAGACTACTGTTCTTCTTTTATCCGAAACATTAGAGAATGTATAATGAAGTAAAAACGATGGAAAAAATATAATGGTTGATTCTTCTACTTGTATATCATCATCCTCTGGACTCCAATCCATTTGAACACCATTCTGCCAATTACTAAATGGAGAGACAAATTTAACGGAGCGATGAACTTCTGGATCAAAATTTAAATAACATATAGCACTAAATCCTATTGCACCATGATTATGAACACTATGGTACATATTCTTATCTTGATCTTCAATCCAGGATTTTTTTACACTGAAAGAACTTGCATTAATTGTTTTACAAAATTCATTTAGTTCATCTTCAAATATTTCAGATGCATTTATCTTGTCACCTTTAAAATCATGAAAATCTGTACTAATAAATTCATCTTTGTTATTTATTTTTCTTAAATCTAACAAAGATTTCTCTAATTTTTTTCTTTTGTCTTGCCAATTTTGAACTTTTAATATTGAAATTGGAACAAAAAATGGTAAGACATTAGTCATACATGAATCCTAGTTGCACAAATGTCAAATCTTGATTTTTTGCTGCAATATCATAATTAGTTGCTGATGGAAACATATATGCTTTTCCATCTAAGGGAAAAGAAATAACTTGTGCATTAACTCCATTTATAATTTCAGGAATCATTTTACTAGACTGAAAATAAAACGCAGGATTGATAATATCGATACAATCCTTAGAATCACAATGAACTGCGAAAACTAATGATAAAACAGAACCAAGATCTTTAAAACTTTTTTTCTCACCCTTTTTAAGTTTACAAATACGTGAGAATCTCAATCGCGAAGGCATTTTAATTGATAAGGATATGCAATAATCAAGAAGAATTTGTGGTACAAAATATTCACCAATTAATTCTTGCAAATCCATTCTTGAAAATATGTTAAATCCGATAGATGTTTTTTGCTCATTAGTATCGCTTCCATCATCAGTTGTGACAAAAGAATTACTTTCATCAGTACAAATATCAGAGTAAGTTTTTAAAATTTTTCCCTTATATTGTACAAAAATATCTGAATTAAAATTATGAACACATATTGGTGTTGGATAAAGATTTACCAGTTCATTTATTTCAGCCATAAAGAATCGTACCTTCAGGTAATTTATTAAAATTAATTTCGTTGACGCAAGATGGGGTAAGTCCAATCCATCCTGTCATAATATATTTATTATGCCCTTCTATAACTTCCTCTCCACAATGTGTGTGAGTAAAATCTGCAGGCCACAATAAAATTTGCCCCTTTTTTGGTTTGAATCGTAGATCAAGATATGGAAAATAAGTTTCTCCACCCTCCTCTACATCATTCAAGTATATCATCCACACTAGCACACGATGCCTAGTAAGTCTACCACTACTTTCAAAATGATATTGTTTAAAGTGTCCACCATCAATATATTTTTGCATATTAAAAACTGGCATAATCTCAAGACTATCCATATTTAATATTTCAGAATATATTTTTGTATAATCAAAATATAATTCTTTTATTTCAGTAAATATAGGTTTAAAAAAATCTTCTTTTTCTTCCAGTTTAAACATATTACACTTTAAATCCACCATTCTGACACTTATGTCAGTGGATTTTTTAGTGTTCTCAAAAACATCACCCTTATATCCGTTTGAGCAAACTCCAGGTGTTTGTTTATCTTTAAATTTTTCAAACCAGTTAATACCCTCTTCACACCAGGATGTATTTTTCAACATTCTGGTAGATATAAATTGTTCCATAATTAATTATCTAATAATTTAGCCGCTGTTGGTACTCCATATGTGGGATTAGATATGCCATAATCATCGCCAGATCCTGGTGTAGTCGCAGAATTTATACCTCTTCCAAATCTAACATAGACTCCACCAGGGCCGCCAGGTGAAGGTTGTGATCCACCATTATTTCCGCCAGCACCGCCGCTAAAACTAACGCTTTCACTGGTTACTGGAATGTTAGCCACAGGTACGTACAAAGCTGGTTCATTAGTTCCTGTCATATAAGAAGGTGCAGCCCCACCGTTGCCACCAAACACAACAGTTCCATTTTGGTTTGCGTTTCCATTACTTCCATTACTATTACATTTACCACAACCACCACCGCCACCGTTGGCACTCATGTTAAAGTTTCCAAAGGTTACTGATGAGTTATTACCACCACCACCGTTGCCATCATTAGATCTATTAGGAGCTCCAGAACCACCATTTCCGACGTTGTAGTTCATAGTGGTTTGTCCACTATTCGCTACTGCCGATCTTTCAAATAATGCATATCTTTGTCCTCCTGTTCCTCCAGGACGTGCTTGTCCATCATCATGATCTACACCACCACCGCCACCGCCACCAGCGACAAATACATAGACATGTGGTGCGCTAGCTGGAATAGTTATAGATCCTGGGCCAGAACCTGCAGGTTCTGCAGGCCCGTAAAGGAATGCACTGATAGGTTGTTGAGATGGTATTGATCCAGGGCTAGCCCACGAGGGAACACCTCCTGGGGTAATGTCCTTGTTATACTTAACAATACTATTAGGTTCCCATACGCCATAATAAACTGGTGATGGAGAAGTAACCCAAGTGTTACTATCCGTGCCAATAAATCCTGCGCTTCTTCTTTGAACTCCCATAATTCTCCTTTACGAAATTTCGTCCCATGATACAATAAGATTTGCATCACTATTAGCACTTGCTCCAGCAAGAATTTTATCACCTTCTTCAAGATAAATTGGTGCGTCTTTTGCAATGACAGTTAATGTTGCATCCGCAGGAACAACTACTGTACTTGCAATGTCATAACTAGTTCCACTTCCACCAGTATCAGCATCAAAAAATTTAATAGTTACATCAACATTGGCAGATCCATCAATATTTACAGCATAAATGGAATTAATTTTGTAAACTGTGCTGGAAGGACAAGTAACAATACCAGTGGTAGTGGTAGTATCTAATTGTCTAATAACTGTATGCCCCTTTAATACGGAAGCATTTACTAGATTGGGATTGGCCATGAATATCTTTTGGGTTATTTATAATTAAAGGGCAAGAATATATTGTAACATACTAAAACCACCACCACCGCCGCCAGCGATGCTGATATCAACTGTTGTTCCATCAACGGAGAAGGTATTTCCTGCTCCAATAAAGTTAAGGTTAGTGAATCCATAACCAATAACTCCACCGGTAGTTTTAATACCAACTCCCAATCCACCTCCACTAAATTGAGAGGCAGTAACAACACCAGTGACACTTACACCAGTCTTAAATGTAGAGAATCCAGTAATATCAAGCCCATTAGCAAGAACTTGAACACCTTGCTGGAATGTACCAATACCCAACACATCCATGTTGGTGACATCTTGGTACGTTAATGTACCACCAATACTCAAATTACCACTTACACTTCCTGATGATGCAGTGATAGAACCAACTACAATGTTTGGAGAACCAGATAATCCTGTTGCATTACCAGTTACATTACCAACAACACCTCCAGATGCAGTGGTAACACCTGCTATCTTAACTCCACTTAAAAATGTTGCTTCAGTAGCAGTCTGTATATTATCCGTGCTGGCAACACCTGTTAATCCAGCACCGTCACCAGAGAAACTGGTTGCCGTGACAACACCAGTGACACTTAATCCACTAGGATTAAATCTAGCAACCTGGGAACCAGCAGCAGTAACTCCTGGTTGATCTGTACCAGCAGAGAAAAAACCAGAATCTGAATCAGCTCCAAACGAAATTGAGGGTGCTGCAGCAGAACCAGCAACGAATGATATTTCCGATAGAGAGGTAATAATACCAACATTGAATGGTGCAGCATCAACCCATTGTGCAGAATCTATATCCTGGTAATAGATGAATAATCTACCTTCACCTGTATTATACCAAAGATTACCTGCGGTAACAATACCAGTGAAAGCATCCCCTACTGTTGTACCAATACCAATACTGGCGGATCCTCCTCCGCCGCCGCCTCCGCTACCTCCGGTGATGCTAATGTCAACTGTTGTTCCATCAACAGCGAAGGTATTTCCTGCTCCAATAAATTTGAGCATGGTAAATCCATACCCAACGACGGTGCCAGTGGAATCAGCAACACCAACGCCAAGTCCACCTCCATCGAAGTGTGCTGCGGTTACCACACCAACAACAGTTACGCCATCATTAAATGCCGTAGTTCCATCAAAAACAGGAATCGTAGCGATACCTGTGATATTAATATTTCTACCTGTTATCTCATCATAAGAAAGATCTGCAAAGGTGGCAACACCAGATACAGTCAATTGATCTACCGTCAATCCTCCAAGTGTGGAGAATCCGGTGATGGTTGCTTCAGTACCTCTAATAGCACCAAAGCTTGAGATATCTACACTTGCTGCGGTAAGAATACCACTGAAGTTACCATCTGTTGCAGCAATTCCACCACGAACATCTAATGTCGTGCGTGGTGCTGTACTCGCAATACCGACTTTTTTATTTTGACTGTCGGTTATATCAGTTACAATAAGATCAGAGTTAACCTCTAAGCCATTCTTTACGACAAAACTCTTATCTACTGCCATTTGGGTTCACTGTCCCCCGTTAGTTTTATATATTTATCATATCAGACATTAAAACAATTTCTCTATACTCAGAATTGATACATGCACCATAAAGCAGTTCCTTTGTGATAGACTCTCTTGTATGAATTGTTATTCCTACAGTATATCTCTTTTCATCATGTACATTTACTACGGTGTGAAATAATCCACAGTTGAATAATTGCAACTCTCCTATCTTATTTTCTACCGTTTGTTCCCATCCTGGTTCCATATATGTGATACCAGGTTGTGTATTTCCAGAGATAAAAATATTACATGCAAATGAATACCCAGTCAGTCCGTGATGATTATGAGGTTTAATTCCCTGCCCCTTCTCATATGAATTCACCCATGCTTGAACAGCAATTGGAAAATCTAAATACGGAAACACATCTTTAAGTTTTAGTACAAATTTATCAACGTATTGAGGATTATCATTGAAAAAATTATATTTGTCAAAATATTTTGTTGTATTGAAAGTTTTTGAATCAATATATTTTTTTACTTGATTACATTCTTCAGGTGAGAAAAAATCTATTTTTGTGACTTCATTAGATTCAAGCATACCAAAACGCAAAAGTATATCTTTCTTTATTCTTTATTTTCCTTACATGATGATTAATCTGAGCATTTGAAAATACTAAGAGATCACCTTTATGTGGTGGCACTATCATATCATCAACAACAGTCTGTCCACCATCATAGTCATCATTAAGATAAATGAGTGCAGCAAAAACATCAGGTGGAGGATCTGAGTGTTCCTTCATGTCAGAACCTATTTCCCACTTGACAATTTGTGCCTTATCAAGTTTTAGATTTTTTTCAAATTTACCACAAATTACGGTTACATAATCAAGAAGATTGGAAATTAAATCATTATCATATACTTTACCATTCTCATTGTATATGTCAAGAGGACGAGTGAGTCCGTGCTCAAATGCGTCCTCTAGATGATCAGTAAAAAATTTAATCAATTCATCACAACTATCATAGGACATAAAGTCCTTGATACCAAAAAACATTCTCATAATATTTTTTTTTATTATTTATTAGTCAGGTATATAATATTCAAATGTGCAATATGCATTACCACTCGTATTTCCTCCTAACTGAGTAGTTAGTAACTCAACATCTCCACTTGAATATCCACTTGCTCCACCACCTGCGGAGTTATTACTTCCTGCGTTTCCGCCATTTGCTCCGGATCCGCCACCACCATTGTTACCAGAACCGTTGCCACCATTATTTCTATGTCCAGTTCCCGGTTTGTAACCTCTTTGAATTAGTGGCGTTTGACTAGTTTCATTACCTGATGTACCTCGGAATCTTGTTATTCCCATGTCATCGCATGGTGAAAATCTACTTGTAAAATAATCACTTCCGATCGTACATCCAGAGATTCTACCAGCAGTTGAAGAACTCCAGTTTACACCACCGTAGATTTGTCCACCTGGGAAAACACCAATTGTTGGAAGAGATCCAGTATCAAATGTTGATCCTCCACTTCCTCCACTTCTTCCACCACCTCTTGCGCCAGATATACCGATTCCCCCACCTGTTCCTCCATTACCACTTGAACCAGCGCCACCGCCACCACCTAGTGCAACAAGCAATCTAGCTTTCTTAAAGATATACGCAGCTCCACCACCACCATTAGCACCACCAGTAGGCATTACCTGCGAACCAAGTTTGAGAATATATTCTGTATTTTTCTCTAATGAAATGATAAATTCAGATATTCCACCTTGTCCACCACTATTTCCACTTCTACCTCCACCAGCGGCCGCTCCCATTTTAACTTTGACTGTAATATCTTGTTCCGGAGAATGAAATGATATTGTTTGTGTAGATCTGCTAGGATTAGCAGTAAATGGCAGATTGCCATCAAATAGATTTTTTGATCCAGATCCAAAATAATTTCCACTATCATCCCCGAAGTAATAATCAATAATGGTTCTAGCTGACACGACAGTATAACTTACACCATCAGATGTGATAGGAGAGTTACCTGCAGTAGGATGAGATACTGTAACACCTATTGTTGATGTACCAAGATTTGTATCTGAGATAGAAAGTGTCGGAGTATTTGCTCCACTTATATCAATACCATCTCTAGTCCACTGATAATTAACATCACTTCCGTCAGAGGCAGATGCAATAACAGTGAATGTTGCATCAATTCCTTGAGCAGCAGTTGCCTCTACAGGTTGAGTATCAATAGAAATTGTGGGATTTATCGTAACCACTGCAGCAGATGAATCAACAGGTTGATTTACACCATTACCTGTTGATCTTGCAATACCTGCTGAAATACCACCCTCTTCTGATTGATAAGCAGATCCATCGTATGTTGCACGTAAAACTATAGATTTATTTGTATCTGTGGGATTTGAAAGGTTCGTTAATGTCAAACTATTAGTTTGAGAACCACTAATTTTTCCAGAAATATCCTGAGCAGCAATGCCTTCAATGTACCATTGATATTCAATATCTCCTGTGTTAGTAACTCTTTCTCCTGGAATAGTTGATGGGTTATGTTTGAACTCAGCAGTAGCGATACCCGTTAAAGTAACGCTACCGCCATCATTTATTATAGATGAACTTGGTTCCTCAGTAAATCTAAGAAAAGGCCCGTTGAGATCGGTTGTCGTCTGTGTGACGTTATAAAACCCTAATCCAATCATGCGAAGTTTTGTCCTCCAACTACACCGAAGAGTGTTGAACCGCCATCGAACGTCTTGAATGAATAGATGTCCGACTTACCTGCAGTTGTTGTAACGATGGGTAATACTCCACCAGCAGGGAACTTGACAGGTATTGTCGTTCCTCCACTATCTTTGAAAGTAGCGATACCAACAGAATAACCTGTGCTATCCTGAGTGATTAAGATAGAGAATGCAGTCGCCCCTGTAGGTGGGTTGAGAAGAGTAAACTGTGTTACTGCCTCATCAACCGTAAGAGTGAAAGATTGCGCGTCAGACAAGTCAATATTGACATTACCACTTGAGATATCAAGCGTTTGAACGAATTCCGAGTATGTCTTAAACTTGACAGATCCTTCAATATCAACCTTTGCTCTAGGTGATGCTGTTCCAAATCCAGTTTGATTACTAGATGTAGAGAGCGCAGTTCCTACAACAATGTTAGTTGCAGTGATAATACCAGTGCGAATCTCACCAGTTGTACTATCCAGTTTATGAGATGTAGCAGTAATTACTCCACTAACATTGACATTAACAACATCAAGTCTACCATCAAAGACAGCATTGTTTCTTACCTTGATGTCGGTTGTTCCTGCACCGGTTGTGCCAAGATCAAGATTAAAGTGAGGGACAGAAGTTCCAACACCTACGCGAACCAAGTTATTAGGGTAGATACCAGTTCCGATACCAAGAGGAACAGAACTAAACAGACTGTCAGTGGGTAGGTTATTAAGTCCAGAACCATTACCTATAAATTGTGCAGCAGTAATTATACCTGATGAGTTGACATTTCCGCCAAAGTAAGAGTCACCCTCTACTCTGAACTTAAATACATTTGCATCTGTTCCAACACCTGCTCTTCCAGAAGTATCGAGAGAGAATGATGTAGAACCATTTCCAACCTTGAGTGTAAAGTCTCCAGGTGTAGTAGTAGCGATACCTACTTGATCGAAGATAGCAACATTTAAAGTCTTCTCAAGACTTACGTTACCAAATCTATACCAGTCATTATTAGTTGTGTAAATCCAACCAACATATCCACCCTTAGATGGATTTGCATTATAAACAAGATCACCAGGGTTACCAGCAAGAGAAGGAGTTGCAATACCTACAGTATATTTTCTAGATACCGTCGTGTCACCTTGCAAGAATAAAGAGTTAGCCTCAACACCTTTATTTGAAGTAGAAGTAATCTTATTGTTAAAGATTACAGGGCCGTCAAACTCAGAAACAATATTGTTTTCAGGGCCACCTTCAACTCTTAAAGAACGACTAATTGATGCCTCAAGTGGAGTCAGAACGTCAAATCCAACACTAACTCCACTTGTCGATACATCTTCACCAGTAACGGTGGGAATAGGTGCATCAAAGACTTCTTCTTGCCCCGTAGCAGAACTTACTTTCTTATTACCAACATAGAAGTCACCAGCATCATTCATACCCGTGTAGACGTTTACACCGCCATCCACCTTCAGAGATTGTGAAATGAGTGCTTCTCTAGTGGTAAGAGATCTATCTTGCTTTTCTGGCAATGCAGTAGAATAGTTACCAGGGCCATAACCAACGTATTCAAATGTATGTCCAGAAGCACGAATTATAGAGTTTCTTCTAAATTCAACCGGACGACAAGTAACTCTCTTGATTACAGAATTTGTTGCATGTGATGTTGCTCTAGTACCAAGAACACCACGGAAAACGGTAACAGGATTTCCAGTAACAGTTGACTTTACCCTTACAATTTCTTTATCGATGAGTAGATAATCACCAATATTAATGTCAGTTTCTGTGACATTCAAGATGTCAATAGAGGCGGTTGCGGCAGTAAGAACGGCAGCGGATACTGTAGTGGTAATACCTGCATATGTTGTTTGCTGTCTTCCACTAAGATTTTCATCTTCTAGGACAATGTTTCCTCCAGAAGCACAATATCCATTAGGAAGTGCTTTGATTGTTCCAGAAGGATTAGGAGCAGTGGTGCCTACACCAACACTAATCTCAAAAGAGTTAAGTGCATCAGTCTTCTTAATAATAAAGTCTCCCCGATAAAGAGATTGATCAATACCTGAAATGTTAACCTTGTTGTTAACTCTCAGTCCATGATTCTCAGTGGTTGTAACAACACTAACACCAGTAACTTGATTGTAGTTAAATGAACTTACATTTAGTGATCTTCCAACATTTACTACTGCAGCATTGGCGAGATTTGTAACGCCAATTCCAGCCCCACTTATAGTTGATGCAGATGCTACTTTAACTTCCTTTGCAGATCCTGCAGTAATTCCAGTAATTCTATAAAGAGTATTATAAGGATAATTTGATGAAGGTTTAGCGTTAACTAATTGAAGTACATCACCAGTGTTATCGTAAACCTTAGTGACTGTGACAATACCGACACTATGAGGAGCAGTAGTTCCAACACCAACAATCTGTAAAGAATCACCTAATGTATATGCACTACCTCCATCCATGATCTTGGCAGCAACCAAATTACCAGATGAGTTAACTTGAATTCTGGCAGTTGCGTTTTGTCCTTGTGTTGAAGCAGATCCAGCAGATACTAATTTAGCATTGTAAATGAATCCAGCACTTCCATTACCATATCCAGCACCACTATCAGCAATACCAATATTAATAACACGATTTAGTCCATGATCAATAGTGGAGAAGAATGTATGAGCAGCACCAGCACCATTTGACTGAACTTCAGTTACGCCAAAACCAATATTATAGTCAAAGATCTGAGAGTTTACAGTCTCCTTGGTGACGCTACTTTGAGAATCATCAATAACAGTCTCACCAATTGGTATAGGTAAAGCGAACGATGCAGATTCTGCGGGATCACTCTTGGGATTATCTCTATTAGTCTGAGGATAAAGTTGCTGAATTGATTGAGAGAATCTTTCAGTAGAGAAGGGTGCTACTGAAGGAGAGTTAGAATTATTAACTATCAGCAGATGATAGATACCATCCTGTTCCCCAGCAACATATCTTTGAACTTGCTGAGCTCGATAAACTTGGTATGTTCCTTTAGTTCTTGTTTGAGTGAAAGTAGGAAGACTTGTGGTTCTTGCGGATGTATCGCTATCAAATGTTCCAGGGCCAGAAGAACTTACTAAGGAAACTGCAAATTCTCTAGCACTGGTAATACCAGTAACATTGAATCTGCCATTAAAACCAGAGTTAGCGGTTCCAACAGGATTATTTGCACTAACAATATTCTTGATTTCTACTTCTGAACCAACTTTGAGTTTGTGAGGAAGTTCAGTAAGAATATTTGCGGTATTGCTGTTCCAGTTCGCATTGGCAATGAAACTAAAGTTTCTTTGCTCATTAACATTAGAGATGCTAACTGTGGTTGGACTGAAATAGGAAGCAACTTCAGCATCAGTCGCGCCAGTTACAAAGGAAGAATCCTGAAGGACATATCCATCAACGGGAGGACGCGCAGAGGTAATTCCAGATCCTGAGGGAATTACATAACGTGCTCTATAAATCGTATCAATGACATTTCTTGTATCAGGTTGACGATTGATGAATGTTCTAGGAGTTGCAGCACCAAGAGACGTTGTACCGAGTCCTACAAGTGTAGAATAGATGTCATTGTCTGTGGTAGCAGTTCCAACAGTAACGTACCATTGTGACTCATTAGAGTCAAATTGAATTGGGTGTCCAATATCACCAGCACTCTTATCAGATACTCTACTTTGAACTCTTAAGATGCCACCCTTGTTATTAATAGTAAGAGAGTCGCCACTAATAGAATCATTTAGAGTTTTTGCAATCTTAATCTGATCGGTTCCAACACCAGACGTAATTGCAAAGTAAACTGCATTACTCTCTAGCCCATCAGGTAAATGAGCATTTTCAGATACGACACGAATACTTTCTCCAGAAAGAATATTATGTGGAGAATCTAAAGTAATTGTGCTTGATGTGATGCTATTAATACCAGATGTTCTGCCAACCTTATGAGTTTTCTGGAATGTGTCCTGAGTTGTTGATAACTCAGTATTAGGCATAACAATACGAGCTGAATAATTCGTAGGTGTGCCCGTACTATCTGGAATTAAAACGTTAAGAGTATCGTTTTCTTTTGCGCCAATTCTATAACCCTCAATAACATGATCAGGGGATGCATCTTCGTTTGTTTGATTATAAAGATAAAGTCTGCTTGTAGATGCAACGCCAACAACAGTTTTTTCTACGTCAATAGCATTGAATTCGATAGCACCTTGCGAAGTTTCAAGTTCCTTTGGAGGAATAATATGTGTAATATATCCAACATCATCTCTATCAAATGAATTTTGCTTGAATCCCTTAGAAACAAGTGCTTTAGCACCAAAGTTTGAGTTTGAGTTTGTTACAGATAAATCACCACCACTCTCAGTTACGAAATGATTTGCATAACCGATGGCAAAACATGAAACGATCTGAATAACAGAGTCATTCGATGCTTTAATATGGAAGTTTTCATAGTCAGGTTTGAAGATAGCAAAACTGTCTTCAGGTAGATTTGCATTACCTGCAAAAGTAGAATCTTTATATTCTCCACTACTACTATTATATTTTACAAAAGCATTCTTGTCCTTCTGAAGTCCAATACCTGTAAATTGAGCAACAACCATGGATTTAAATCCAAGAGCCTTGCTTCCATCAGCGTGCATACCACACATGCCGAAGACGGAACGCAAAGAGATGTTGAAAATGTAAGGAGATGCAGATGTAACAGTGTCAGACTGTAAGTCAACTTTAGATCCAGTTGCAGTGGGAAGTGCATCAGCAGGTGCATTGGAGACACTATACTTAAACTGGGTAGTTCCTTCTGCTGTGGAAGCTAAGACATCACTAACAACAAATTGTCCGTTGTATGAATCTGTTGCTACATTTGAAATTTTGATAGGGGTATCAACATCAAGTCCAAATAAAGCATTTTCTAAAGTTACAGTTATCTCTGTTGAAGGTGTTACACCATCGCCTGCTTTGATACTAGTAATTCCAATTGCGCCACTTTTAGGGCCAACAATACGGTATTCATCAATCTTAGGTTGAATGTCAAGTCCAGCATCTGGATAATCAGGTTGAATCTCTCTACCAGAGGAGGGCCCATATGCTAATCCAACCTTTTCATAAAAAATATCAAGATCAGTTCTACCAGCATCAAAATCAGTTATAAATGCATCATTAATTTTTACATCGTTCTTTCCGTCAGCATACTCAAAACAAGTAAGTTTATGGTGAGAAAAATTAGGGACAAATGTATTAGAAGAATAATCTTTGTAAACAACCCCATTTGGATCACCATCAAAAATTGAAAACTGCCATGAGTAGCAGGTACCTGTTACTCTGAAAATTGCAGATCTTTCGATGTTAACGTTTTCGGGATCAGGAACGTATTTTGGACGAATTTTAGTTTTTCTAAGATCTAAACCAACAAGAGAGGTGCCTCTAGGTAGGATGATTCCACCATGCACACTATTAAGCTTATATAATGCGTTATTTTCTGTAGTAAGATCGAAATTAGTAGTTAATGAAAAATTAGGGAAGTCTGAAGAGGTAAGTCCGTTTCTAAGTCTAAAATTACTAGATCCATCCGGAATCCATCCAGGACGGTTATCTACAAGGTGTTCTCCAGGATATAAAAGTATCGTTGTTTTACTAAATCTATCATTATCTAATCCACTCTGATATGAAAATCTGGCTGCCTCAATTAATGCCCTTTGAATAGTTTTAAAAGGACGAGTTAACGAATTTCCCTGATTCTCAATTGAATCTGTGGCGTCTAAATCGTTTGGATTAACGTAGAGAATGTTGCCACGCGCATTCTTTAAAAAATTATCTAGACGACTAAGAGGCATCTTACTATCGCAACTTGCTGTTGTTAGTTATTTATCACGCTTTAAATAGGAGTAGGGGGACTTGAACCCCCACGAGATTGCTCTCAACAGATTTTAAGTCTGGTGCGTCTACCAATTCCGCCATACTCCCATAATTCAATTTTCTTTCACATTTCCAATGATCCAAGATCTCATACCAAATGGTGTGTCAGCAATTAAATTCTGAGTTAATGTCGCTACTTCTTTTGGAACAACTAAACAGAATCCAATACCCATATTGAATACATTTCTCATCTCATCATCAGAGATGTTGCCAGCAAGTTGAATAGTCTCAAACATTTCTGGGACATCCCATGCTCCATAGTCAACATCAACGGTAAGACCTGCTGGAAGGCACCTAGGAAGGTTCTCAGGCAGTCCTCCGCCAGTAATATGTGCCATGCCTAGGATAGGAACTTCGTCCAACAGGTGCTGGATTAGACGGGCATAGATGGTGGTTGGCCTCAACAACTCAGGCATCTCCTTGTAGTAAATATAATTCCTCCATAACATATCATTGACGAGTGTGTACCCATTACTATGAAGTCCATTGCTCTCAATACCGATGACTACATCACCTGCTCTAATATTACTACCATCAACAATATCATTCTTCTCTACAATACCAGTGCAGAAACCAGCAAGATCATAATCAGTTTGTCTATAATGCTCTGCAGTTTCTCCACCCAGTAGTTCCATTCCAGCCATCACACAACCAACATTAACTCCATACACAATGTCACTCACATTGGCATCAAGTGATTTGGTAGAGATATAGTCTAAAAAATATAATGGTTTAGCACCAGAACATATAACGTCATTGACACACATAGCAACGAGATCCTGGCCAATAGTGGTGTAATCATCAGCAATCCTACAGATATTCATCTTAGTTCCGACACCATCAGCACCAGATACTAGTACAGGGTTCTCATATCCAGATGGGATCTCCATCATTCCATTGAACCCACCAATCTTAGGTGCCAGTACCTTTAGATACTCTACAAATGAACGTCCTTTAATAATGTCAACACCAGCAGTCTTATAATCCATTAGTAAATTTCTCCTTTAGCAATTTGTTCACGACGTTTTAGTTTCCATACTATGTAATCAATTGTTGGAATACATTGGGGATTCCATCCAACAAATGTTGTCGATTCACCACTTGGTATCTTCCAACAGGGAGCATCATCATTATCAAGATCTAATGACTCCCGATATGCATCATCACCATACATAACAACTGCTCTCTCTGCTTCATTCAAACTCTTGAAGCAATCAAAAGAATTCTTTCTAATCTCATCAGGGACGTGATGCTTCATTCTAACTCCATCTCTACTTCTTCATCAAGTTCCCAAGAATCTTCACTCTCAAGATACTGCTCCAACTTATCCACCAATTCTGGCGGGAAATCATCAACAAACATTCCCCATGTTCCCGTATCTACCGGATCAGGTTCCCAGGTACATATCTTTACATTCTCATCTTGTGAAAAAATAAACTCAACAATATTTGTTTGATCCTCTTCAGTTTGACAATAGATTTTAAGATCGTTCATTGAATAGCAAGTGGTTGTAGTCTATCAAGGATCTCACGATATGCAGGAACAATATCACCTTCATCCTTTCGGAATAGATCCTTATCAAATCTTTCATCACTACCAATCTTCCATAGTCTCATACTATCAGGACTAATCTCATCAGCAAGTAGCAACTCACCATGAGCAGTATATCCATACTCAACTTTAAAATCTACAAGATCAATACCCATGATGTAGAACATCTGACGGAGGAAATCATTGATACGGAGTGTCATCTCAATGAAAGGTTCAGGATCATATCCCATCAAACGCACCCTGTCTGGTGTGAGTAAAGGATCGTGCTTACTATCATCCTTCAAAAAGAATTCTACAATCGGTTGTGGTAATGGAGCACCCTCTACCAAAGTTGTTTCACGAACAATAGATCCAGCAGCACGATTCCTACAGATAACTTCTAGAGGAACAATACTAACCTTCTTACAAATCATCTTATTAGCGCCAACCATATTAATGTAATGAGTTGGGATAAGTTCTTTGGAAAGTTTCTCAAAGATGATTGATGAAATACTACAGCAGAGAGATCCCTTTCCTAAGGGATGATCTTCCTTCTCTCCGTTCCCTGCAGTCACCTTATCATGATACTCAATGATGACACGATCAGCATCATCACCAGCATATACAGTCTTAACCTTACCTTCAATAAGAACTTCCATCAATCTTCCTGTTTGTATGTAATAGTAATCTGATTATATACTTCATCTCGGTTATCGCTGTTGTATACACGACAGCGTTCTACCTTAGCATCCAATAGTTTCTCAATATTATTGAGTTGCCATTCAGCAGCATACTTTTTGAACCCATCATCCATCCAACTCTTGTTAGATCCTGGTGTGTTAAAATCATCCATTATTCAATACCTTTAGGAAATTCTTCAATTTCAGTCAATTCATAATCCCAGTCTTCCATAACTGTGTTGGCAAGAAATCTATCTGAGAGCATCTCAAGTTCCTTCTCAGCATACTCTCTAGTCTCTGCTTCTAACCAAACATCAACTACCTTACCCAATCTAAGTTTCTTGATATCCAACTCAGACAATCGCTTACAGGCGTCTCTCACAGCATTGCCAGGAGAGTCATCTACCTGTGATCTTAGACGGATGAATACTAATGCTTTAAACTTCATCATTATAATATGCAATAGTTGCGTGAAACTTATCTATAGGATCAATAGTTTCTCCCAATGCACTTCTTATTCTTACTTTCACTTCTTCATTACTAATCTCTTTCAAGATCTGTCGTAGTTCATCATCATCAAACTTGACGTAATAGTTATCACGATGCTTCATGCTTTCTCCCTCTCGTCAAGTGCTTCATTAATGATTTGCTTCAACTCGACACGTTCTTCTGGTGTAAATATTGTGCGAATTTTTACTGGCATCGGTTCATAACTACTTGGTTTCTTTGATTTACCAGGAAGACTCATGCCTTGTGTGTCAATTTTGTCCCTATCAAACTTGACGTAATAATTATCACGATGTTTCATAATGTTCTCTCAAGTCTCTCTGTAGGTTGATCAGGAAAGTCTCTAGGACGACTATCTGTTGCATTATCGGTTCTAGGTGAACCTTCATTTTTCTTTTCAGTTTTTTGAAAAGATACTCTTTTATATCTGTTTGCCCAAACATCTGGCATCCAATATGTCACCTGCCAATTAATAGTAGGATTTAACTCAAGATGTTTCTCTACAGAATGATTGAAGATACCAATCTGTATATAACCATCATGAGTGACACATTTATTCTCACCAATGTCAACTATGAATAGTTGTTTCATCGGTTATATTCCAAGTTGGAGGGTGAAATTGGCAATATTCGTTAAATGTGATTTTCATTTCTTTATTAGTCAATCCTGCATTTTTTGCTGCTTTTGGAAGATTCCACTTAGCAACAAATAACATTTCCATAGACTGTCGAGTTTCTTTTCTCATAGTTGTAGCAAATTAAGATTTCTTCGTAAAACCCTACAGGGTAAAAATTTGCCGGGATTTTTTTCCACCCTTTTTTAGAATTATAATTCATTTTTGCATAGAGGATTAGCGTATGCAATCACATCCTCTGAAGCTGTGTTACGTACAACACTAAGAACACTCATAAATTCCTCAACAGTATCACAGTTTACAATCTTTTCATCACCTTCATTGGAGTAAAGGTAAAAGTTGCGAGTAGAAGGATCGATGACGATTCGACTAAGGTACTCGTCTTGCATGGGTGAGTGCTGTTTGTTTACCAACCTATTATAGGGCACTCAGGCATCCTTGTCAAGCAACTCGCCTATGATTATATAGAAGCAGTCTACGGGAAGTCCGTTTGTGTCTAGGGTGATTTCTCTCCCCTGACGACGCTTGACACGAAGATCTTGATTAGCACCAACCTGTGTCAGGTGAACCGTGATAGAGTCCATATTAATATCATCTTCCCATGATTCAGGAATTATAATAGTTTTTTTATTAGTTCTGCCATGCAGAAATTCAAAGTTAGGTTCAATCATTAGTCAATAACCTCTGTAATTGTTGTGATTCCAATTAATTTTTTCAATTGTAGTAATTCATCAAACTCAGTATTCAATGTACCTAGCATCTTTCTTATTCCATGCATACCAAGTTGTAATGTATTTCGTTGATCTCTTAGTGCTTTAACACCTGCCTCATATGAATTATATTTACCACTAGTATTATCAAATTCAGATTTTCTTGCTGCTGCTTCTGTAATAGCAGCACTTAATGTATTAGCAATCCCTGTTGAGCATGATGACAGTGATGCATATAATGATGGAATAGGACTCAAAGACTCTACAACTCGTGTAGCACCCTCAGCAGCTGAATTTCCTGATGCATCAACAGGTTGATGTCCAAAACCAACTCTATAAACTTGTTTTCCACCACCTACACTTGGTTCTGGTGCATATTCATCAATTTTAATTCCTCCAACTTCCTCAGGAACCATTTTTTTATATTGATTCCAAGTACTCGTTGCGCTTGGGGCACCATCTTTACTAATAAACATAGATATACCTAATCCAAGGTTTCCTCTATCGGATTCTGTAAATGCTGCAGATATTGTTTCATTAGTAAATGGATCTTGGTTAAAGGGGATGTCATATCTCTTCCTACTATCTGAAGCGAATTGATCTGGATCATCTAGAACTCTAAATTGCAACGCTTCTCTTGCACTAGCAGATGCTCCACAAATCGTGTCCATTGTCAAAATACTGACAGTGGATTGGGAACTTGTACTACCGAAACCAACATTTGGTACTTCTCTAAGATCAACTTGTGTCGTTCCCACTCCTACAATTCTTGAATTATTAGGAAAAATTGCTAAATTATCAACACTTCTTATGAGCTGTCCAACACCAAAAGTTATTCCAGTCCCTACTGGTTGCATGACAGTTACATGTGTCGTTCCCACTCCGCATGTGCCTATAAATTCTCCAACCAAAGTATTACCAATGTCTTTATCATATGGTTGAGAATAAAATTTCATTGCATATCTATTCTCTCGTTCAAAACCAAAGAATGGATCATCAACAAAACTAGTTATACCTACTAACTCATCTGAGTAATTACTATTGATAGGATAAAAAGTAACTATACCGGTGACACCGACATATTTTACAGCAAATGATTCAGATCCAACTCCGATTGGTTCATAAGAATCGGAGTTTAATCTTGTGCATTCTAATGTGTACTCATCCCCCTCTGCGGTTGTTTGAAAACCAACTTGTCTCCAGAACAAATCACTTATACATCCAGAATCAACACGCCCCTGATAAGCATCAGATACTAAAGATAACCCTGTATTTACATGCACAACTCCATCTAATATAGTATTCTCAATTTTTAAAATACCTTGATCATAAAGAGTTTTATTATCATCAATAACAATTACTTCTGTAAGTAATGTATTGATATTTTGTTCTTTAAAATCTATGTCTTCGTTGGATCTTTGTATTAATTCGGTTGATAACATTTTTAATTCCTCACATCATAGTGATATCCAGCAACAGAATGATCTGATTGATCAATAGGATAATCTGCAGGAGACTCTCCTTCATATTCAACAACAAACTCTCCCAACCTATCTGCCCATACTTGATAAAAACATTGAACATTAGTTAGATGATTTCCTGATACAATAATCATATCCTCACGTATTTCTTTTACATACAAATTATCTTCTCTACCAAAAGGAGTAAGATTTACAGATATTGTATCATAATCTATTAAATTTTTCCAGTATTCTGGTAGTTTTATGATATGATTTCCATTAAGTTTACCACGTATGTAAACCGCTGCTTCAGGACCTTCAACACAAGCATGTCTTAATCGCCATCCCTCTTTATTGGGATGTTTTATATCAAAGGTTTTCTTTGTAGCAAGAACATTACCACCAACATCAGTTACAACTAAAGCGGTTGCGTTTGCTGCTGTAATGTTTGAACCTGCTGTAACAGTAACTCCTGCATGTGCTTTTGCTCCTGCCCTTGCTTCTGCACCAGCAAAAGACTTTGCTCCCACTTCTGCTTTGGCTCCAGTGTCAATTTTGACACCAATTTTTTTCATTAAACTTATAATACTAATCTCTAAAGGAGAAAGAGTTTTCTTTGATATAGCGTTAATTTCAAGCACAATGGTGGTAGCCATTGTCACTCCAACAGGGCCTGCTGGATCGCCAATTATTACATCAATAGGGGTAGATGCCGGTGGGGGAAGTCCTCTAATGTGAACAATCGCTGGTGCTTTAAATGCAAGCGGATTGGATATAGGATCAGGACGAGTTATTTGTAGGGCAGCAGTATGAAGGGGAAAAAGTATAGGACTTCCAACCATCACGCCACCATTAAAGAATCCTGTGCCAGGAATGGCGGCAGGACCTGTCAAATATGCAGCACATGGAATAGGTACTACTCCTTGAGGGGAGAAGTTTACCTGTAGTTGTTTACCAATATGTAGATCTGATAGTTCCATTTATAGAATATCTTGTAAAAGTTTTTTAATTCCTTCAAGAGTTTGAAGTGGTGTATTAGAACCAGAACCGAGAAGAGATGTAATAAGAGATACATCTGGAGTTTCAATAATTTTCAAACTACCTGCAGATATTTTTGCTCTCCCACTTGCATTGATATTCAGACTCCTTTCAGATTCAATACCAACCGAATCACCACCAGCAATTCTAACTTCAGAGGTGTTGATATCGACAACAGAATTTGAATGAATGTTTACAAATCCAGTATTCGTACCGTTACCTTCAGCAATAAGATCAATGTCTCTTGCCATAATTCTAATTCTACCTCTAGGAGCAAACAAAATCAAGTCACCATTCTCAGCATAGGTAACACCTGCCACACCATCAACAGGTCTCTCTCCACATCTGACATTATAGACTGAAGGTGCTGAGATGTTAATTGCACCATCAAGTTCACCACTCTCTTGTAGTCCGATGTATTGACTTCTTTTAAATTTTGGAGCAGGAAAAATGCGACGGATCAACACCGCCATCTTATTATTTCTTTCATCAACAGTATCAAAGAGAACTTCTGCATGAGTGTTCCCTATTCTATTGAAATCATCGCATCTAGTGGCTGCCATTATACCTTACCTACACAATCAATTACTTGAAGGACTGGTGTACCAAGAGGAACAACAAATCCAGCGTCATTAGGATTAACAAATCTAAGAACAGGTTTAATAATTGCGTTAAATCCAGTTCTTGTATTTATCTTAATTTCAGGGAGATTTGTATAACCTATACCTGGATTTGTTATAATAACACCAGTTATTGCTCCATTTTCAATAATAAGATTTCCGTCCGCACCTGGTATATTCAAGGTGTCATCATCATCATATCCAAAACCAGGATTTTGAATCACAACATCTTCTATGATACTAATTACATCTTCACTGTCATCAAAATTACCTGTTGGTGGTTGATTAGGATCTTCAGGAGTACCAGGAGGGCATCCAGGTGCAGTAAATGTCACACTGAACTCAGGAATCCTACCCCAATTTGGATCAAGAAGTTTCTCTCTCATTTTAGGGCCAACCCTCAAGAAAAATTTATTCTCTAAGAAAAATCTAATATCTTGCTCAGTGAATCCTGATGCAAATGCTCTTTGAGCATCGACTAGGAAACCAAATTGATGTCTAATACCACTCTCGTATACCTTACCATAAGTATAATCAAAGTTTGTCATATCTTTCAAACGTGGATTAACGCCGTTAATTATACATCCAGGAATTAGATCTTCAGTAAAATTTTCATCAATTACAACATCATTTTTTCCTGGCAGTTTAACAGTGTCACCATAAAAAACAGTAACAGTTCGTCCACTACTGTAAGGAATATCCCAATCATAGTTAGCTCTCAGAACAGTACTTTGACATCTATTAGCCCATACTCTACCACTACCACCTTTATCTCCATATGGAAATCCTTCATATCCATATCCAGAATCATTAATTAATACATCAGTTACACCAAAACTTCCATCATCGTTTCCATCCCCATCATCACCAGGATCTGTTGGATCGTCATCATCATCATTATCGTCATCATCATCATTATTATCGTCATCATCATCATTATCGTCATCATCAGGATTGGTTAGATCGTCATCATCATTATTATCGTCATCATCATCAGTATTGGTTAGATCGTCATCATCATTATTATCGTCATCATCATTATTATCGTCATCATCATTATTATCGTCATCATCATCGTCATCATTATTATCGTCATCATCAGGAACAGGCCCTATTATCGCAGTTCCACTTGCCCCTTTACCATTACCACATGCATCTTGAAATTCAATTAATGGAGGAGTTGTATAATTTCCAGGTGTGATAATTTGAACGCCAAGAACTTCTCCTACAGCATTTACTACAGCATTACCAGAGGCACCTGATCCATTACCACCCCAGAAAACTACATTGGGAGGGCCACAATCAACAGCACCAGTGTTACATGATCCATCAATAACGGATTGCCAAATAGTACCAGCATTAATATCACCAAGAGGATCAAAGGGAGATCCATCTGATTTTGAGAAGTTGAAATCATCAATTAAATCATCAGATGTTGCCGTGATATCATTAACTGATTCAGATACATCCCTAACAATACCTTTTGCCTGCTCAAAAATACTATTGAAATCTAATGTTTTTTTAGGTGAGGACGATCCATTTAAGAAATCCCACTGATCCGTTTGTGGACATTCATTTTTAACTGGACAATTAGCAATGTCTAGAATTGAAATAACAAAATCAAGAATATCTACTGCAAAATCAATCGCCGTTCCAAGAGTCTCTGCAATCGTAGATAAGATTGAGGTGATCGCTCCTACAATATTACCAATTAAAGTACCAATAACTCCTGAAAGTAAATTTTCTACAAGACAAGTTGATGCATTGATTATTTTGTTTATGAATGAACGCAAAATTTTAGCGATCATATCCTCAAGTCCTAGAAGGATTCTGTAGAACAAACAAGATATAGCACCTAATGCCTTATCAGTCGCTTCATTGGCAAGATATCTTGCACTCAAAGGTACATTACCGATCAAATTATTAATAATAGTTGTTGTTTTTCTGAGAACAAATCTCCTCATCTGTTGGATAAGTGCTGAGATAATCTGTGCAATATCTCCTGCTGCATTACCTAAAGAAATATCATACGATTCCTCACCTATATTAATACCACTCGCTATCTGTGCTCCATTAATAGTATTTTGTGCATCACTAATGAATTTACCACTGGTTGCCAGAAAACTATCACTACCTGTAAGTCCAGTTTTTAAACCTTCAATTTGTTGTACTAAATTGGTAATTGAGTCATTGATACCTTGAGTATTAACTGGTTTGCAAGCACTATTGAAGGTAGGAAGTTTTGTATTGGAAGCCATCCTAATGTCTTCATCAGAAGGTGCTTGTGCCCCAAACAATTCAGCATAATTAAAGTCACCATTTAAGACATATGATTGAGGAACAGTGCTACCTGGAAGAAATCCTTTTAGTGCTTGTGTTCCACCACCATTAAGATTTACTAAAGGTGCAGCAATATAGTTTGGAACTACTGTCTCAATGAGATAACTTCCACTACTAGGATCCTTAGACACATAAACGTATGTGTTTGGAGGATATCTAATAATTCCTGTATCTTGTGCTCCTAGTCCACTATTATTTTGATGTGGATATGCAACAGGAAGCATGGATTCATCTTTATCCGGAGGATCCTGTCCTAAGATTCTAATTCTATATCTTTGAGCGACAACATCAGGTACATCATAATCAAACTTTCCAAAAGGTTGTGTTTGAAGTTGTGTAACCTCACCAACGATCACAGCAATCATCCTCTGAGTATCACCCCAGAGTTTAGCTATTGCCTTAGAATCGTATCTACTTTGTAATCCCATTCTTAATCTTCGTAGATCCTACATTCGTCAGCTTCAGGATTTTCATCACAATACATCTCAAGAAATGTTGGATCATGATGATCCTCAGGATGCTCTTTATGATATCGCTCAAGATGTTCTAATTCGTCAGCAGTATGACGACGCATTTGAGGAGAAAGTGTTGGATCGTCGAGAATCACTTTATCTTTCTCTATATGCGTTTCAATATTTTTTTCCATCAATTTTTAACTCCGTATGAATCTCTTACTAAGTTTAATCCAGTGAATGCCTTAGTAAGTGTACTATAATGACACAAATCCGCTATCATATATATGCCACTATCCTTATCGCTTCTTTTTTGACTTCTTTTTTGAGATGTTTCAGGAAACTTGCAGAATATAAGATCACCGGCATTTAATGAGAGATCTGCATCAATTACTATATTAAGTGAAGAACTGAACTTTTGTCTATAATTTTGCATGGATTGTAAGGATGTCTTGACAATATCAAAACTAACATCATCTATATTAGCCAACCCACCCCCAGGAATTATCTTTTGTCCGTCATCTTTTGTCTTATGAATCTCCGCTGTTGGTTTATCTCTATATTCTTCTCTTACTATTGGTAATTTAGTTCCAGCTATTATCCCATTTCCTTCTTCAGGAGATGTTCTTACTAGTTCTTGAAATCTATCTAATTTTCCTAAGGGATCAAATAAATCAAGTTGCGTGTTATATGCTCCCTCTTCAAATTGCTTCAACATATCATTAATCATTACAAATGTTGATTTTAAAATTTTTCCACTGAATCCAGGAGATAATTTATCATTTGCAATACCAGTCTCTTGAAATTTTTTAATAATTTTTCCAGATGTATCAAACATCTTATCAAGTGATTTAAAATTATATCCTTTTGATGTCTCCCAAAACAAGTAACCAGCACTGTCAATTCTCTCAGGTATTGAAACCTTTTGAACATCTAAACACATTTCAAATGGATATCTACCGTCACCGTTAAATTGTATATCATTCTTTGTTGATTCTGCAAATATATCTTTCTCTGTATCTAAATTTTTAAGTGCTTGAGTAATGAGAACGTTACCCTTTCCCAGATAACTACCAGTCATTTTATTATCAGTTAGACAATTATCAAAGGCTTCTTTTGATACAACTCTCATACTACATGATGAGTCTCTTATGGTTTTTCCAGCAAAAACAGTCTTAGCAACCCTAAGATCATTATCTCCTGCTAGATTAATTTTATTGCCGAACTGATCCTCAAGTTTTAACTTAAACTTTTCTGTACCTTGAAGTTTGATTGACTCTAAGATACCTATAGTTCCCTTTGTACCGTCTTTTGATGGCATTGCAGTACCAGCATCAATAATACTCAAATCGATCGTTATATAAGGACATAGTACGCTCTCACGATACTCAAGTAATGGAACACCACCCCTGATATCAACAGAATCATTGTTTTCGTTTGAGAAAACTTCTATTAGTTTATGATTGAGAGACTTTCCTTGCATTATGAATTTAGCACCCCTTCTCTTTGTATGATAGGTTGAATCACGATAAGATTATTGTTAAGAGTCATTAATCCTCCACTACTATATGTAGTATCACTTTGCAAACTGCCAACCCAATCACCTATATTTATTTTTGTTCCATCTATTGTAAAATTATCTTCGTTTGCTTTTTTATTAGGATTAGGTAAACTTGGACCACCAAATCCCTTTAGTGGTTCCACTTTGGTTGGTGGTTCCACTTTGGTTGGTGGTTCTACTTCGGTTGGTGGTTCTACTTCGGTTGGTGGTTCTACTTTGGTTGGTGGTAGATTCGAGTTTTCATTTATTTTTCCCATATCTGCAAGTATGGGAGCTAATTGTTCCAATATACCAGTTGCTTTTTCTTTTTTTAGAAGTCCCCTATTATCCAAGAAGAAAGGATTACTTTCTGCAGATTTTTTTAATTCTTTAATAGTATCTTCTCTTTTCTCAGGAGGATATTTCGCAATATTTTCTGCTTTCAATCTAAAAATTCTTTTCTTAGAAATCAAACCGAAGTAAGCAAGAAGTTGAAAATTTTCAGAAAAAGGTAATGCATCTGATATTGATGTTCCTATTGTCTTCAAACCTTCTTCAAAGATATATCCTGCAATAGATCCTTTTGCAAGTGATTTAAGATTATTAGGATTTTTAAAGAATCTTAAAACATCTTTTGGATTAAATCTAAAATCTAATCCTCTCGTCAAACCAGAAAAACTTGCTTTTGTGCTTGAAAAAATGTTTGTTGGTTTTTTACCTAATATATCATCTAAAAGAAGTTCTTTTTTGAGTTTAGGATCACTGAATGTGTCATCAAAAATTTGATCTGCTTGTGCATTAAAAAATTTATCACCATTATCAATTCCGAATTGTTTAAAAAATGCTGCATCTCTTTTACCTTTTTCGATTAAAGCAGATTTAGCATTTCTTAAAGCACGATTCGTTGCTTTCGTTTCTTCTAAAGATTTAGAAAAATTTCCAAATAAAGGATTGGTAGCAGAACCACGTCCGGCAAGAACAGGAGTTTTTATTCTTGTACCAGATCTTAAGGCAGTTTTTTTTCTTGTCTCTAAAAAATTTTTTCTTTTTGCTAAAGCACTTTCTCTAATTTTAACTTTTTTTGCTGCTTCTTGCGCTAGTCTATTTTTTGCAGTATCCGAAGCAGAAGAACCAGCATTAGAAAGTTTTGGTTTGGGGGGTTTGGCCAAATTGCCCAATTTATATCCAAGTCCAAGTAGTCCGTTTAAAACGGTGTCTAGAGTACTATTAAAACTTCTAAATGGATTTAAATTAACAAAAAAATCACCAATAAAAGAAGCAATTTCTCCTGTTTTTTCAATTACTCCAGGTAATGATTCAAAAAATGGAACTACTGTATCCTCAAAAAATACTTTTAGATCTTTAAATATTTTTTTTGCTTCCTCAAATATATTTTTAGCAGCTAATGCTATTTTATCAATATTACTTAATAAAACTCCAGCAAAAGTTAGCAAACTAAATTTTATTATATTGTCAATAATATCTCCACCACCTTTTGGTTTTAATTTATTAGTAATTTTACCAACATTTAAAAATTTACCTGTTTCAATTCTTTTTTCTTGTTTTTCTCTCCTATCTTTGAGATTATCTTTTTTTTCTTTTTTATATCTTTTTTTTCTTATGTCGAAATTATTTTTGTATGTATCAATAATCGCGGCAAATTCAGTAAGTTTGATCATTATACTAAGTCCTCAATACCAAGTGCCTTACCGACAAGGCCTCTCATCTTAACATTTCCAGATATGTTAAAGTCTGGGATATCATTTGCTTTTTGTGAAGTAACTACACTATTTGATGGTTCATTTTGTGCAATAGGAGGAAGAACAATAAATTTATTACTTGATCGAGGATTGAGTGGATATACAGGAACTATATTCCTAAGAGTTTTGAATATAAATTTAATTTCATTTTTTAAATCAAACCCAGATGATTCATTTTTGGGTTGAATTGGTAATGATGACGGTGTGGTTGGTGATAACTTCTCAGGTTTTGGTATAGTCTTTGTTCCAACGAATCCTGGAATAGCACCTGGATCAGGATTAGTTGCTGCATAATCTATAGAACCAGGTCCTACAAATGATCCAAAGAAATTATCTTCACCTTGCTTACCTCTTCTTACATCACCATTTTCAAATTTTGCTTTTTCTTTACCACCCATGAAGTCAGTTCTCGCACCAACAAATCTTCTTGCCTCATCTTGACGTTCTTGATTTTGAAGCGTATCTGCAACTCTTTGCAAATAAGATACTGACTTTCCAGTGGCAATAGCAGCACTCTGAATGTCTGATATATTATACCACTCTGGGTTCGGAGTCTTCTCCAATTTTTTTCTTGGGTGTTTCCATGTTGGTTCATACTGATTAGGTTGAAGAATTAATTGTCTTATATCACTCCCACCACCGTAAACACCAGATGATGCTCTATTATAAATTGATTGTGCTACATCTGCCCAGGCCTGTGGATCATTATCTTCAGTTCCTGCGACTGCAACTAATGTCCAGAAATCCCTGCCTTTTTGAGGCATTTTTCCAACACCACCACCTTCACTATATCCAGAAACCATTCCATACTTTGGACGATTATTTCCTCCTCCTGCTTTATTCATTGCCATCATGGTATCACTACCAAACATGCTGACAGCACCACGACTCATTACAAACTCACCTGGAGTTAACATCGCAGGAACAGTATCTGTTCCCATAGCAAATCCACCAGTAGCAAAAGGAACAAACATAGGAAAACCTAATGGCCCAGTATTAGGTAAAGGTATTCCACCCGGTTGCAAGTTCAATCCAGGAGCGACGGGAAGTCCTTTCTCTTTTTCTTCTTCGGTTGCAAAATATTGTCCCAAAAATGGAGACGCTGCTAAAAGTTTTCGGAAATCTTCTGCAAATTTTTCAATATCTTCTTTTGTTTTTTTAAACCAGTCTATGAGTTTTTGAAATTCTTCTTTAAATGTTTCAAATTTTTCAGGTAAACTTTTGAAAAAGTTCTGAACGTTTGTAATAAATTTTTCATTTTTAGGATCTGCTAAAAAATTAGTAACAATTGAAATGATTTGTCCTAATAATGTAAGTCCTGCAAATTTTAATATACTATCAAATACTCCTCCAATTTTTTTCTGTACTTTTCCAAACCCAGCGTTTACACCTTTAAATATTTTATTTACTTCTATTCTTTTTTCTCTTTTCTGTATTTTTTTCTTCTGATCTTGTCTTTTATCAAAAGTCTGTGCATCTTTTTCAAGTTTATTGTCTGCTTTAATAACAGCAATTAGTTCATTAATTTTTTCAATTAATTCCTTGCTTGCTTCTGTTGTTTCTTTTGGTGGAATTAATTTCTCAGGTTCAATTTTAAGATCAATTTCTTTAATTATTGGTTTTGTAGCAGCACCAGCACCAGGAATACTAGGAGCAGTAAAGTTTTGTCCTTTTAAAGGATTTTCAAAAGATTTTCTCTTTAATAATTTTTCACCATCAATCTTTCCTCCTTTAGAGTCATCTTCTTCTCTGATTGACTTTAAAAGATCTTCTAGATTCATTGTGCCTGCTGCTGTTGCATCTTAAGTTTCTCTTCTTCTAAATGTGATCTTAAGAGTTCAACGTATACGTCTCTCTCCCAAGGTATCATGTTTTCAATCTCTGTTAATGAGTATTTATGATACTGCATCAAAGAAAAATTTAATTTAAAGTAACTCTCCAAATTCATATGGGAGAGTGCTATGCGAAAAAACTTGCCAATCCCTCAAGTACAACAGTGCCTTTTTTCTTTGTCTTAGGATTAACAACCTCTATTTCATGCGACAATTTAGGCATGGTAGAGAAGAAACGTTCAATTTCTTTAAACTGTTGAGAATTCATCTGCTCCAAAAAGTCAGTTATTTCTTTTTTAGTGAAATCATCAGTAGTCCACGCTTCATCCACAGAATATACTTTATCAATACATGATGAAATTAATTCAAATGATTGATCAACTTTACTATCCTCACTGAATTCAAAATTACTTTTGATGAATTGATCAAGGGATGGGTACCTCATCTCCATCATCAAAGTATCATCAATTTTAATTTGATTTGTATGATCTTTTTGTTTTACAACTTTAATGTCATCAATATTGATCTCAATTTCAGAATAAGTTTCTCCATCATCAGGACAAAGAACACTCACTTCAATATCTTCACCGACAGACTTACCACGAATATTAAGAAAAAGAAATTCAATATCGAATGTAGGTAAAGATTCAACCTTAACGCCGCGTGTCTGAATACAATCTTTTAAAACGGCTTTAATAGCATTAGTTATTTCTTTGGGGTTATCACTTTCAAGTGCAAGAACTAATAACTTTTCTTCTTTTACAAGAAAGGGGCGATACTTAATTGTTTTTCCAGTAGATGGCAATTCCAACTCATAAGTTGGTGTAGCAATTTTTGGTAAAGGCATAATATGTTATTCAGTATGTGTATTTATCTTAGTTTAAAACATTTCTCTAAGGTTTCCATCTGCATCACGCACTGGTGATCCATCAGGCAATAAGAGAGGGCCGTCATCTCCTCCATCCATCCTTGCGCCTGTTGCAGTGTCTCTTTCTACAAAGTCAGTATTGGAGCCTGCTGTGCCGCCAAAAGAAGAATCAAAGGGAACTGCAGATATTGGATCTGTAGATATTGGAACTGCATCATTAATAACAGAAGATGATCGTTGTGCAATCGGCAGTGGTGCTGATGATTGCTGAACAGTTTGAGACAGTCCAGTAGAAGGAATTATAACATAACGAGAGAAATTAAAGTTCACTGTACAAAGAAGGATTTGAGATGCATCATAATTAACTGGCATCTGATTTATGGATATTGGATATGCATTAAAAAATTTATAGGTTAAATTTTTACCTGCATAATCTCTTTCAAATTTCTTGATGTAGAAATTAGTTTTATAATCATTAGGAAAGCTTACTCTGTAAAAATAATTATCATTATTTACAGATGTATTTCTAGGTTCATTGACTATGAAAGAAATATAATTTTCAAAAAAGTTAATTATATCATAGTCATGATCAACATAAAAAGAGAAAGACGAGGTAGTGTCATATTGTCTTCTATATGCATGTCTCTCAGTAACACCTGTTCTATCATTATCAAGGGTGTGTGTTGCTAAAGAAGTTCCTGGAAGTGCTGCCTCTCTACAAGATAATGTAAGTTTTTCACTCAATGCATTATTATATCCATCCCTTGAATTAATCTCGCCCTTTACATCAGGAGGAACAACAAAACTACACTCATATGTGGATGTGAGTGATGGTTGTAATATAGTGTTTTTTAACTTAGCAACATTTCTTGCCTTTGGTTTTGGCGATGCCATCTAAATAGTTTTTACCGTATATATTATGTATGGGAGTTAGTAAGAAAAGTATTTACAGTCCTTCAAATCCCCAAAAATATAAGGGTAATGTTAGTAACATTATCTGTCGTAGTAATTGGGAAAGACGTTTCTGTAAATGGTGCGATTTAACTGAGAATATTCTTGAGTGGGGTAGTGAAGAGTTCTTCATTCCATACTTGTCTCCTATTGATAGGAGAGTTCATCGGTACTTTCCTGATTTTATTATAAAAGTAAAAGAAAGTACAGGGCAAGTAAAGACTTACGTGATAGAAGTAAAACCCAAAAAACAAACTAAAAAACCAACCAGCAAATCAACTTTATATGAGTGCAAAACATACGCAGTGAATCAAGCCAAATGGAACGCGGCAAATGAATGGTGTGCTGACAGAAGAATTGAATTTAAAATCATCACCGAAGACGAATTAGGTATCAAGTATGGAAGATGAGTTTGAGTTTGAAAGGCAGGTTGGTAGTAATCGATTAGAGAGCGTCAAAGATTCAATCAGAGACTTAGGTGATCCTGAAGACATGATGATTGAGATTTCAAACATCTTAAACGAAACTGTAATTATTCCAGATGCAGGGGAAACATATACATTTATATACAATGCAAAGACTCCAAGAATACAATATGATCAACATCCATTAGTCGGTGTAACTGATGTATATCGATGGGGATTCAGAGGAATTAATTTTCACTGGGATAAAATTAGAAACTATACCTGGGAAGAGATACCGGGACAACTACACATCGTCAGACAGAGTGAAATACAAACCATTCTTGATATTCCCTATGCATATTATTTAAAAAACATCTAAATATAAAAAAGTATTCGTATAATGTCCGAGGAAGTAACCAGTAATACTAATAAATTTAATATAAATGGCGTTGATAGAACATTTAGAACTATCACCACCCATGAAAATGAAAAAGTGCAAAAAGTTATTATCCAAGAGAATGTCACTGAGGAACAATATGAAGAAACAAAGGCGGCCAACCCCGATGTTATTTCGGGTGAAGTAGAGATCTCAGCGAACGGATCACGTTACTATATTAACCGCGTAACTAGAACTAATAGTGGTGATGGAAAATATACTACTTCAGATTTTATCGCTGATTATGAATTTGATAAAGCAATTGCATCATCTGGCCCAGGAAGCCTTTTATATAAATTAACCACTGGTTCTGTTGTAGCACTTAGTAATGCCACTGGTGATCTTCAAGAATTATGGAAGGAAAGTTTTCCTGGACAATTTCAAAATCAAGAGGATGTTCCACCTGTTTTTGAAATTGGTAATTCCTCTGATTTTAATGTACAACCAAGAAATATAAGAACAACTTACGAAGATCTTAAATATCCTGAGGATATCCAGAATTCTAGCCAAGATGTGATGAGATTTAGTATGTTCCGTCAGACTGGTAGATCTTTCTCCTTTGATCTGGAAGGTGATGACTTGTTTACTTTTGGAAACAGAGTGAGATCTCATATAGGAGGATCAGTTACACTGCCAATTCAAACAGATATTCAAGATACAAATCAAGTAGATTATCAAAGAGGAAATTTAAATCCCGTAGCTGGTGCATTAGCATCAATTTCATTAGATCCACTTAAATTTGGAAAATCACTGACTTCAATATTGAGTATGAAGCCTGAGGACATCCAGGAGGTATTGGGATCGCAACCTTCCCAAAATATCATTAATGTACTAAAAGTTTATCTTGCACAAGCAGCAACCGGATCACAAGGATTAATTCCAAGAACAACAGGTGCTATTTTAAATCCTAACGTTGAACTTTTACTTCAAGCACCTCAGTTAAGAAGTTTTAGATTTTCGTTTAGAATGAGTGCTCGAAGTTCTACAGAGGCAACACAAATTAAAAAAATTATTAGATTTTTTAAACAAGGAATGTCAGTTAAACAATCAGATACCTCACTTTTCCTTGTAACTCCAAATTTATTTAAGATTAGATACCTAGCAGACGGAATTGGCGGTTCCGAGCATCCATCAATTGGTAGAATCAAAGATTGTGCTTTGACTTCACTAAATACTCAGTATACGCCTGACGGAACATATATGACATATGATGATCTGGGACGAACAATGACATCTTATAATATAACCATGGACTTTACTGAACTTGAACCTATTTTTGAAAGCGACTATACCGGCGGGACAGGTCCTTTAGCAAATTCAGATGAAGTTATCTTTCCAGTTCCTGAATCTCATATAGGTTACTAATGGCAAGTTACTTTAGACAAGTTCCAGATTTTGATTACGTCAGTAGAGATTCTGATGGAAAAACTATTGGTGATTATACAAAAGTAAAAAATCTTTTTAAGAGAGTCAAAATTCGTCAAGACATCTTAAAAAATATAGCATACTTCACTAAGTATGAAATAAGGGGAGACTCTCGTCCAGATAACGTATCTTTTGACATTTATGGAGATGAGGCATTTGATTGGTTAGTTCTTCTTTCAAATAATATCATCAATGTTCAAACAGAATGGCCACTTACACAAAATGCTTTTAATAATTTTTTAATTAAAAAATATGGAAGTATTCAAAATACAGAAAACATTCACCACTATGAGACAAGAGAAGTAAAAAATGACTCTGGTGGCACTGTAGTTCAAAAAGGTTTAACTGTTCCTAAAAATTATAAAGTAGAATACTTTGACGTAAAAAGAAATCAATACGTCATCAAGAACGATGTAGATGCGGTAACGAACTACACTTATGAAATAAGAAAAGAGGAAGAAAAAAGAAGTATATATTTATTGAAACCAAATTATATTGAACTTGTTTTAGATGATGTTGAAAACTTGATGCCATATAAAAAAGGTTCTGATCAATATGTGAACAGAACCTTGAAAAGAGGGGAAGATATCAGATTATTTAATTAACTCTCTGCCAGTTTTTGGAAGTAGGAGAGTGCATCATCTTCATCATCATCAGACTTAGGTGATGGTGCAGAAGCGGTGATGTCAGGTGCATTAAAGTCAGGCTTAGAGCGTGACAAAGACTCTTGAATCTGACGCTCTGCAGTCTCTTTAGCAGCATAATCATCATACTGAGTCTCTTCATCTACAGGAGAAGTAGTATGAGACTTCTGTCCAAGAACATACTTCAGACGACGCTCAAGATCTTCATGAGACTTGAATTGATCTTCAGCAGTTAATGCAGCAAGAGAATATTGCTTCTTCCAGACTGCCTCCATGGCTTCATCATCAGAGAGAAGTGGCGATGCTGCTTCAAACTCAGACTTATCGTAATTCCAGTAACCATCCTTCTTCACAATCTTCAGTTTAAAGTTTGCTCCGCCCCAAAAATCAAAAGGATTGATTGGTGTTTCATCTTCAAATTCAGGTTGCATTGCTTCCATGATCTTGTCAAAGATCTTCTTGCCGAACTTGTAGAGGAAGACACTACCCTCATTGTGAGGATTAGTAGGATCTTTTACAACATACACATTTGCATAGTAAGACAGTTTACGCTTCTGCTTACGAACAACATCTTTGTTGGATTCGATACCACTGTTCCACAGTTCGCGGTTGTGCTCAGAAACAGGATCTTTCTGCCCGAGAGTAGTTAAAGAGTTCTCAATATACCAACCACCGACACCTTGGAAGGCATGTGAATACATTTTTGCCCAAGGGAGATCTTCTCCATCAGGGGCAGGAAGGAAACGGAGAACAGCAAAACCGTTACCTACTTTATCGACTTCGGGTTTCCAAAGACGATCATCACCTCCACTGGCGGTATTATTCATCTTCTCAACTTCCTTAACAAGTTTAGAAGTTAGAGAACCAATAGAGGATTGCTTTTTAAGATCAGAAAATGACATTGTATTTTGTATTAGTTAGATTTGGCTTTAGGTACTTCGTTATTCTACAACTCGTCACCCTGAATGTCAAGTTGCTTCTTCATCGTATCAAGCATCTTACTCATGTTAGAGAAGACAACATTGATGTCAACGTCTTGAGGTAGTCCCATCATTGTAGCAGATTCTACAATGCGAGATTTCATCATCTTTGCTTCAGGATCATCCGATAAACTCAAACGAGCATAAAGGATTTTTTGTTTATCAAGAAGTTTTTCCATCAAAGCAACATGAAATTTCTTCTCCACTTTTGACATAGAGGGAAATTTAAAGACATTACCATAAACTTCTTCTTGAAGTTCCTGGATCTGTGTCATTTCTGCCCGAACTACTTCGGATTCAAAAAAACTCATGTTTCTCCTAGGACTACCTGTTTAAGTATTTTTTTATAACGAAATACATCAATATTTAGAAAGGGTGAGTATTTTCTAATTTTCATACTAACAGATTCCCATACTGGATCTTTCAATTGCTTATCCCAATTATTTTTGTATCCAAGTATATGATTTAAAATTACCATCGTTTCAATAGATATATTACTTTTCAAATATTCTTTTAGAATTTGAGGATGTTTTGATCCATTCAAAGCAAACATTGAATCGAAATTATTATCAAAGAAAATTTTATCAGTCTCTTCCTTGAAAAGATATGTAAGAGATTGAGTTCGTTTTTTCCATGATACGTATCTACCTTCACCTTCTCGAATCATTTCACCAATCCACAGTTTTCCTGGATCAGTGCAATCAATAAAGTTAGATACAAAAAACTCAATTACTTCTTTATCTGATTTGTTACGTGATAATTTTTCAAACCAAAATCTATCTTTGCGTTTATAAAAAGATTGTACTGAGGCACGACTTTTACCGCAGTACTTATGATAATCGTATTTCTCTTTAGTAAAATGATTCTTTAAAGAGATATATGATTTATATGCATCGAACGGCATCACTGAAAAATCCTATAAGTGAAAAATTTGCCGGAAAAATTTTTGCCCCCTTTTTGGAATCAAAGAGGCAATTTGGCACGAGATGTTCTCTTTAAAAAGTTAAGTTCCGTTGCTTCACATTTTAACTTCTCTTTAAGAGGTTTTGAAATAAGTTTGGGTACAGATTCCACGTCAATTGCATTTAGATCACAGAAGTGAACAATGGCATCGATGTAACTCATACCTTTGTTATCAAGAACAAGGTGTTCAATATCATGTGCAAATTTTGACGGGCAGAAGAATTTCTTTTCTAGTGCTTTTTCTAGTTCATTCTCCATTCTGCGCCCTAGTATTGTGATGTACAAATTCTTTAATGTAACGAACTAGAAGTTTAATATAATCCCCTTTGTTCCTTTTGTCAAATACTTCTACTTCACCACTGGGAGTCACCATAATGGTAATAAGTTTTTTGACAGGGATACCAGTCATCTCAAAGTATGCTGAAGCATAAAACATTTCCTGAACAAAATAATTTTCTAACCACTTTTCAGGTTTAATCTTTTCAGATGTCTTAAAGTCAATGACTGCTAACTCTCCCTCGTATTCTCCGATACAGTCTACCCTACCAGCCAATCCAAGGTACTCAGAGTACAGAGTCCTTTCGATAGCGTGTATGTTATTTATCTTATCCAGATATGGTTTGGCATGATGAAACATAAACTGAGTAAGAGGACGAAAGTCATCCCAGTTTATTTCATTGTTCCGCATGTACACTTCAACTGCTTCATGGAAATCGGTACCACGAGTAGTTGCTTTCTTCGTAATACGATTTGCTTCTTCAATACCAACTCGCTTACGCCACTTGACAAAGATCTGTCGGTTGTAAAAAGAAGTTACTGATGTGATAGAAGGAACCCAGTCTCCACTTGGAAGGTTGTAGAGACGGATGCCATTTGTTTCTTTCTTGTTTAGTTCAATGTCACCGAGATAATTATGATGAGTAAATTGCATTAATAATGTCCTAGTCTTTTAAGGGGGGAGTTACCATTAACAAAGTTGATAAAAAATATTTGTGTCAATCTAAATTCTTCAGGAACCCAAAAATTTGATTCTTTGTGCCAAGTTCTACCATTATATGCAACCATCCTATTATAACAATTTTTGAATTCTAGTGTGGTATCAAATCTATTATTATGTTTTTTGAGTGTTTTTGCATACAAATCTACATCAACATCTAAGTTGTGATAAAGATCATTTCTAAGACATAAATCTTTTCCTGTCAGTTCAGCACATTGATTTAGATATTCGTATCCGTTTTTAGGAGAAAGAATGGTTGTACCAGCATCAAAACTTGTCTCCTTATTGAGGTAGACAACTGCAGCGAAGTGTGTATTAGAATCTAGGTGTGGCCACCCAGTGTTCATGGGATGATTTTTATCATCATGATATGTGTATATCTTTTGAAAGAAACAACTTGCTTCCCATGTCACTTCAGTGTTTGACATATCAAAAAAACATGTCATCAATCGTTCCATAGAAAGATCAAAAAACCCCCTGTCAATAATCTCAAGGGATTTAGTTCTTTCGCCAGGAAAATTTGTTTCGATATTTCCTGGTTCAAAATCTAAACTTAAACCATAATCTCGTACTGAATCTGGATCATCCCAGAAACCATCTACACATGTCGCAGGAATCATAAATTCAGTTCATGTTTTGCCATAAGATACTCTTTACAGAGTCCAGAGCGGACAATATCTTCAACACCAAACTCAATAATATCAACGGATGGCATCACTCTTAGAATATTCATGAAGTCATGAATACCATTCCTTTCATTTTGTTTTACCAAGTCAGTCTGAGTAGCATCACCACAGAACATGATCTTAGTATCTTCACCAACCCTAGTAATAATACTATCAAGTTCATGAAAATTCAAGTTTTGATATTCATCAACAATAATAACTGCTTTATCAAGAGTTGTACCACGGATGAATGACGTGCTCCAGAAACTAATCGTTCCTTGTGTTTTTAGATTGCCATAAAGCATTTCAAAATCTGTTTCTGTAGGCAACTCAAACATATACTTTACCATATTTTTATATGGAATCTGATATAAGGATGATTTGTCCTCATGATCTCCAGGTAGGAAACCAATCTCTCTTGTCGCTACTAGAGAACGAACGATATAAATTTTTTCGTAGGGGGATCTTTCGTCAAGAACATCCTGTAATGCATTATAAAGTGTAATAAAAGTTTTACCAGTTCCAGCAGCACCGTATGCTACTAGATTTTTACCTTTTGAATATGCATCAAAAAGTAATTTTTGATTTTCTGTAAGGGGATCAATGTCCCTCATCAAATCAGTATTGATGGGTTTTTTACGCTTCATTTGCTTAGCAGTTAAACCAACACCGATCGGTTGATCTCTCTTTCTTTTTGTAGGCATACTATTCAGTCATCCCCTTGTGTTGTACCAATTCCTTTCTTAGCTAATCGTCCAGAGATACCTCCAGATTTATCGGCCTTCTTAAGGACTTCACCCCATCCAGGGTTTCTGTTAACAAGTTTATCCCTCCATTCACCAACCTCAACTCCGAGAGCAGGTGCGGTAGATGGATCAGAATAATCTCTACTCCAATCAGGATTATCAGCACACCACTGATCCCAATCATGGACACTCATTGATACTTCTTTTTGTTCTTCAGTTTCCTTATTAATAACAGGGTAAGTTGCCATAGAATTTAGTTAACCACGTAAATATTTATTAAATGTAATTGAAAACAAGATTGAATCGAGACATGGCATTAGAAGTATTACTTGAGTTGTGAAATTCACTGCCATCAAAAAAATACATTCTATTGGCAACACTCTCTACCTTATCTTCACCTATTCGTGTGAATCCATTGCACGTATTAAGACAATAGATAGCGGCAGTGTGACTAAAGTTATAATCAATATGCGATCCATGTTCTCTAACTATATCGGCACTTGGATAAAGATTTATTCGGATTCTTAATAAAGTTTCAATCTCTAATTTATCCTCAAAGTGTTTTTTGATATCATAGTACAGTGGACTTTCGGGTTCGTCCTCAATAAAGACAGTGTGAGTAAAGAAATAGTTATAATAATTATCTAAATTTGATTCTTGTGCCTCTGATAAAGAATCTTCACCAACATAATCTCTAGCAAAAAAAGAAAGATTGGGATTGAAAACCATTAATCTTTTCATCTCATTGTAACTTTCCTCCGAAAGAAAATTGTCAATGACTTTTACCATTTTAATGCTTCAGAGATGGAGGGAAACTGTTCAGTGAATACACGTTTTGCATCATTAGCAATGTCCATATGCTCCTTCTGTGTGCCATTAGAAGAGCGCAACTCGATATAATGGATCCACGACCTCACAGAGCCTGACATGTAGAGTCTGGTTGGTACTGCGAGGGGAAGCACAAAACGAGCACACTCCTTTGCGATTCCCTCACGCAGAAGTTCATTATAAAGATCCATACCCTCAGCAAAATATTGAGAGATACGGTTGTTTAAAAACTTAGTCTGTTCAGGATCAACATCATCAATAGAGTTCTGACGGTTCTTTTCATCCTGACGACGCAGTTCTGGAAGTGGAATACCAGCATCCAACCAGTTTACATCAGCATACCGTTGTGAGAATTCTTGATATGTGAATGATCTGTGACGAAGCACTTGAGCTGCGATGCCCCTAGTAGTATTCAACTCCAGAGTCATGAACGCTTGTTCAAAAATACTCCAGTGTTGATGCTTAATACAATAACGTAATAGTCCTGCAAAAGAATCGTTCTCTTGATTTTTAGGATTACTTACACGAGCACAATAGGCAATATGCTTTTCAGCATCAGGTGTTACACTAATCAGTTTTACGTTGTTCACTTTTTTTCAGTACCTTCTTCATCATTTTAGCATACATTACATCTTCTTGGGAATACCATTGAGGATGTTTCTTCGCCCGTTTAATAATTTTTTTAATTGCTTTCTTTTCGGACAACTCTTTCATAGAATTTAGTCTGGGTAACCATCATCGTCGTCAAATACTTCATCATAATCGGTTATAAACGTACTACTTCTTTCGCTATTATATTTAGAAATATCAGAGTACACCTCAGATTCTAAAACTTCCACCAAAGATTTTAAGTTACGAACAATTAGTTTAAGTCGTTCTTGCTGATCGGATTCCATAAAAAAATGGGGACGTTGGCCCCCATTATATCAATGAATGATCAGTAAGTCAATCACTTAGTATAGGTTTGTCCGCGATAAGTAAACGTACCGTGGACTTCTTTCGGCGCATTAAACTTCTTAACCACAACACCACGATATGCGGTATGAGTGATTTGAGCATCATGCAATGCAGACTGCTTTTCAATCTGCTTACGAATCATGTTTAGTGTGTTCATTGTAGGTACTCCTAAAGTAGTGGATTTTTAGGTCCGTTCCTTTAGTCGTTTGCGTCCCAATAGCACTCAGGTGTAGATTCCTTAATGGCCTCTACCAACTCAATCTTAACTTGATTGTTAACATTTTCGTTGTTCAACATCCGTAGC
>Ga0209535_1000150_pt1 | contig 44889 bp, 58 predicted proteins | sample LinPmetageLP28_FD_184041 | JGI IMG/M metagenome (GOLD analysis project Ga0209535, IMG submission 184041) | Marine viral communities from the Pacific Ocean - LP-28 (SPAdes) (version 2) | ecosystem: Environmental > Aquatic > Marine > Oceanic | place: Pacific Ocean | collected 2009-08-22 | reverse complement strand
TTGTCCTTCTAATTTAGGATTACTAATAATCATTTTTCGTTTATCCATTGTTGTTTATTTTACTTGATATTGTTTACCATCAACAGTAAAGCTAGAATCACCAGCTTTTTCTGCATCTATTTTTGCCTTTATAAAAGCGTTAGCTTCAATTGGATTGTTATTTATACCACTACTAGGCATTGACATTTGTCTTTCTACTTGTGAATCGTACATCATCGCAGCAGCGTTGCTTGTTGCTTGAGGAAATAAAGGTTTAGCTTGACCCATCATATTAGCAGGAGTAATTTGAAATGTTTTACCCTTAAAAAGATCTGAACCATCAGACGCCATTGGTGCAATTGGCGCCATAGGATCTACTCCACCTGTAACAGCGTCGCTAATATTACCACCTGAAACATTAGCTCCAATCTGTGATAATCCTGCTCTTACATTACGAACAGCTCCCATTGACGCTGCTAAACCACCCATGAAAGGAAGCGCTGAATCATTCTTCTTGGCTTGACGTTTGATTGTTTTTTCTAGTTTCTTTTTATTTCTAGCTTCTACTCTAACAGCTCTATTTTCTTGTCTAACGCTAGTTCTATCTTTTTGACCTTGAAGTCTAGCTTTTCTAGCTACGTTATCAGTAGCATCTATCGCTTGACTTAGTTGGCTCAATCTTCCAGTACCGCCGCTAGATTTACGTGCTTTAGATCTATCAGCAATAGTTTTAGCTATATCGAAACCAGTCTTGGTTACACTAGTAGCACCACCATCAGCGGACTGGCTATGAACTTCTCTATCTAAACCGTAATCAAAACCAGTACTAGATTTACTTCTTTCAAATCTAGGTAGATCTGCTGCGTTTTCACCAGGACCTATTGCGTTTTCACCAGGACCTATTTTACCTAAAGGACTTTTGTAAGCCATAATTATCTATTTTTATCTTTGTTTACATTATATACAGAAGTAATTAATACTTTATCAGTGTATGTTTTACCACGCATAATTTTATTTCTTCTTTCGCTAATAGGTACATCTTCTTCACCAAGCATTATTTTATACATAGTGTTAATTAACCTTTTGCATTTAAACGAAACTTTATATATATTATACTTCTGTGTTGTTCTGTTTCTTTCGCGCCATACTACTATCCAACCTTCTTTAAGTAATCTATTCCATCTTCTGTTATCCCAGCTAAATGAATAGCAACCCATTTCAAAATCCTTTTTATTAAAGTAGTCCATGCAGTCTAAATATATTAACAACTCTAAATCTGCATCATTTAAATCATTATTTCTACAAGCCCATTTACGAATTATACGATAGTGTTTTAAAAGATTTAAGTCCTTAATGTCACTAGCTTCTAATCTTCGTCTCATAGTATTACAACAACGTCTTGTAATTTTATAACATGAAACTTTTCTTTATCTATTTCTATACCATGACCAGCACGTCGATCAAAATATATTTTATCACCATTGTTTATACCTACAATTTCATCACCAATATTTAATACTTCAGCTTTTCTATAGCGTATATCTTCACGATGTATTTCTGCTAAAAACAATCCACCTTTTGTTTTAGTGGAAGCTTCTTCTTCTATTTTTATTATTAAGTTTTTACCTACCGCCTTCATCTATTCTTAAATTATTGATTACACAATCGGTTGAAAGAATAGTTGTAGCAACTGATGCCGCGTTTCTAAGCGCAGACTTGGTAACTAGCAAAGGATCGATAATACCTGACTTAATCATATTTACCATATTTCCTGTAACCACATCTAACCCTTTGCCTTTTACCTTAGGTATGTCATAAGAATCAATACCAGCATTTTTCAAAATAGTTTTAAATGGAGCCTGTATGGCTTTCAAAAGTACTTCTTCGCTTTTTGTTTTTGGCTTAATAGCTATTGATGCATTTAATAAAGCAATACCACCGCCTGGCACTATGCCTTCTTTTATTGCAGCTTTAGTAGCGCAAATAGCATCTTCAACTCTATCAGCTTTTTCTTTAAGCTCTATCTCTGAATTTGCACCAACTTTTACAACAGCAACTTTAGCAGATAATCTAGATAATCTTTTCTCTAGTTTAATAACATCTACAGCATTAGTAGTTGTTTTTAATTCTTTTTTTATTTGTTTCAACAAATCATCAACCTCTTTGTTATCTCTATTTACTTGTAGTATTGTATCCATCTCCGTGGTTACACTCTTAATACAAGTACCTAGCATATCCGGTGTTATTAGATTTACATCATCACCAAGGTCTTCGTTTATAATGGTAGCACCAGTAAGTAAAGCTAAATCAGATAACATATCTTTTTTATTAATACCGTAAGTAGGTGCGTTGATTACATTTACTTTTATATTACCCTTGTTTTTGTTCATTGCTAAAGCTGATATAACAGCTGGTTCACAATCAGCAACAATAAGTAATGCTTTATTATTTTTAATAATATACTCAAGTACGCTTTGTATTTTTCTTATACTTTCAATAGGTGATTCAACAAGTAATACTAGTGGATTATCAAGCTCAGCAGTTCTAGAAGTTTTGCTAGTAACAAAAGCCATATTAACTAATCCTTTACTATACTCAACACCATCTACTATTTCTACAGTTGTTGTGCTTTCTGCACTTTGTTCCATAGTAACTATACCTGTTTCATCTACACCTCTAAAAGCATTTGCTATAACTTCACCTAGCTTAGGATCGTTATTTGTAGATATAGTTGCAACTTGATCTATCATATTTCCAGAGACTTTAACAGAGTTTTTGTCAAGATGTTTTATAACCTTTTCTACTGCTGACATGATACCGTTCTTCATATTTCTAGAACCTTCTTGATCTAGAACTTCATATGCCTCTGTTAAAATTGAGTGCGCTAGTACCGTAGCTGTTGTTGTTCCATCTCCAGCTTCTTGAACGGTTTTTCTAGCAGCTTCCTTTAAAAGCGTAGCACCCATGTTTTCTACTGGGTCTCTAAGTATAATAGAGTTTGCAACTGTTACACCGTCTTTTGTTATTACTGGCTGTCCGGTGTTATCCTCCAGTATAACACATTTACCGCCAGCTCCTAGTGTGGAGCTAACAGCTTGTGTCAATTTATCAATACCTTTAAATACATTGGCGCGGGCTTCGCTACCAAAGTTAAGGTTTTTAACTATAGCGTCTGACATATTAGATTTAATTAGATTTTATTTATAAAATTTTATTCAAACGTTTTAACGACTTGTGGTCCGCGCAAGTAAACAAGCTTTTTTTCATAGTGCGATATCGATGCATCTATTGCTTGCTCAGCTCCTTCCAAAGTTTCGCGTCTCGTTACGTCGATCCAAGAATCTTCTTGTTTAGGATCTAGGTGTTCTGTTTGGTAGAATCCATTTGGTAGTTGCACAATTCTCCAGTGTTTCTTTTCGGACACGTGCTTCCAAAGGTTAATGGTTTCTTCAGTGATTTGTGGTTGACTGGTCCACGAATTAGTCTGGTAAAAAAATGTCATTGGTTTTGGTTTTATGTTGTTAATTGGTTTGCCATTTCCCTGGCCGGGTATACTTTATATACTCACTTGGTTTTTTAATTTTTTACATATTAACTATTAAGCTAAAGTTGTTGCGTCTAGTATTCTATATACAATGTTAAATTTTACAAGCGAATTACCAGCTGTAACTGTAGCGCCTGTGTTTCTAAGAGTTAATGCTTTATTTACTTCAGGGTATAAGTAATCAAAAGTTGGGTTAATATAAAAATCCGCGGTTCCATTTAGTATGCTGATTAGCGAAAAAGGACCAACAGTCCCTGTATCATAGCTTATTGTAACGGATGGACCTCCCGTTGAAAAATTATAAGGAACACCTCCATAATCTAAAAAAAATAAAGCCTCTGACACAACAATAATCTTACCAGCTCCCGGTGCTGGTATTAATTCTACTGCATTTGTGCCGTTTAAAGAAATTATTTGCGCTGCACTTAGCGTTACTAGTTTTGTAAGAGATCCAGATTGTAATGTTATATTGTTTGTACTAGAGGAAAATGTAAGTACATCTCCATCTGTGGCTCCTGATTGCAAGCCTGGTACTCTAAGCGAAGTTATACTTGCATTACCTAATGTAATTTCATTACTAGTAGTTGCAGCACTTGGTTCTGCGTTTTGACCAATAACTATACTATTAGAACCTGTAGTAAGAGTAGAGCCTGCGTCTTGTCCTATTAAAACATTGTTGCCACCAGTTGTTAAATTTAATCCAGCTTGACTACCAACAACTGTATTTTGTGCACCTGTGGAACTAACTAGCTCCTCACCTTCACCAGCTTTATATCCAATGAATGTATTGTCAGCTCCAGTGTTATAAAGACCTGCAATATACCCTACACAAACACGATTAGAGCTAGTAGTGTTGGTAAATCCTGCATTTGTTCCTAAAACCGTATTATTTACACCTGAAGTATGTGAGTATCCAGAAGCATAACCTATAAATATATTAGAGTTACCTGCATTTAGTCTACCCGCAGAACTACCTATATAAATGGAACTATCTCCACTAGCAGCCCCTCCAGCAGTCGCACCTATTGCCACTGAATCATCAGGGTCTTGTACATTCATTAAAGCCTCATTACCAATAGCAACATTAGATTTTCCTGTTGTAATATTTTGCCCAGCATAAGAACCTATTAAACAGTTACTAGAGCCTGATGTTAATTCTTTTCCAGTTAAGATACCTAAAGTAGTGTTTCGGGGTCCTGATACTCCGCTTGGAACAGTACCTATATATGCTGATTGACTGTCTATCAAACAATCAGTGAGATCATTTAAACTTGTTACAGTACTTCCACCTGTAGCCAATGTAACTACATCAGCTAAAGATACACTATATGTAGCTGTTTCATCTGGATCAGATGGTTGACGTGATATAATAATTAGATCTGTACCTACTGGTGTAGCTTTTGGATAAGAGTATATTATTGCCATGTGTTATTTATTATTAATAGATTCTTACTTCAAAAGATCCGTTGGTCAATGCGTTGTCAATTCCAATTGTAAGAGTTAAAACTGTATCACTTGTTCTTGTCCATTTATTGGCATTAGGAGCTGCATTACCATTGTTAAAAAATACTATTGTTTTATTAGCTGTGAAAGTAGCTGCACTAGCTGTCAATGTATAAATACCTGTAGTTGTGCGTGCCCAGGTAAGTGTAGCTGTTAAGTTATTTGATAACACTGTAGCTACAGGAGCCGCTGTACCTGCCTGCGTTAATAGTGCTACATAAGAATTATAAGCAGTGGAGCCCGATGCTAATGATGCTATATCACCCGCACTGAATGTTTTAGTAGTATTTTTGCTAGTAGAAGTGTCTACACCTAGAATCAAGTCTGAAGTAGTAACATTTCCAGAAGCATAGCTGTTTATTATTGCCATGATGTTAGTTTTTATACTATATATACTTACAGTAAAAGCGATTTATTTACAATATCGTCCTGTGTTTGAGTAAATTAGCACTCATAGTAGATAAGTGTGACAATTGCCCCTTACTCTATATACCTATAAGGCTAATGTCACTGTTTTTTAAAAAAAGTTATTACAAATTTAGGAGCTGGGTGTTACCCCCTATCCCCCTGACTGTCAACGATTTACAAAAACGGTTTTTATTTTCACGGGCCCCACCAATTTCCCTATGTTTTCCGCCATATATAACAGATTATCAATGCATTACAATATACCTTTTGAATTTTTTCCAGAGAAACTAATAACTAAATATATATTTTACAAACAAAATACATTTCACATTGGATAATAATAATGTAACTAACAAATACTAATACTAAACTACAATAATAGTTAGATATTCTAAGTAATATGTAGATATTAGTTATAGATATAGAGTAGTGGAGTAGCACCTCCTATCAAATAATAACTAATAAATAAAACTACACTCTTTACAAACAAAATAAAGTACTAACTGGATAATATAAATGTAACTAAATAATAATAATAATAACTAAATTTTAAACTATGCAAAATTCAATTCAATCAAAAAGATTTGTCATCAGACAATCACTAATCGGTCAAAATCAAATCATTGAAGTAACATTCAAAAGTGGTAAAACTTTCAAGTACAATCACGACAAAGTATATTCTATAATGAAAGATAAATTATCTTCTATGAACTGCTTTGAAAAGTACAAGTCATACACTTCTTCAACTAGTGTTCCAGTAGTTCTTCGTGATAAAGAAGTAGTATAATAACTACTAAATTACTCTATGCGGTGTAGTATTCCACGATCTCTGGACTGAATACAAAATGAAGTAATGGTTAACGTGAGTTCGATTCTCACACTTCAACTAAAATATAAAACTATGCAATTCATACTAAACCTTGAAAACGGTAAACAAATAGATATGTCAAGTGACATACTAAAGCAAATAAGTGGCGAGATCACTAAACAAGATGTTCAAACAAGAATTGACTTCTATAAATCAACTAATAAAAATAAAATAGATATCAAAGAGCAAAACAAAAAAGCATTCTATTCAGTTTGGGATAAAGTAAATATATAATAATATGAATTTAACGTGGGAAGAAATAAAAGAGATCGCTAATCGCTTAGACGAAGTAATAGGTAACCACTTTCACGATGCAATATGCGATGTATGTGTTAACCGATTAAGAGAGAATAACAATTATGAAATAAGTGACGAAGATATACTATTAATTAAAGAAGAATTAAAACTAAAACTATAATAACAATGAAAGAATATGGTAGTTGTAGCTCAGTTGGTTAGAGCATCGGTTTGTGGTACCGAGGGTCGTGGGTTCGAGCCCCATCTTCTACCCAAAATACAAGGTCTTTTCAAGCCTGATAAAATTTTTGTGGTTAATAAATAATAATAAATAAAAATGAGAAAATTTCAACACACAGTACTACTAGTACTAAAACGAGTAAACAAAGTATTAACAGAGTTAGGTGCCGCTGCATCTTACGCAATAAGAAGATGATCTGTAATAAATACAAACAAAATACAATTCTCTTTGGATAATATTAATGTAAACAATAAATAATTAACTATGCAATCAATTAAATTCTTACCAAACAATCAAATCAAGCTAGCAAATAAAACCTATAAAGGGTATCACATTGGCGAACTACCTGCAAGATTTGCATTTATTTACAATGAAGACAAAGATCAAGAAGGTATTAACTCTTGGTTTAACTACAAAGGTTTAACCTATGTTGAAAAAACTTTATTACCATGGTAGTAACTAATATGAAACAACTATGCCTCTATGTAGAACAGGCAAGAAAAGATCGTGCACGCGAGCATAGGCGCAAGCACTCACATGAAGGATTATGCGGTGGACTAACTGACGCTGAGTACAATCGAGTACAGATAAATGGCAAGAAATCTTATTCTGCTAAAGCTCGTAAGTTCACCCATAGTCGTATGTGGAAACATCAAACTAGATATTCAGTAGAACAATTAAAAGAAATAGTAAAAACATGAGTGATACAGTAACTAAATGGCATGAGATACAAGAATCAATGCCTGAAAAAAGTAAAAATACCATAGCTAAAAGCACTGGAGATATTTTACAAGAATTATCTTTATATGCAAAACTAAACTATAAAGATGATTGGTATTTAGAAGAAAAAATTAACCAACTTAAAAGTAAAATATATGAGTAAAATTAAAAACCCATGGGATTTAGCCTATGAACTAAACAAAGAGTATTATAGTAAAGCAGATATAGACGATATGCTATATTGTGAAGTAGAAGAATTAATAAATCAAGAATAAATGAAAGAGTATAGAGTAACATACTTGCCTCACATGCGTGAAGATAAAGAATGGATCGATGTGACGGCTAAGAACGAAGAAGATTTAGTGCTTAATTTTAAAGCAGGAGTAATATTAAATATAGAGTAAAATGAAAGAAAATGTAAGAGTAAATGGATGGGACTTCGAGTATGTAAGTCAAGATGATGGTAATGACCAATTCTACCAATGTAGAGGTGAAGTAATGTACGATGACGACCATGACCAAATTCCTGAACCAGCGTTGTGGGATGCAGCGTTGAAGTTAGAAGAACAGTTAACCGAAGAAGGTTATAGATGTGATGCAAATCACAGTGAAAAAGGATGGGTTGAAGTATCAATATTTGGTAAGATATGAAAGAACTAAAAGAATAAATAGAAAAAAAATGAGTAAAATGTCAGAAATAGATCTTATAGCGCAAGGCGTTGCAGATGTAACATTAGAACTAATGAGAGATAGTGTGGATTGGCAAATAGCAGATCAACCTGTTAATGGTGATGAGTATAACAAATTACATAGTATGGTTTTAGCCAAAGCTATAGAGTATATGTATTTACAAACAAAATAAAATATCTATTGGATAATATAATAAACTAAAATTATGTATTGTAAATGCGGACACGAAGTCCACCCTTATCGATTAAACTTAGGTTATAAAACATGTCCACCATGTTCCGAAGTAAAAAAACATTCTTACGTACCTATTACCTATCACAAAACAGGTAATACGATACAAATAGTAAGTCAAGAATTAAGTGACCTTATACATAAATCACAACGAAGAAGATAGCTAGACGAGTAGCTTAATTAGGTCGGACGGGTGAGGGATCGTTATGAACTCCGCGAGATACATAAGTGAATGGCTAGCAGCAACTAGGTCAGGCAAAACATTGTACAAGTAAACGTTTTTACGAGCTTGTAGTGTATATGGGCTACCGACGGGTATGAGGTTCGATTCCTCACTAGTTACAAAGGGGGGTGACCCGGTTTTGACGTGATAGAAAGCCTATATGGAACTATTGCGGAAGAGAGTTCGAATCTCTCCACCTCCACTAATTTTAAATTACAAATATGAACAACAAGTACACTTGGCAACAAGAACGCCAAATGCTAGAGGATTCCTATGCACGTAGGCTGCTTATCGAGCACAACATTAAAGAAGTAACTACTCAAAGACAAGCTAAAAATGGTACTAGAGAATTTTTATTCCCTTGTCCAAGCAGACCTAATTGGGAAAATAGTCCAAGACTTAGATTAGCTACTTTTAAATCAGGTTATGTTAGAAGACAGAATGGTTGTCATTCTGCGTATCAAGTAAACCCTACGTACAAACAAGCTAAAAGATTTGTGCATATAAACTCAGAAAACAAAATAGAAGTTAAAGAGTATATAGGTCAAGCTAGAGCATTAATACATAATCCATTAACTAGAATGGTATATATGTTGAATTATTATCTTAAAAACTGGAAAAAATATGAGTAAAATTAAAACCGTCTACGACAGATTATTGCCCGACGTTAAAACAAACTTGCGAAATAGTGCTAGAAAGTACGGTAGTGCAAAAAGATTAAAGTATACATTGATGTCAAAAACAATGTGGAACGAACTAACTATTGATGAAATGAGAGATGTAATAACTTATAGCGAAATAAGCTCATGGGATTTAGATTACTTAAGTTTTATGTATGGTGATAAAATTATAAATAATGGGTAAAAAACTAATAACAGAAGAACTAATCGACGATAGATTAGAAGCACGCGGTATAAAATTTGATATTCAGCAAGATGAAGCTCTTAAAGCAATACAAACACACTACGATTTTGAACTAACAGACAATTGGAATGGTACACCTGACTACAGTATATATCCTGAAACAACAGCAGATGGATATGAAGTATGGGTTACAACATCGGGTGACGGTAGAAATATATGTATAAACGAAGATGTACATTACTATGAAAATGACTTAACAGACAAGCTTATAGAAGCTATGACTGATTACAACGAGCTAATATATGTAGAAGATTTTGAAAGTTACTACGTAGAAGACGCTATAATGCAAGTTTATGACGCTTATGTAAATGATATAAAACAAGAAGTTGAAAATGAACTAATAGAAGAAGGATATGAGCACGATGAAAACTAAAGAACAAAAACCATTACCAAATTGGTTTGATGGATCAATATATAGTGAAGGTTCGATGGTTAAAAATAGATTTGGCAATGAATCTATATGGTTAGAACCCAATGAGTTAGCTATGTACGATCTTATAATGGGAGCTCAGATGATGGGCGAATACAAACTAATGAACAAAGGTTTGTCTTGGTTTAGATCCGCTAATCCTGAAGCTTACATGGTCTTACTAGACTAAAACAACTGTCTCATGGTGTAATGGTAACACTACGGTTTTTGGTACCGTCATTCAAGGTTCGAGTCCTTGTGAGACAACTATGAAATTTACAAAATATACAATAGTATGGATAAGTCAAAATCTAGCTATCCCATTTTGGGTAGTTGGACATATACACTTATCTATACACTCTTTTCATGCTTTATATGAGCTAATTGCTAGTATAGGTATGAATTTAATAGTATTAACTGGCTTTATTATAGACTATAAAGCACAAAACAATAAGAATGGCAACTAGAAACTTAACAATGGTCGTAGACCGCACGCATGCAGAAAATCATGAGCTTGGTTTTGCTGCTCCACCAGATTTCTTTAGTGACAATAGCTATGTAAATATGTACATACATCACGACGGTTATCCTGAATGGAGAGCTGTAGAATTAGCAAACTGGATTAATCATATGCAAAAAGATGAAGGTTTTACTAAATTTGGTGATGGATCAAGAATAGCATCTCATTTAGTTAAAGACTTTCATTACAATTCTCAATACTTGTATCCAAGTGTAAAAAATATAGAACATCATTATACTTATATAATATGGACTGGTAAATCTAATGTATGGATTAGCTGCTATGATCAGCATAGTAGTGAAAATGTATTTGTATTACCTGTTGAAAAAGTTATAAAAAAATATGAACAAGATATGGATTACACTAATTGGGTATTTTACAAACAAAATAAAAATGTAATTGGATAATAATAATATGAATGAAAACGAAATAGATATTTTAGCAGAAAAAGTTGCTATTGCAATTATTAATAAACTATTTGATGCAGGTGATTTAGAAATATCACACTTTCCACCAGCTTCAGAAGAAGAAATAATGATAGGAGAATTAGCTAGACTTACGACCCTAATGTCAACGTATGAAGACAAAGAAGAGTACGAAAAAGCTGCTATAATTAAAAGAAAAATAGAAATACTACAAAATAAATACAATAAAAAATGATAAAACCAATGCTCGCATACAAAGTAGACAAAAAACCTGTCGACTGGTCCGAGAAAGTATTTATGCAACCAAAACTAGATGGTGTTCGCTGCATAATTCAATTAAATGACAAAAATGAGGTATATGCATACTCTCGTACAGGTAAACCGTGGCTCAATATTAATCACATCTTAAAAGATCTTAAACCTTTTTTCGATCAACATCCAGATGTTATACTTGATGGCGAGTTATATAATCATGATCTAAGAGACAATTTCAATAAGATTATATCATTAGTCAGAAAAACTAAACCAACTGGTCTAGACAGTGCTGAGGCTGCAGAATTAGTACAGTTTCATTGTTACGATTATGCTAATGGCTTTGATAGTTACGGTATACGTATGAGTAATCTAGCGACTAGCGATATGTATTCTTACTGTGTAAGATATGTTTACACTACTATCGTAACAGAAGATCAAACCTATATACAACATCAGTGTAATTTAGATGAAGGTTATGAAGGTTCTATACTAAGACTTGACAAACCTTATCAGCGCAAACGATCTTACAACTTGCAAAAGTTCAAAGACTTTCACGACACAGAAGCTACGATAGTAGGCTATGTTCCTGGTAAAGGTAAACGCACAGGTACACTAGGTAAGTTCTTAATGATTGATGACGAAGGTATAAAGTTTGGTTGTCCTCCAGGTAAAGGCTACAACTACAAAATGCTAGCCGATATACTAAATAACATTGGTGACTACATAGGTAAGCGCGCTACGTTTACTTATTTCGAACGTACACCGGCTGGTAGTTACAGACATCCATTTTACAAAGCAATACGTAATTATGAGTAAGTTAATATACCAATTATATAACGATAATATGATAAGCCTAGAAGTAGCGCACTTATTATTAGATGCTCATTACAACAGAGCAAGTAAACGAAGATAATTAATAAAAATAAAAAATGAGCAAAAAATTATACGACCACTTAATTAAAATAAATTATAATGGAATACAAGATAAAGTTAAAAAGCTTCAGAAGACGCCAAAAGCACATAAAGTATCTAGAAACAGTAATTTGGCAGCTAAAGTATAATATACTTAATGATGCTTTAGATCTCAAGATTAATAAGACTAAAGTTAATTTATTTCATAAATATAACAAAAGATTAAAATTAATAACATTTCTAAAGTAATGGGTAGAACAAAAGATTTATTTATAGAATTACGAGAACAAGAAGATTTTATTAGTGGACATATCGTTATATGTACTCTAGAACCACAAGATACTGTGACAACAGCCTCTAAAGAATAATAGTAAGGGGCTAATGTCACAAAGGAAGACAGAATTTTTAGATCAGCATCGTGTTATATACAGACGAGATCCTATAAGCGATAGAGCTGATGAGGTCCACGACTGGGGCAAGGTGTATTACAACGGTACTTATGAGTGTTATGATTTATTTAGAACTAAAGCTAAAATAACAACATATAGATCTTTAAAGTGGCATTTGTTAGTTATATGGTATTTAAATCCTGATGTAGATCAAGATAAGTTTGAACATATAACTAGAGGTATTTGTAATAAATCGTACGGCTTTGTAACTTTTAAAGTTTCAGAACACTTGTTAAATAACATTATTTACGAAGTTAGTATGTATGATTTAGAGCAACCACCTAAAAACAAACTACGTAAAATTATCTTTAAAGATACCTGTGTGTTAACACCATCAGAAAAATTAAAAATAGTTGGTAGTATCATGGGAAGAGCTAGTCGTATTGATAGTGAAATTATTTATCAATGCATGTTAGATTTAAACGATGCAAGTAAACCAATAACTTGGTCTAAAGTTGCTAAATTATTAAACTGCTCTACTAGAACAATCTATAGAAACATAGGTAATGAACTTAAAAAAGAAAAAGAATTACTTAATCAACAGATAAAAGATGAAGAAATATAATATACAGAATTATATAAGATATAAAAAAGATGTAAAGACGTCTATAGCTAATCTCGAAGATAAATTTTATGATGAGTATACTGATGATGAGATTATAATAAAGTTTTTACCATTAGTAGAAAACCTAGCAAGAAAGTTTTCAACTTCAGATCAAGCATCAGGAGTTCTAAGTATTTTAGATTTATTACAAATAGGTAACGAAGCACTTATAAAGTCAGTAAAAAAACTAACTTGGGAAAAGTTAAACGAATCAGATGATATAGAAAAAACTTTAAAATCATTTTTTAGTAAACGAATAAAAGGTGCTATTAGGCGTAGAATAGATATGAACCGAGGTGATATACGTATACCAGAACATAAGATGAATGAAATACGTAAGAATCCTAAAGATAAAAAAATGGTTGCAATGTTTTTTAATTCTATATTTTTATCTATAGATGCACAGCCAGCTAATGATGAAGGTGAAATGATGATACATCAAATAGCTGACAACTCAGAACCATACAATATAGCTTTACTGAATATATACTTAAAAGGTTTGCTTAAAAAACATTTAAACGAAAAAGAATATGAAGTACTTAGATTAAGCTATGGATTAGACTGCGATAAACATAAAGCAAAAGAAATAGCTACTAAGATAGGCATAACTGGATCACGTGATTATGTGACTGTATCTGAGATAAAAAAGCAAGCAGTAGACAAGCTTATAGAGAGTGTAGATCACTCGCAAGTGATTGATTATCTGTAGTTTATCTGTGTAAATGATAATATAAATATGTAATTATATTAATAAGCAATTTAACAACAAACGAATGAATATAAACGAAAAATTAGCGACAATCCAAACAAAATTTAAATCGAAAAAAAGTAGATTTAACTCCTTCGGTAAGTACAACTTCAGATCAGCCGAAGACATCCTAGAAGCAACAAAACCCTTTTTATTAGAATTAGGAGTAACAGTAACGATCAATGAAGAAATTATTAATGTTGATCCAATACCCATGATGCAGTCTACTGCAACAGTAAGTGATGGTGAAAACTCTATAAATGCTACAGCTATAGTTGGTGTAGATTTAAACCAAAAAGGTATGAATGTACCTCAACAGTTTGGATCAGCATCTAGTTATGCTAAGAAATATGCATTAGGTAATTTATTCTTAATTGATGATACAGCAGATAGTGATGCTACAAACGATCACGGCAAAAAGAAATTCACGCCACCAATAACTAAACCAACTTTAACCTCAACAAAAGATCCTGCTTACGAAAAAGCGGTTCAATATGTAACAGCAGGCGGTAAAGTATCAGCTATAAAAGCTAAATATGCTCTATCTCAAGAAATAGAAGGAGCATTAACAACACTATAATATGAATAAAGACAAAGCAATTGAAAAGTTACGTGATGACGAGCATTACTATGGTGCATTTGGTAAAAATTACCTTAGTAATTCAGACATCGGTACCTTGCTTACAAATCCTTTATCACTAGGTAAAGCATCAGAAGCTAGACCTGCGTTTTTAGTTGGTGGTTATTTCCACACAGCTATTCTAGAGCCTGATAAACTTAAAAAGTTTAAGATTATAGAAGCTACAACCAGAAACACTAAAGCGTATAAAGAGATGTCAGGTGGTGAATTATGCCTACTGCAACATGAGGTTGATAATATAGAAAAACTAACAGATAAAATGTTATCTAATAAAATATGTTATGATCTTATAAGAGACACAGGTTGCGAATACGAAGTACCTGGCATTACAGAGCTAGAAGGTCACAAATGGAAAGGTAAAGCAGATATTATAAATCATTCAGAAAAGTTAGTAGTTGATTTGAAGACTACAGCGGATCTTAATAAATTTAAATATTCAGCTTCTAAGTACAACTACGACTCACAAGCTTATATTTATAGTAAACTATTTGGCTATGAAATGGTATTTATTGCCATTGACAAAAACACAGGTCAAATAGGTATTTTTGACTGCTCACCAGAATTTTATAAAAGAGGTAAAGACAAAGTCGAAAGAGCAGTACAGGCTTATGAATTATTTTATAAGTCTGAAGGCTTTGATCCTACTCAATATTTTATTAACAAAACCTTATAACAATGGCTAGAACCAGAAAACCAATAACAAGAACATGTACAGTAACAGGAATTGAAACTAGTACAAACAATTTTTATACTAATCAAAACCACGTAAAAGCAGTAGATAATTTAAGACGGAATAGTGGTGCAACAAAAGATCAGTTGCAAAGAATGTTTAATCAATTAAATCAGTACGCATAATGGCAAGTATAATTAAAGCAAGTATTAATCTTAGTAATATAGATAAATCAAAAGTTATCGAAGGTAAAAAAGGTAAATACTTACCAATAACAATAACTATAAATGATGAACCAGATCAATTTGGTAATCAAGGTCCTATCGTTATCGCGCAAACAAAAGAAGAACGAGAGTCTAAACAAGGCAAGACTTACCTTGGTAATGTACAGGTAGTTTGGACTAACGGTGATAATGTAGCGGCAGCTCCAAGACAAGATCAACCAGCTCAAGCACCTGTAGCGTCAGTGGTTGAAGATGATCTACCATTTTAATGCAATGTGAGATTTGCGGGCAAGAAGTATCGCAGGAGGATTATGACTTCTGCGATATATGTCCAGACTGTATAGACGGAGAGTAATAATTAAATTGAATTAAATGCAGACAATAGAGATCAATGGATTTTTGATTGATGAATTCAATCAACATAAGCTTGAAGAGGGAAAAAAGCAAGGCACATGCCCTATTTGTTCTCACGATAGAAAACCCAAAAATCAAAAGGCAAAATGTGCGTCTTATGATTGGGAACGGGGTCTCGGTACTTGTCACAACTGTAACACATCATTTCAATTACATACTTATCAACGTAAAGGAGCTAGCGAAAAAGTATATGTTAGACCTGAGGTTAACAAAATAGAACCTGTTAAAGATAAAGTAACTGAATGGTTTGGATCAAGAGGTATATCACAAGGGACACTTGACAACTTAAACGTTAGTCAAGGTCCTGAGTGGATGCCACAGACCGGTAAAACCGAGAACGTAATAAAGTTCAATTATTTTATGGGTGATCAACTTATTAATATTAAGTATCGCGATGGAAGAAAGAACTTTAAATTATATAAGGGTGCTGAAAAAGTATTCTATAATATAAATAGTATAGTAGGTTATGAATATTGCATTATAACAGAAGGTGAGATGGACGTATTGGCATTACACGAAGCTGGTATACCTAATAGTATATCAGTTCCTAATGGTGCTACTTTAAACTCCAACAACCTTGATTATCTTGATAACTGTATAGATTACTTTGAAGATAAAGAAAAAGTGATATTAGCGGTTGATTCAGATGAGGCGGGTCAAGCTCTACAATCAGAACTAGTTAGAAGACTAGGCGCTGAAGTATGTTATATAGCAACATTTGATGACTGCAAAGATGCTAATGAGTATTTACAAAAACATGGAAAAGAAAAACTGGCACAGCGTATTACCGGAGCAAGACCCGTACCACTTGAAAATGTTACAACATTCAGAGATATTGAAGATGAAGTTACTGACTTTGTTCGTAATGGCTTTAAGAAAGGATATCAAGTTGGCTTACCAAATTTTGATGACATATTTTCTACTTATACCGGTCAATTTATTACTGTCACTGGTATACCTAGTAGCGGTAAATCAGATTTCGTTGATCAAATGGTTGTCGGGTATAATCGTAACTACGGTTGGAGAACAGCTTTTGCGTCGCCAGAAAATGCGCCAACGTATCTACATGCTCACAAGCTTATGCGCAAAACCTGGGAAGGTATGCCAAGAGCTGAAGATATACACGGAGACAAATGGAATCAAATTGCTGATCATTGCAATAGTAATTACTTTCATATCGACATGGAGCGTTATACGTTAGAATCAGTACTTAGAAAAGGTGCTGAGCTTGTTAAACGAAAAGGTATAAAATGTTTAGTAATTGATCCATTTAACAAAGTTAGAGATGTCGATTGCAAAACAGAAGATGTTAATCGTTATACAATGGAGTATTTAACTAAAATAGAAACGTTTGCTAAAAAGTTTGATGTTCTAGTATTTATTGTGGCCCATCCTACTAAAATGTATAAAGACAAAGAAGGTAAAATAGAAGAACCTACAATGTATAACATAAAGGGCGGTGGTGAATGGTACGATGCTAGTTATCATGGTATATTAGTCCATAGAGATTATGATGCTAAAACAGTTAAAGCTAAAATACTTAAAGTTAAATTCCAAAATCTTGGTGAGAATGGAGCTGAAGCACATTTTAAATGGGAACCTAAATCAGGTTGCTTTATACCGTTTGAACCTGTAAATATCAGTGGAGATAAAATGCCATGGGAATAGATGCCTCAGTATAAGAAAATAAATATGGGCAGCCACAATGCTACAGAACATGAGATGAAAGCATATAGATGGTGCATACGCAATAAAATACACATTGCACCAAAAGCTATTAACGAAATCAATTGGTCTATAGTTATAACTAATAACGGTAAAATACACACAGATCCAAATCATTATGGTAAGGATTTAATATGGAAAAAGATATACGAATATTATAAATACTATTATGAAAAGCAAATTTAAAAATGCTAATGAAGCTTATGAATGTATACTCGATGAAATACTACAAAACGGTATAAACTTCGGTGACACAAAGGCTATATTTAATTGTGGATTTTATATAGACAACCCTTCAGATAAGTTTATAACAAACGCAGAACGTAAGTGGAGTCTTGATTATGCTAAAGCTGAATGGCTGTGGTATAAGTCAGGTGACTCTAATATAGCTAAGCTAGGTGAAATATACGGTAAAGTGCCTGAAATATGGAAACGTATGGCAGACGAAAATGGTGATGTTAATTCTAATTACGGTTGGCAATGGCGCCGAGGTAATCAACTTCATCACATTATTAAAATGCTAAGAAGAACACCTGACACTAGACAAGCGGCAATAAGTATATATGATGCTAAGGAAATACTTGCGTACAAAACAGATACGCCTTGCACATACGCTGTTCAGTTTAGTATAATAGATGAAAAGCTTTGTATGTCTGTTTATATGCGTTCTAATGATCTCTGGTACGGCTTCTGTAATGATCAGTATCAATTTGCATCATTACAAGAAATGATTGCAGACGCGTTGTCTATTGAAACAGGTTGGTATTATCACCACGCACACAATATGCATTTGTATAATAATAAACTTTAAAAATTATGTATTATTTATACCACATACCAGGTAAAAAGATCGGTGTAACACGTGATCTTAATAACAGGGTAACCCTTGTACAAGGATACAAGGAGAATGAGTACGAAGTTCTTGAGCAGTCAGAAGATATAGATTACATATCAGACCGCGAAATAGAACTTCAAAAGTCTCATGGCTATAAGATTGATTTAAAAAAATATAAAAACCTATTTAATAAAATGAAAATAAATACAACAGAACAAACCACAACTTTCCCAGTACCTTTAAACAAATTAAAAGGTAGACTGCAGGACAATATTGGTCTAAAATGGCAACACCCGGAATTTGGCCAGTTTGAAATAACAAAAGAGAACATTAAATGGATTATGGAAAACGTAAAAACATCTATGTTTAACGCAGATAGATCTTATATATATAACAAAGCTTTTTATGAAGCTTTTTTTAATCTAAAGAACAATACTAACAAATGTATAACTAATAATTTAGACTGCGAGAGATTTGATCTTATACGTGATTGGGCAGAGGTTAGAGGTTTATATAAAGAAGGTAATTCACATACCCAATATGTTAAGCTACAAGAAGAAGCTGGCGAGCTAGCTAAGGCTTTATTAAAAAAAGATAAACCAGAAATTATAGATGCAATAGGAGATATAGTTGTTGTGCTAACTAACCTAGCTCACATAGAAGGTTTTGCTATTGAGAATTGTATTGATTCTGCTTATGAGGTAATAAGCAAAAGAACAGGTAAAATGATTAACGGAACATTTGTAAAAGATGCAGATTAAAACACAAGATAAGATAGTACAAACGGTACTAAGGAAGATGGACGAACGTAGTTTAATAGGTCAAAAGAAATATGGAGCTACAATGATGGAGGAAATTGAAGGCCAAAAAAAAGATCTTAATCGATTTTTAATTGATGTTCAAGAGGAATTAATGGATGCATTATTATATATAGAATCAGCTAAAAGATGTTTGTCTGATGAGATTGAAGATGCTATGTTACAAAGAATAAGTACAGATAGTGTTCAATCAAAAGAATATTTTAATATAGAAGTCAATGAAGAAAAAATATTACAAGAAAAAAAAAGGACCAGTACAATCAAATAAAATATCTTATGATGGTATAAACTTTGCATCTGGACTTGAGCGATATATGTATATGGCTTTAAAAAAAGCAAAGATAAAAGCTTTATACGAAGGAGAAACATTTGAACTTCAAGAGTCTTTTGATTTTCCATTTGAGTCTTATGAAAGGTGCGGTAACGGTAAAGGAGATTATAAAAACAGAGGTAGTAAAAAAATACTAAATATAAAATATACTCCTGACTTTGTTGGTAAAGGGTTTATAATAGAAACAAAAGGTAGAGCCAATGAATCGTTTCCACTTAGATGGAAAATGTTTAAAAAGATTGTAGCTGAAACTAAAATAGATCCTTTTATATTATACAAACCACAAAATCAAAAAGAATGCGACGAAACAATACGCCTAATCCTAGACTCGCGAAGCAAATAGCTAGACATAAATATGCTGAAAGACAAATAGATAAGTTTGTTAAGTGGAGCTGGGAAGTAAGAGGCAAAGTAAAGTATAAAGAATTAGTTGAATTAATGGATAGATATAATATTAAAGCTTATGGAAGTTAAAAAAGAAAAAAACTGGGAATTAACTCTTGGTTTTTATCCGGGTATATTGTTCGGAGCTAGGACATATGAAGAAAAAGATTTTACAACGTATGTGTTTTATCTACCTTTTGTAGATATAGCACTTGTAATAGATAATTAAATGGGATTATTTGATGAGCGCATAGCGTACAAGCCGTTTGAATATCCTGAGTACTATACTGAAGGTTGGTTAAAGCAAGCACAAGCATTTTGGTTACACACAGAGATAAGCATGCAAAGTGATATTAAAGATTGGAAAGAAAAACTAAATGATAAAGAAAAAAATCTCGTCGGGAACATACTTCTTGGGTTCGCGCAGACCGAGTGCGCCGTTTCAGACTACTGGACCCAGAAGGTCGTATCGTGGTTTCCTAAACACGAAATACAACAAATGGCAATGATGTTTGGATCGCAGGAAACTGTACATGCTGTTGCTTATAGTTATTTAAATGAAACACTTGGGCTTGAGGATTATGAAGCGTTTTTACATGAACCTGCTACAGCTGAAAGGTTTGATAACTTAGTTGCTTATAGCGGTAAAAGCGATGTAGGTATTGGTAAATCTCTTGCTGTCTTTAGTGCTTTTGCTGAAGGCGTTAGTTTGTATTCTGCTTTTGCTGTATTATATAGTTTTCAATTAAGAAATTTATTAAAAGGCATTGGTCAGCAAATGAAATGGTCTGTAAGAGATGAGTCGTTGCATAGTAAAATGGGTTGCAAATTGTTTCGTGATATGTGTAGGGAAAACAATCAACTACTAGGCTTATGTCGAGAAGATATAGTTAAAGCCGCCGAGACAATGGTTAAACTTGAATGCAAGTATATAGATAAAATGTTTGAGATGGGTGATATCGAAGGCATTAAATCAAATGATTTAAAAAACTTTATAAAGAAAAGAACGAATGAAAAAATGGTTGAACTTGGTTATGTCGACCTTGGGTCGTATTTCCCATATGACAAGGCTTCAGCGTCTAATCTTAATTGGTTCTATCATCTTACCGGCGGGGTCACTCATACTGATTTTTTCGCAATTAGGCCAACGGATTATTCAAAGTCAGGAGAAGGTGAAGACTTCGAAGACATTTGGTAATATATTAACAAACAAAGAAATGTGGGATGATTTACTTAAAAGATAATTTTTTAGATAAAACTCTTTTTAAATACGTAAAAGATTACATTAAAAACTCTGAATGGAAAACTATAACAATAGGACCAGAAGATGATTATAACTTTGATATAAAATATATAGAGCCAGATCAAAAACTAATTACATATATACAAACATTTTTAAGTATTATTGAAAGATCTGATGTAAAAATATTAAGATCTTTTTTTAGAAAATCAAACAACAATTTTGATACTGAATGGAGAATACATAATGATAGTGTAGTAGATGGAGTGCAACCTGATAGAGCATTAGTTTTTTATATAAACAAAAACAATGAAGATCATCAAAATGGAACTGCTTTCTGGAGCCATAAAAAACACGGTTATAGATTTAATGATCTTTCAATAGATGAGTTTAACAGAATGTTGAGAGAAGACGCTAACGATTTAGAAAAGTGGAAACTAGAGTCGGTTATAACACATAGAAAAAACAGATTAGTATCTTATCCTTGTGATTACTTTCATAGTAAGTATCCTGATAAAGCAAAAAACAGAACAGTATTAGTAGCTTTTTATACTAGCAAACAATATAAAATATGAATGGACAAAAACAGAGTAGAACTGATGCGTTAGAAAAACGTATGGCAGCAGCAACAAACGTGATACAACAGTTAATAAACGAGATTGAAAGGCTCAGTACAATGGTATCGGGTCATCATAGAATTTTAAAACAATTACCTGGATATGAAGACGCAATCGAAAACCTTAAAAAAGAAATGGCTGAGCAGTCTGGTAAGACAGAAGCGATTAACTCCATGGAAAAGACTAGCGACTAGAGCTGGTTATATGGGTAGTGGTTTTTTAATAGCTGCTCAATGGACTATAGATCCAAAGCTTTATATAATAGGATTTATATTAGTAGTAATACAAACAAGCTCTAGAAAACAATGGAATCTAGTAGTTTTAAATATAAATGGGCTTATTGCCTGGTTAATACACTTAATGACATAATGTGGAACAATGAATGGATCAAAGGAGAAGATTACCCTGCGTGGGGTAATACGGACGTATACAAGAAGACAATATCCGGGGGATACTTATATTACGGAGAAACGCCTAGAGAGGCATACCAAAGAGTCGCTAAAACAGTTGCTCGTAGATTATATAAACCAGAAATGGCTGAAACGTTTTTTAATTATATCTGGAATGGTTGGCTTTGCCTTGCTAGCCCTGTACTCTCCAACACAGGGACTGATAGGGGCTTACCTATTAGTTGCTTTGGTATTGATGTTGCTGATTCGATTCAGGATATCGGACAGAAGAATTTAGAAATGATGCTACTCGCTAAGCACGGCGGTGGAGTTGGTATCGGAGTTAATATGATTAGACCCGCTGGCGCTAAAATTACAGGAAATGGAACATCAGACGGAGTCGTGCCTTTCTGCAAAATTTATGACTCAACAATCCTTGCAACTAATCAAGGGTCTGTTAGACGCGGAGCAGCATCAGTTAATATCAATATCGAACACGACGATTTTGAAGAGTGGCTTGAAATCAGGGAGCCTAAAGGAGATGTTAACAGACAGTCGCTTAACATACATCAATGTGCAGTTGTTGGTGATAAGTTTATGCGACAACTTGAACAAGGAGATAAAGAAGCTAGGACTAGATGGAGTAAATTACTTAGAAAACGAAAAGCAACTGGAGAACCGTATATTTTGTTTAAAGGAAATACTAACAAAAGAAATCCAAAAGCATATAAAGAAAATGGATTAAAAGTTCATATGACAAACATATGTTCAGAGATAACTTTACACACCGATGAAAACCATAGTTTTGTATGTTGTTTATCATCATTAAATTTAGCGAAATATGAAGAATGGAAAGATACTAACCTTATATACGACGCCATTTGGTTTCTTGATGGGGTTATGGAGGAATTTATTCAAAGAGCAAAAGGACTTAGAGGTTTTGAAAATGCCGTTCGTTCTGCTCAAAAAGGAAGAGCACTCGGACTGGGTGTACTCGGGTGGCACACCTATCTCCAAGAAAACGGAATTCCTTTTGAAGGTTTACTTGCTCAGTTTGAAACTAGGAAAATATTTTCTCAGATTAAAATCGAAAGCGAAAGAGCTTCCAGGGATCTTGCTGAGATTTATAGCGAGCCTTTGTGGTGCGTTGGTACTGGCATGCGTAACACTCATCTACGCGCTATCGCTCCTACTGTCAGCAATAGCAAGCTTAGTGGTAATGTTTCTCCAGGCATTGAGCCGTGGGCTGCAAACGTGTTCACAGAGCAAAGTGCTAAAGGTACTTTTATTAGAAAAAACCCGACGCTGGTAAAACTATTAAGAAAATTAAAAATTAATACTAATGAAACATGGGATAAAATATTGGCTGACGGTGGAAGTGTTCAAGATATACCTGAACTTGAAGGTGTTACAATGGCACATGAGATACCTGCTAAAGAAGTTTTTAAAACATTTAAAGAGATTAATCAGCTAGAACTTGTTAATCAAGCAGGAATAAGACAGCAATATATTGATCAGTCCGTTAGTTTAAATCTAGCATTTCCTAGTGAAGCTAGTCCTAAATGGATTAACCAAACACATATGGATGCTTGGAAAAAAGGTATTAAGACTTTGTATTATATGCGTACTGAATCAGTACTACGTGGTGATATTGCTCAACAAGCTATGGATCCAAACTGCGCTGCATGTGACGGATAACTGTAAAAAAGAAGGGGACCTCACAATGAGATCCCCTTCGGTTACAGGAACTTTTAGGTATGGTACGCCTAGTTTTCTTTGTTCCTTATTTTCCGCATGACTCACCAGTGGCCACGTTAATCCAATTTTCTTTTTCAAACCAATCACGTAGTGTAGCTCCTTTCTTACGAGCGCCTTTAACGTTTGACTTACTAGATCGTTTGTATTTACCAGAAGCAGCCGCAGATCTTTTAGCTGCAACTACTTTTTTCTTTTCAGCAGAACTCATTGATCTTACTTTAGCAGCAGGTAAACAAACTTTTTTAGTTCCACCACCTTTTACTTTAGATTTTTTCTGGAACGGTGATTCTTGTGTATACATTATTTTTTACAACCAAAGTTATTAGCGTAATTAGCCATTTTAATTACAGCTGGTTTATACTTCTTTTTGCTTTTCATTATCTTAGAGGCTGCATCACATGTTGAACTACCAGGCATATTCTTTTTTACCCAGTTAGTAAACTTACCTTTTTTAGCTTCAGGAACTTCTGGAAAATCTTCTTTTTTAGTAACTGGAGATTTCTTTTTTTGCTCAGCTTTGCTAGCGTGTACAGCTTTTCTTTGTGCATGACTTTTGTAACCCATAATTATTTCTTTTTAGTCTTTAATGACTTTAACATTTTGTCAATCTTTACGGCTTGACCTTTGTGCATAGCTGATGCAGCTCTTAGTTGCTTGGCTATTTCTTTTAATTGTTTTGCTTCCATAATTAATTTTTTTTCTTACTACCAAACTTACTAGGTCCACCAGCTTTAGTACATCTCACGCCCCAACCTGAAGCGTAAGCCGATGGCCATACTTTAAATTTCTTTTTCGCAGCAGCTTTACAAGCTGAACTTATTTTTCCATACAGTGGTGATCCCATAATTTATTTAAATTTTCTTTGTTTGAATTTTCTTTTAACTGCTTTCTTTCTTTTTACTAATTTTCTAGTTGGTTGTTTTTTATCGGATTTACTATCTAATCCTAGCTCCCAGTCTGACCAACCACCTGCCATAGCTATTCTTTCCCAATACTCATAACTTTCATCTAATGATCCTTCTACATTTTGCATTTTTTTCAATGCTCTGTCGGCAGGTATATTTGTTGTGGCTGATATTACGTTGGCTAAAGCCATATAAGCTTGATTATCTAAGCTAAATTCCATGTCCTCAAAAGCCCCATACTCTGCTGATTTAGCAGCACTACTTAGTTTTTTAACTTTAGAACCAATAGTGGGTGATATAGATATTAAATCTAAAACAGCTTTACTATACTTAGGTCTATTTTTTTCAGACTCACTAGCAATTTTTAACGCAGCGTTTTTAATAGCAGAAACTGTGGCTCCAGCAAAACCAGTACCTCTCAATAAAGAGTCCGCCATACCGTTCGCTACCCTACCTGATTTAGATAAAAGTTCTTCTTGCTGATCTTCATCGTCTGAAAATGCTAAACCAAACATAGCACTTTGTATAGCATTAAATATTACGTTTTGAACAAAACCATAATAAGCTATTTTAGAAGTATTTGTTCTCCAATCACCTCTTCCATTAGCTAAATCTAATATAGCTTTTTTCTGTAACCTAGCGTACTGCATTGGCGTATTGGCAAAAGCTAAAACAACTCTACCTAGATTACTAGCTTGTTGTTGACTAATTTTATCTGTTCGCGAAGACTGTTGAGACTCTTCTGATATTTCTTTAAAATCCAAGAAAGCTTTTTCTTTAGCTTCAACCTCAGACATTCCTTGTTTTTTATATGTATTTATTCTGTTTCTATAAAATGTAGCACCACCAGAAGCTATAGCAAAACTATCAGCGTATCTCGTAAACACAAAACCTTTTTTAAGTATTGTATTAATAATACCTCTACTACCCGTGTCAGCTGCAATTTCAGCTTCACTGATATTTAATTTCAAACCATCTCTTCTAGCGACTAGGTAATCTGAGTTCATTATCTCTAAGAAATCTTTAGAATACTGCTTTACATCAGCCAACCTAGCACTTGCTTTCAACGGGTTATTGTCAGACCAGTTTATAAAATTAATACTCGATATAGTTTGTAGTATAGCTGATCTACTATTTAAAAACATAATAGCACCAACAGAATTGTTTACATAATCTAAAACTCTATTTTCTAAATTATTTTTAGAAGTTCTGTTTCTACCAGATTCCATTCTAGCTAAAGTACCTTCTAAAGCTTTTCTATAGTTTTTACCATAAGCGGCTTCTAGTTTATTAAGATTTTCTTCTGAGAATATTTCATCTTTGTTTTGCTTCCATTCTTCTAGATACTTAGCTCTTTTAACGGTACCAAGCAATGCTCTAGCATCACTAGTTAAAGTACCACTTAACCAATTCTTTTTAGGTTCGGCCCAACCATCGTTTTTAGTTGTGGATAATAGTTGATCCGCAAAAGCTTCTAGCTTTGTATTATCTTTTATTACTTTATTTAATTCAGCAAGATCAGACTTACTTAAGCCAGGAACTTCAACACCCATTTTAGTCCACATTCTAACTCTCAATGCTTGTTCGTTGGTAAAACCTGTTTCATTTTTCTTACGTAGATCTTTTGGTACAACACCTAATCTTTTCTTTAAAGCTCTAACGTCATTTGATAAAGCTATTTGATCTCTTGTTATATTGTCTTCTGCTCTAGCAAAAGGATCGAATAAATTATCCTTATAAAACTTAAAAGCCTCTTCACCCTTTTTACCTTTAGGTAATGTTTTATATAATAAACCAGCAAAGTCTTCTGCTCCAGGAGATATAAGTACATCGAATATACCTTTACCTTTACCCATAACTTCTGCTTTTACAGCTGAAAAAGTTTTTTCTGCTGCTATACCAGTTTTTTCTTGTAATATTTCATTAAAAGATTTACCTAGTTTTTTCTGAGCCAATGCTAATTGTACTTTACCTTTAACGTCTATAACATCTAGTACTTCTTTAACAGCTTTAACATTTTTAATAGCGTCATCTGCAAAGTAAAAATCATTATAACCATTAGCGGCTTTTTCTAATATCCAGTTTGATTTAGCTGAAGGAGCACCGTTAGCTAAACCAGTTATGTTTTCTAAAGGTATATCTAAACCTAATCCTTTTAAAAACTTTTTTATAGCAGGAGCAGCTTCAGCAGGTCTAGCAGTTAATATAAACATGTCTCTTTTACCTGGGCTTTCATTTATAAACTTAGCTAAATCAAACAAAGGTCCTTTTTTACCATCAATAACTTTACTAAATTCAGAAAAATCAAACTTTGCTCCGGCCGCCTCTAAGGTCTCAGATCTTTTAGCAAACTCAGTAGCATTAAGTTTTCCTTTTGTACCGTTAGGCATTGTATAAAGTACGTTAGATTTAGATCTAGCTAATGTATCATCAAAATCAAATACTCTAGCTTTTTTTACTTCTTTAAACTGCTTTTGAGCTAGCCTAACAGCTTTGTCTCTGTTGTTCATTTGATTCAGCAATTCAGCTTTACTAGCTTCTTTACTATCTAATGTACCAGCTTTTTTTGCTAGTTTAACATCTGCCTCCCAACTAGACTTAGTATCTGCTTTGTTTTCTAACGATGCTTTTAATATAACTTCGTTAGGTTTACTAGGTTCTAAAGATTGTCTTGCAACTTGATCCTTAAGCCAAGGCACGTTTAGCTCTCTTAATTTAGCACCTACCTTAACAGCGTTTTCTTTAATTAACTTATCATAAAGAGTTTCTGTAAAACCACTTTCTACTGTTACGTAATCTTTTAAGTTCTGAAGATCTAAAACCATTCTAGCCAAACCAGAAGTGTTAGTTGTACCACCTAATTTATCTATAACATCTAAGTATTTTTTGAAAGATATAATGCCCTTATAGTCGTTCATTATGTTTTTACCATCTTTCATCCATCTACCCTCCACAATAGCTTTTGCTTCTTGCATTGATTGCTCTAAAGAAGACTTTAAATGTTCTAACTTAAGTTTACCAGGTTCGCCTGTTTTTTTCACAGCCATTATAGGTACAAACTGTCTACCATAACCGGAAGTAGCTCCACTATTTTCAGCTGCTAATTGATATATAACTTTTGCTCTTGCTTCGAATTCAGCTGTAGTCTTAGCATCATATAGATACATTTGCTTAGCAACACCCATAGCATAATAAACATCTGATTTATATGCATTATCTTTAGAGTTTATATATTTATTAAGAATATCTACATCTAAAGTCTTATAAAATTTTTGTAACGCATTCTTTTGCTGTGCATCACTCATAAAATCTCCAGGTTCTATATTATCAAATACACCTTCTTTATATAACTTTCCTAGGTTGTCTGTTATTCTTTCATATTGACCTTTAGCAAGATCATTTTCTGACATTGACTTACCTTCGGTGGTTATTTTTCTTGTATCTTTTCCTACGTTTCTAGCAGTTCCCCTACTAGTGCTTCCAAATGATTGTAATAAAACTTCTTTTGTGAAATACTTTTGTAAATCTTTAGGAAAATATTTTGCAAGTTCACTTATTCCATCTAAAAATGTTTCAAGCCTAGCTGTATCGAATATAGATCTTGTCATTTCAGGACCTTGAGTACCTTCTATAAATATTCCTTTTTTAAACTTACCTTTTTTACGTTTAAAAGTTTCAGTTGAGCGCATTGATTTACCAGTGCTACCATCTATAATATTATTTATATCAACACCTTTTGGCGCGCCGCTATCTTCAGCTATTTTCATATCAGCTTTATCTGAAGTTTTAAAAGTAGGCGCATCAGCCTTACCTTTTTCAGCCAGCAACTTAGCATCTTTTATTGTAAGATCTGCAAACTCTTGTAATCTTTCAAATAATTCAGGGTTACTTTTTCTTAAAGCTTCTTTATCATTTAAATAAACTCCAACTAAAAAAGGAAGAGTTGTATCATTAACACCAGGAACTTCTTTTAATTCACCTAATAGAAGCTGTGCTAATTTAGGGTTCTTACCGTCAGCTAATCTTTTTAAATCATTAGCTATAGCTCCTTCAATTTTAGCTTCACCTCTAGCAACGTTATTTATTAAACCTCTAAACACTAGCTCAGCTAAACCTTTTATTTCTTGAACCTGCTTGTCTCTATATAATTTACCTTCTGGTTCTTTTAATAGTTCTTTTATATCCTTAACACTTATGTTTTTCTTTAATTCATATACAGTTCTACTACCTATCTTCTTTTTTGTATAGAATATTTTTTGTATAGAATCTGGTACACCTGTAGATTTTTTATCTAATGTATAACCTTCAGGTAGAATACTAACTATCATTTGAGCGTTTTTATTTAGCTCAGATCTTAACTTTCTAAAACCCTCTATAGAACCTTGAGGCAAGTTTCTAGCGGGCACTGTAAACCACTCTGGTAATAACTCTCCTTTTTTATTACGTATATCGTAATTTCTCGCTAAGGCTTTAGCAGCATTTTCCCCTAATCTTAAAGACTTATATGTTTCTTTAGTTAAATCTCTATCTTGTAAATCTTTTTGTATTTCAGGTATTAACTCACTAGCAATGTCTATACTTAGCTGTAATTTTTTAGGATCAGTAAGTCTTTGTTTTTTTGTTGTTGTAGAGACATCATCAAAATCTCTAGTTGTTTCAGCTGTTAAGGATTGAGCCTCTCTACCTTCTATGTCAGCACTAAATAAATCTCCTTTTTGTCCAAGCCTTTTTAATATATTACCAATCCTTATATCTAGATTTTGTCTTACATAAGCTCCGAATGGCACGTCTTTTAATTTAGAATCTCTTTTTAAATAAGTATTTAATAGCTTATCATATACTTCAAATCTAGCTTCTTGTAAAAATTCCTGTCTTTCAATACCTAAATCTTTTTTAAATAATCTATTTACAAAATCTTGTATATAACCATCATTATTTAAAAGAACATCTGTCATTAATTGCTGTTTGTTGTTTGTTCTTTCAAACTCTTCAAAAGCTTTTTTATTCTCGTTAGATAAATCTAAAGACTCTTGTCTTAGTTCTTTTTGAGCTAGCTTATCTATATTTAAAACCTCTCCGTTATTTTGGTCTATAAGTTTTTTACCGTCTTCTGTTATTTCTATTTTTTCAAATCTTTTAATTAACTTAGGACTGTATTGGCCTTTACCAAAGTCTTGACCTAACCTCTGCATGAAAGCTATAACTCTATCTGGAGTATTTAACTCAGGTAAAAACCTTTCAAGAACTGTACCTGTTAAATTTTTTTCTAAAAACCTTGTTAAGTTTTGCTTCAAAGCGCCAGGTAAATTATTTTCTACAACGTTTTGTTTATTTTCAGGTCTTTGCAATAAGTCTACTAAGTTAGCATTGAACTCTTCAAATGTAGTATTAGGATCTTGAGTTTTTTCATAAGCTTCTTTTACAGCTTCGCTTAAATCATCTATCTTTCTTACTTCGCCAGTTCTTGGGTCTATCGTTTCCAGACCCATTTTACCAACTGCTTTAGATAATGTTTCTTGTAAAGCTTTTTGAACTCCAACATCTTTAGAAAATAAGTCTCGTAATATAACATGATAAATTTCATGAGGTATTGTACCTTCGTTCATCTTAGATACATTTACATCTACATGTAATTTACCGTTACGTTTAGTTACAGAAGCAGCTTCGCCTTCGCCAAGCTTCATACCTTTACCATTAGTAGATACGTTCATTGTAAAAGCAACTCTCCCATTTTCTTTCATGTATTGTCTATTAAATTTCTCTAATAAACCCTGAGTATCTGCAGCTAGTACGTTTTTATCTAAAAATCTTTCTCTATTATTAGCAACATCTAACTGTCTCTGAAGCTCGTTCATTAGCTGAAGCTGATTGCTAAATTTTTCGTTTAGTTTTTTATTTGATTGTATATTTGATAATTCTCCACCACCTTCTTCTTCATAAAGTCTTTGTAATTCTTTTTCAGTTCTAACTAAAAGATTTCTTTTTCCCTGTCTAGTGATTGCTCTATCAGCTTTACTAGCATGTGTAAGACCTATTATACTAAACTGTATCACTTCCATAAGAGCGTGTTTAGCCCAATCCTCCATGTCTCCATATTTTTCATCTACAAAAGTAGCAAAAGCTTTTTCATTTTGTAAATCTTTAAACATAGCTTCTAAAGGAGCAGCTGTCTGAGCACCTGCGGCACCACCAAGACCTGAGTATAAACCTTTTTCTAAAGTAGTGTTTAATGCAGCGGCACCACTAAAACCTTTAAACACGTTAGTAGGAAGTACTTTTCTCATAGCGTGACCACCTATAACAAAACCCGCTCCAGCACCAAGAGGCATGTCAACTCCAAATAACGGATCTAGTAAAGCCATTTTACCTTCTTCTTGAAGTCCTTGTATAAATAAAGCTTGAGCTTTATTAAATGCAGTACCAGATGCTTTTACAAGATTTTTAGACTTAGCAAAGGCATCAACTGTCATATTAGCCTTTTTAGCTCTAGATGCTACGATAGCTTGTGACAAAGGTGTAACAGAATTTCTACCTGCTTTAGCTAAATAAGTAACATTTTTTAATTTGCTTAAGTAATTACCTATACCAGCAGCGGTTCCCATACCCCCAGTTGCGTAACTTACAACTCCAAGTTCAGCTATCATAGGTACAAACCCACCGAGTCCAGTAAAAAACTGTTCACCAAATCCTATTTCAAAAGAATCTTTTTGTTCTTCAGATAATTCAAATGGTTGTTGATCGTCTTCTAGCGTTGTATTAATTTTATTAAGTAAAGCTTCAGCATCAGTTAATTCATCTCTATCTGTAGTAAAAATATTCTTTCTAGCTGCACCAACTCCAAACTCTTTTGATTGAAATGGTAATGCATCAACTAAACCAGCGGCAAAATTACCAGCCTGACTAACAACATCAGACGCTTTTATAGAACCTGGATCTATATTAAGTAAATATAAATCCTTCCAAGCCTCATGTTCTGTTGCTAATCTATATCGCGTTTGTCTTGCGTTGCCTATATATGTACGTAAATCTACAGGCGAAGAATCTGGATCTGCAAACCTTACATTCTTAAGAGCATCTCGATCAAGATTCATTAAGTTTTTTAATGTCATTTCGCTGGCTGGTAAATCAAAAACCCCAACATCAACAATTACATCTAATTTTTTGTTTAAACTTTCATCAAAGTCAGCATATTCTATATTATGTATTCTATAATTACTTTGTATTGTTTGATAATCTTTAGTATCTAATTCTTTTTTAAGAGCTACTTTTGCTATGTCATAATCTTTTGTAAGATCTACAACTTGAATCCCAGAGCTTTCAGCTAGTGGTTTAGATATTCTAACACCATTATCACCAAATAAAAATGTTTGACCTTCCTTGTAAACTAAAGGAGTTAATAGCTCTCTAGCATTCTTTAATTCCTTAAGCTCAGTCATTAAATCACCTTGAGTAGTGTCTTGTTGACCACCAGTTGGTTGATTTAATATATTAGTTACTTGCATTATACGGTCGTTAACCTGTGCAAATTTTTTTTCGTCCGAGTCTTGAATACTTTGTATGTGTTGGTTTTTTAGAACACCTGTATATTCTATAAAGTTACCTTCTTTTTTTAAAGGATTTGCCCGTGTTTCTACAATGTTACTAAAACTAGTTCTAACTTCGTTAGAAGTTACATCACTAAGCATGCGATCAACAACTTTATCTATCTGTCTACCGTTTAAACCAGCACTTACAAATGGTGCTTGATCTTTACTATATTGCTGTATACCATAAATCATATCAAACTTATCACCGGTTCCTGCCCTTGTAACTGTTTCTTTTTCAACACCTTCAACAGGAGGATTTAAATACTGCTCATATCTTTTAAGTAAATTCTTCCGCATGTAATCCCTAAAATCATCTTGTTTCATTAAAGATTTTACAATTCGAGTAGGGTCATAAGCAACATCTTCCTCCTCAGCAAATTGTAAAGCTAAGTCATTTACATTTTTTGATATATCATTTTCAAATCCTGCCACGTTTTTTGTATACGTAGAATTTAGTTCTTTATTAAAATTACTTTTAAGAAAATCATTTATAAGTTTTTGAGGATCGTCTTTTTGAGATTGAGTGGTTGGAGCACTTATACCTGAAATATTAAACGGATCAGCTTGTCTTTGTCTAGCCCGCGACATTGAATCAGGAACGCCTTTAGTATTTACTGTTATAGAATTACCGTTAAGAGCTGTTATGGTTATGTTGTTTACACTAGAGTCAAATTCAAATCCACCATTTTCACCACCATAAATTCTTTGATATGCATTAGCTATGCTTTTTGTAGATTGATTTTTAAAATTAGGTATTTCAAATGTATCACCGTACTCTCTGTCCTCTGGTAACTCAACAACTACTTTACTAATGTCTTGTACTGGTTGAGCATTAGGATATGCTTCTAAGAAAGATTTTTCACCTTTTTTAGTTACATTAACAGGGTCACTATATTGTTCTATTTTATACTTTTTGGAATCCAAAGAAGTATCTGCCAGCTGTGATTCCGTATCTTCTGGAATTGATAGTTCCTGACTCATCAACGCTTGCTGGTCTTCCGTGAACGGTGCTTGTTCGGTCACACGCAGAACACCCGCACCCGCTGCACTGCTTGTTTGAAAATCCTCTTGTATTAGTTGAGCATTAGGATATTTTTCTAAAAATGAAGCAACACCTTCTTCTGGTACATTTACAGGATCACTATATTGTTCTATTTTATATTTAGGCATGTTATTTGCTTTTGTATTTTAATTTTATTTAATTATCCTTTAACAAAACCAGTTCCATCCCATGTGAGTACACCTTCTTGCGGCGCGCTAGGAGCTGGTGGTGTTGGATAATTTTGATCAATAAAAGAAATAATATCTTCTCTTTTTGAACCTAACTGTACATCGCTTTTTATAATATCTCTAAGCAATCTTTGACCTTGAGGACTATATACGTTAAAACTTTGAGGTTCTTGCTCTTCCAATTCTATTGTTACATTTCCTTTCTTATCTTCTACCTCATACTCACGATCTGATTCTTGTAATGTTATAAAGCCAGTTTTTTCATTATAAGAAAAATCCTTGTAAGTGCTATCTTCTTGGCCAATAGAAAATCTTTTGTTATAAAAAGCTGCTGGATCTTTTGTAAAAGCATCTAAATAATTCTTTTTAAAACCTGCTTGAGTATCTTTACCGCCAGAAGTTATTGGTGTTAATCTTCTTATAGTACCTTGATTACCTTTGGGTAGTAGGTTAAAAGCATATTGAGACATAGCTTCTGTAAAAATCTTAGAAGATTCGGGTGTAAACGCCGTGCCAGCTGTACCTTTTGATAATTCCAACTCTACAGGTTCACCATTATTTATACCTTTGCCTTGATCTAGAATATGATTCCAAACGTTCAATGCTGCTGCAGGTCTTTTTAAATAAGATTTTGATTTAGCTGAAATAAAAGAAGAGGTTCCAGCCGCTACTGCAGATGGATTTATAGTTTGATAATTATATTCTGTTTTACCATCTTTACTTTTTATTACTTGTATATCGTTATTATAATAACCTTTACCTATCTTACCTTCTTTAACTATACCAGATTGATTATAAAACTTATTAATATCTGTTCTAATATCATCTATTTTACCAGCATCAAAAGAAAATAAATCAATAGGGTTAGTGTCTATATAAGCGTTTTCTATTTCTCCTTTTCCATATGCAGCTGTTATTTGGTCACTAGTATATTTAATTCTTATGTTATCATCATCATCAAGATACCATTCTTCATTGGGGTTTTTTGTGCCACCAATTCTAACTGGCATTGCTAAATTATAATTAATGGAACCACTAGGATTTAATCCACTTGTAGTGGATATTCCACCAGGCATATTAACGTTAGCGTAGTTTGTAATGTAATCACTATTGTATGATTCATTAGCGGCTATACCAGCTTTTCCTAATTCTATTAATTCACCTAGCTTAGAGCTGTATTTAGTAAAACTTTCGCCAGCACCTTCTTTACCAGCTTTCATATCAAAATAAGCTTGCGACTTTAGCCTTATAATATCCATACCAGCTTTAGCAAAGCTAGGGTTTTTTAAACCTGCTTTAGAAGCGTTAGCAATAAAAGCATTGTTCTCTGTTAAAACGAACTTTGCGTTTTCATCTAGAATTTTTTGCGTTTGTTTTACTTTAGTTTCAGCTTGAGCACTTAAAGTTTGTAAAGTTCTAGCAACTGTATTACCTATACCTTGAATAGCATTAGCCCATATCGCTCCAGATTTTGTATCGACTGGAGTTATAGGGTTTTCATAAGCGCCTGACCTAGTATAGTTTCTTGAAAATTGTGGTAATGCCATATTCTTTTAATTTATTTAACTAGAAGTTATACCTGCGCTCGCAATATTTGAAAGTGCTCCAATACCAGCGCCCGCTATCTGTGCTCTGTTTTGTGATGCAGCTATTTCAGCTTGTGCAGCCCCAGTTATCTGAGCTTGCTTTCTATTCAATTGTTCTGTCTGTCTACGCTCTGTTTCTCCATATACAAACTCTTGACCTAGTACATCTGCTTGCTGTATACGTTGAGACTCTGTCATTTGAGCTTGCTGGAATCTTTGCGCTTCGGACATTTGTTGTTGTTGTAAGAACTGTTCTCCTTGAGCAGCCAGTTTTTGATTGTTTGTTTCCTGTTGTTCTAAACTAGCTGAAATATTACGCTTACTTTGTAAAGCGGCTTGAGCTAATGCGGTTGCTCCACCAGCTGAAGCTCCAGATGCTAATAAAGTATCTAAGGTATTTGCTAGTGCTATATCTGCTTCTTCTGCTTGAAATTTAGCAGCTTGCGTTGCTACACCTATGTTTTGAAAAGGATTAGAAAGTATATCACTATTATCTACTATCATGTCATCTAAAGAAACAACATTGCTGTATGGATTTATAACTTCTTGGCGATCTAGTTCTAATTGATCCAACTCATCTGAAAGTCTACTCTTGTCGTTTCTAGCTCTTTTCTCTGTTTTTTTCTGTTGCCCTGATGCTATTGCTGTTGTTGCTATTGATCCAGCAACTCCAACCGCAGCTGTTACAGCAGCTACCGTTGCTACTACTCCTGCCATAATTTATATTTTTTTTACTATTTCATAACTAGGCTTGTTATCTACTGTATAACCTAGTTTTTTATGTTCATTTATAAGACTTTTACTTCTTCCAATGCTTAATACAATTTCAAAACCAGCATCTTTACCCCATTTTTCTAAGGAAGATATAAGTAAAGACATAGCCTCTGATTTGTTTTTTTGAGTAGGGTCTGAAACAATCCACTCCATCCAACATATACCAGAGTTGGTTACATATAAAAAACCAGCTATTAAAGGTTTGCCCTCTCTTTCGATCATTATACCACCTGTTCCTTTTTCAGGTAGTAAGTTTCTAGCTAAAGGTTCCCACCCTGGCCAAGACTTCCACCATTCAACTATAGTGTCATAATCTTCGTGTATTAATCTTCTTGATTTTAATTTCATATAATTTAATAGCTTGATACCACATATCTAGATCCTACAGCCCATAACTCTTTTGCTCCGGCTATATCTGTAAGATTATCTGTAGACATTGTTACTGTTACATATCTACCTTTAATACCTGATATTTGATTTCCATATAACACTTCACCATTAGCTGCAGTGCTATTATTTTTAATTACTCCATAGTACTTATTTTCTTTTAAATCAAATCCGTATCTATATATAGGTGAACCCATGGGGCTTGGAGTTACAAACGTATTACCAGCGTCATCATAAGCACCACCATAATAACTAGGTATTTCTGGAGCAGTATCATTAGTACTGGCGTAGTTACCTATAGGATTTCCTGAATAAGATTCGTATGTAAATCTTTGAGAATCAGATATAATAGTATCTGCTTGCCAACCGTTATCTCCTTCGTAATTTAATGTTAAGAAATTTTTACTAACACCAAAGTTAGCATTAAAAACAAATTCAATACTAGATTTATTATATATTCCGTAAAATATATTTCTATTGTTATTAGAAGAGAGTGTTGTGCCACTTTGCGTATAATGTTGATATATATCTTTACTTTTTATAGAATAATATTTATTCTTTAAACTAAGTACAAAAGTAGGTTTGTAAGTGTAAAAACTACTCCAACCTCTAACCAATTCATCGTATGCTAACGTATTATATGTAGCATTATCTCCAGATCCTACATCTGAAACACCACTATTAGTTATTTTTAATGTTGCATTATTGTTTCCACCTACTATAGTAATCACATCATTTATGTTATAATTACCATTTCCAAAGTTATTAACAGTGGCTAATGTAACAACGCCATTACTAACCGTTACACCTACAGTCATACCAGAACCTATACTAGGTGTAGCCGCGGTAGTTGGAAAAGTTGCTGCTGTATATCCAGTACCACCTGTTTGTAGAGTAAATGTTGGAGCATTTATTAATTGAGATCCCCACGTTGGTTGTTGCTGTATTGATACTACATAGTTTCTATTATGAACATCGAATCCACCTACGATTTGACCTTTAGCTGGTGTAACAAAAGCAACGCCATTACCAGCAGTAATACTTATATTTCTATTAAATGTAATTGTTTTACTAACTATTTTTGTTATTATTATATCTTTACCACTAGCTGAATCTATTTGCTTAGCACCATTTATCCACAACTGCATACCTTTTTGAGCATTACTTAGTAACGATGCTGACTGTACTATAGTTAATTGATTTGTTGATGAAGAAGCTGAAGCTGTAATTGTATACGGTGATTGTAAACTACCAACGATTATCTCTGTTTCCTCTGGTAAAGCTGTTAATTGATCTCTAAAATAATCAATCATACCATATTGAGATATTTCAGTAAGACCATCACGTGATAATCTAAGTACGCTGTTTCTATCTTTATCAACAAAGTATCTTCTAAATCCAAAGTAAGCAAAGCTTTCTGGATTTCTACTTATACCAAAGTCACCTGCATAAGGAACTGCTTGCCCTATTACTTGAGTTGTAGAGGTTAAAGTAGCATTTCCTTCAGCTGAATATATGGCATCTTTATCTATTAAGGCTGTATTAACTTTATTCTCTTGTAGTACAATTAAGTTATTATCTTCAGCGTGTAATTTCTGTATAGATCCATACACTGGTGATAATGATTTAGTTATATCCTCACTTATAGAAAATTGATTAGTATTATTTATACCTGTTCTAGAATTAAATATACCAGAATATATAAGTGAATTAAATCTATTTTCTTGGGAAGACTCTTGCTCTGCTAAATAAGCTAATACACCTATATCTACTTGAACATTATTATAACCACCTCTAATTCTAGACTCTTCTACAAAAAAATTATTGTTAATATTTGTTGTATCTATAGTGCCTGGAAAATTAAGCTTTTTAGTAGCTGTACTTGTAGTATTAACATGTAGTACTCTTATAGTAAAAGAACCACCTGCAGGCGTAGGTGTTCCAGTCTGAACAACAGTTACAGGATCACCATCTTGATAATCTCCATCACCTAAGTTTCTTATTTTTAATTTAAGTATTCCTCCAGAACCATTCACTTCTAATATATCAACAGTCATACCTGCTCCATTGCTACTAGTTGTAGACAAGTTGTTAGCGCTTACTGTTGTTGATCCTAAATTGTAATTTGAACCTGGCGTTATAGCATTAACACCTATCATTTGTTGTTCGAAACTATCTGCAGTTACAGTTCCGTTGTATGGAAAACCACCAGGACTTAACGGTGTATAAGTTGTTGTTCCAACAACTTGATTTAACTGCTTTAATAAAAACGAATTAAAAAAATTAACTTCTAAATTAACAGCCATGATTAATTGTTTTTAAGTTGCATGTATATAGTATAACCATCTACATTTCCATTGTTAAGATCAGTACCATCTATTAGTTCTGTCCAAAATCCTGATTGATATATTGAACTCCCACTACTTAGAGTTACTGTAGTTCCAATTTGAATAGCACCAGTTTGTCCAGGAGTTCCTTTATACAATTGTATTTCTAATTTAGTATTAGCCGGAATAGTGGCAAGTGAAGAAGAAGAACTTCCATTTACACGAGCTTCTATTTTAGAACTTTTGTCAAGCTTAATTGTGGATTTTGTGCCACTAGTTCCTTCAATATTTAATATATCATTCGTTAGATATGAACCAAAACCTCCATCAATTATTTGAGTAGTAGCGGTTTGAATTGCTCCACCACTTGAATAAGCATTTACTTGAAGACCGCTTCCATTTTGAGGAGATGCAGGTGAATTATATGTAGTAGCTAGATTACTTAAGCTGCCGCTAGCGTAGCCAGTACCGTTAACCGAAGATATTATAGATAAAACATCGACTGGTGGGTAAGAATTTGTGTTACCAGATGTAGAATATCTATATTCACCTTGAGTAGACGAACCAGCACTACCCGTCGGTGTTGCACCACTAATCCCACCAATAGAGGTTGTAGGAGGTGTTGCATTACTAAACCAAAAACTAGTTGATAATTTAATGGCTTGACTACTATTTGTAGCTAGATAATCAAACCAATACCTAAAAGGTATTTGCGAAAAAACACCTACTGCTATGCTTGTAGTTTCCGTGTTAGTAAGTCCACCACCATCTGTTAACGTAACTGTGACAGCAAATACGCCAAAATTACTATTTGGGGTTGCTTTGAAAGATATTTGAGTACCATTAGGTAGTATTGTAAAACCAAAATTATTAGAGTCAGTAGCGCCAGAACTATTTAAAACACCACCTGGTTCTATTGAATACTGAAGACCTATTTCCTTGTCTGCATTTAATGCATTCGAATTAACACCGTTTGTTGAATCAATAGTGAAACTACTACCTGGTATAGCGCCTGCGGTAGAACTGGATGTAGATAGTTGAGCGGGAAAATTTACAATAGCAGGTAAAGAGTTTGTTAGTGTACCTGTAATATTAATATTTGTACTGTTTGATGGATTAGAAATGCTACTACACGCTATGGTAAAAATAAAAGTATTTTCAGCGGATACACTGCTAAAAGGAAAAAATGCATTTGTTGTAATGTAAAAACCTGCTCCACTAACATCACTTGTAAGAATAAATGGTGTCGCGGGTCCTGTTGCGTTGTTATATGATAGACTGTTGCCGCTACCATCTACAACACTAGCTAAAGTATAGTTTCTGTCTGTAAGTGTATTTCCATTAAAATCTACAGCTTGAACTTTACTAGCTGCGCTACCAAAAACATCTGTTCCCGTGTTGTTAGATTCATTTTGAATGTAACTAGAAGTTGTAAAACTAAAAGGAACATTTCCACCAGCGGCAGATGCGTTGTTTAATTCTTCAACTAAACCAGTTGTACTTGTTTCATAGTATATATCTAAAGATGATTCTACAGCTTCTGTTTCTAAAACAGCTAATTGAGGTATCATATTTTCTACAGTGGGGGAAGTACTATTACGTGTGGCGCCAAGAGCTTTTCCAGTTGATATTCTAGCTATAGAAGGTTTTATTATAAATTGATAGAAATTTGCTTGACCTGAAGGACTTAGACTAGTTGTTGTAAAATCTAAATCATCAGTATCAGCTATAATAGAGACAGTATCTGGCAGTATGTCAGGTTGATATTGATTAGAAAAACTAACACCAGCAGTAACGGGTTGTGTGTTTACAACTCTAGCAAAAAGCTCTACAGAACTTCTAAACTTTCTTTGCTCAGGTCCTACTTCATTTAAATCTCTAGGCACTTTGTTAATATTGTCATTTAACAAAACCATATGTGATGTACTTCCAGTTTCATTAGTAGGAAAAGGACTACCGGATTGTGGATGTGGATAGCCATTTAAAATACCAGGAACATAAACGTTGTAGTAATCTTGCTCTGTTTGCCTTACAACTAATTTATAAGAATACCATCCTGTCGGATTAGGTTCTTTTAAAAACTGAACAGTAACTGTACCGTTTGATCCTCCAAAAATACTTACAACATCACCTTCAACATAGCCTTCACCAGCTTTATTTATAATTGGTAACGCTGTTATAACGCCACTACCATTTGTAGTTATATTTACAGTTAAACCAGTTCCACTACCTCCAGTGGTTGTTGTCTCTTGATTAGTTACACTTGCTGGATAACCAGTTCCAGCTACAAATGCAGAAAACGTATCCACAGCACCTATAGGAATATATATACCAGGATAACCTTGTAAACCAGATATTGATTCAGGTATAACTGCATTACTATTTTCAGCTGTATCAAATAAAACTTTTAAAGCAAGTCCTGGAAAATTAAGTATACTACTCGGTATTTGATATGGATTATAAAGTGTTGAACCTATGTAAGACTGTGTTGACCCACCCGGTGTTATTTTTTTATCTCTTGACGATAATATAGTTGTTGAAGATCTACCATACTTGTCAGAAAGAACAACACCTACTTGATAGTTTCTATTTTGTTTTAAAGTACTGCTAGGAAATTCTATTTGACTATATATACCAGAGGCCGTAGCGTAACCAGCTTTAGTACCTTGTCCTACTCCATAATTTAAAGATGATGGAGACGTATGTTTATCTATAAAGTTACCATATATTATTCTATTACTAACAGCTTCTTGAGAAAAAGCTCTTACCGGTACTTTATCATAGACTCTAGTTATTTGATCTGAAGGTAGAGTTCTATAGGGTTTTGTAGATATATATGTATATGTGTATATTTCTTTATTAGCGTTTAACTTCATGTTATCAAGAACATTCGCTATTGGTATTGATTCTACTGATTTAATAGATATTTGATCAGATTCTTTATATAATATCTCTATTTGATTAATGTGAAATTTAGTTTGAGGATTATCTGTATCACTATTCCACTTGCAAGGCATTTTTATATTTAATATAGCTTGTGCTACATTATTTTCCATAAATCTAATAATACTACTTCTATAAGCTTGCTCGCTATCTTCAGTTATAAAGTATCCATTTTGTTTTGGTATATAACAAACTTGACTAAATGGAGCTATCAAAGAATATTCACCATCATCAAAAACAAATCTATAACTAAATCTTACGAATCTTGTAGATAAATATTCTGGATCACCACCAAAGTTTTCATCATATTCAGGGTTTGGCTGAGCAAAAGCAATATCGTCTCCAACAACTAAAGTAACTGCATTTGCAAAAGTTACAGTTGTAGCGGTTGCTGTTGATACAATTTTACCATTCAAGCTAGCATTGCTTTTACTAATTATTTTTGAACCTATTGTAGGTACATATGTAGCACCGCTAATCGCTGTAAAAGTAGCTGTCGTTAACGATCCTACAGGTGTTACTATTTCAGAAGACATGTTTATAGTCAGAAACTCTTGTGAAGGATTTGATAATGTAGACCTTAAACTATTATTATAAGCTAAGTCAACAAATTTAACTGGTTCATATGGTGCGTATTTAGCTACAGATATTTGATCTTCTGAAGTATAATAGCTTGGACTTAAATTACCACTACTTGTATTTGCTAATTTTACGTTTATTTTTCTAGGTTGATTTCTGTAGTCTGTAAAAAACAATAAATCTTCTATTATACTTATACCGTATATAGGACTGTTCTTTGAAAAGTTAAGAAAATAACCCTGCACTAAGCGAGTAAAAGTATTTGAAGAATTATTAAAGCTGTAAATAAAACAGTTAGCTGTAGTTGGCGCGAAGTTACTTATACCATCTGAAGATGAATCAACATAATCTGTTAAAAACAAGTATACATTATTTTCTGAAGGATCTACATAATAACCTATAACATCTAGATTTTCATATGAAGATAAACCAGCGTTTGCTATGATGCTATTACCTTCTATATTCTCTAAAGCTCCAACGTCTTCACCCTGTGATCTACTAATAGCCACGTTTTGTGCTGTTCTATACTCACCCTTAGGAACCAAACGATCATCAAGATCTTGGTTCATTTTAGATTGTACAAAATTATTTTGAATATCTGGCATTTAATTCTAGTGTTTTATCCATTTAGATTTACCACGCATAATTTGAACTATCTCATTAGATTTAATATTTGATAACCTAATCTTAGCATTACGTAGTTTAGCGCTAGCTTCTTTTTTAAGTCTTTGAATTATATACTCCGGTTGATTTATTCTACTAGCAAGTATAGCATGTTTTAAATAAGCATATACAGCTTCTTCTGCCATCTTTGGTACTCTAGTATCTAAATCATTTGAAAGTCCATCAGAAATATATTGTAGTAGTAGTATTTTATCTACTAAGTCTGCTGAAAAAGAAAATTTACCCTCTCTTTCATTTATAGTAAACCATCCATTAGTATTAGCAAGTTCTGGTTGTAGTCCATATAGTTGACCATAACCATACATGTTTCCACCATTAGCATAGTAGTAGTCATATGATACTAGGCTATTACCTTCAATATTTGTTATATCTCTATATATATTGTTTCTCCATCTTTCCTCAGTTAAAGACGTTCCATCAATATTATTATTAAAAGAATCTTGAATAGGAACTCCTTTGTTGTCTTGAACAGGCATCTCGCTAGGGTTACTAGTAAGCGTAGTAGGGTATATAATACGTTTAACACCTTGAGTATCAACCCAAGAGAGTTCTACATAGTTGACATAGTCTTGAGGTATTACAACACTTAAGTTTTTTGGCACTGTAAGCTCTTGAGCGTTAACGCTTCTAAGAGTGTCATAACTAAATTCTTGTATTGCTCTTTTAGTATGAAATATAACATCTGTACGTTTTACGCTAGGTATAAGTTTACCAGCCCCAACAAAAGCAACTAAAAAGTTATTTACTAAATCACCTAATCTTGTGTAAGCATAAGACCCGTAGTTTTGTTCTACAATATTACCATATGCTTTATCAGCAACAGTAGCACCATAATTACCACCATCTAGTTTCTTTAACTGAACAACAATAACTGTATTAGCGTTTAGATTACCAACTATTTTTATAGTATTGCCATTTAATTCAAATTGACTTGTATATTCCGTGAACGTACTAGGTGCTCCTGTAGCGCTCGTGTAAAGTTTAAAGTTGTTTAAGGCATAATCAGCATTAGTTGGAGACCAAGAACCTGTGGCGCCTAGTATTAATTCTGTATCAAATGTTGTTGTAAATAATTGGTTAGTACCAGCTGCACTTACAAAACTCTGAGCACCTTCGTAATACTGTCTATTATTTTCTTGCATCATTGCCATATCTTAACTTTTTGAATTTACTTCTTCAGCTTGAACAGCTTGTGCTGCGGCTTGAACTATTTGTGGATCTCTTATAATAACACCAGCGTACGCTAGTATTCTAAGTATAACTTCTGTTTGCTCTGTATCATCAAGCTCGAATTGAGTAGATCCAGCAGCATTGTATATATAAGGACCTGAAGTCCAAGTACCACCACCAAGTTGTTGAAAAGCCCAAGTAATATCCGCAGGTTTCCGTATATAACTAACAGTGATATCTGCAGCTGTAACTATTGTAGTTGGTTTAACAAATAGATGTGTTTGCCCTGTATTACCACCTGTAGTGTTTTGTATAGCTTGTTCATATAAATAAACAGGAAATTTAGTTGTGGGTTTTGTTAGAGGAGAGAGATTTATATTTAAAAAATCATTACGCTCTACGCGTTGTAATTCTTTTTCGTCTTTGTATATCACCGCACCTATTCTATGTAAATTAGAAGGTGGTAAAAAATATGCTGGACTATTACTAACTGTTAATGTTAAAGTAGCATTATTATTACCGGCTGATATAATTACAACATCACCAGCTGTATAACCGCTACCTGGATTTTCTATCTGTACACTTGTTACATTGTTACTTGCATTTACCAAAACGCTAACTGTTAAACCCGTACCGCTACCAGCATATGTAGTGGCAATACCTGTTAATGAATCTGCGTAACCAGTACCAGCGGCAGTTATGGCTAAAGCGGTGGTAGAGCCAGTTTGTACATAAGTAGTGTTACCTATGGTTTTAAATATAGATATACAATTGTCAATATTT
>Ga0209535_1000149_pt1 | contig 45018 bp, 32 predicted proteins | sample LinPmetageLP28_FD_184041 | JGI IMG/M metagenome (GOLD analysis project Ga0209535, IMG submission 184041) | Marine viral communities from the Pacific Ocean - LP-28 (SPAdes) (version 2) | ecosystem: Environmental > Aquatic > Marine > Oceanic | place: Pacific Ocean | collected 2009-08-22 | reverse complement strand
CTTCTACTATTTTACGAATTTCTTCTATAGTAATTTTCATAAAGAACTCCCTAGGCAGACAAAGCGATCCTCAATAAATAGGTGTCCGAATCAATAAAAGGAGCCTTTTCTTTACGTTGCCGGAACACGTCACGAGGCATCTCGCCGATGTCCTTATAACCTGATGTGTCCATCATACGAACTTCTACGTCATAAGCCAGCAAAGCTTTCACTAATCGCATAGCTTTTTTCTGGGCATCAGCATCCAAGCCGAGCAACACCGAGGTATCATTCCTGACGATCTTCATGAAGAGCTTACTGTCTTCCCGCAGTGTTGAGCCGAGAAGCGGAATGCTGTTCTCGCCGGCAACGATTGCGTCAAAGACACCCTCAACTAGAGTGACCTCTCGCTCCCAATCAATCAACAGTTCATTGAAGATAATGTCTTTGTTCCCTGGTCCGTTCATATACGGAGGCCATACGTTAGGGTCATGTGTGCGGGACGTAAAAAAGTTACAGTAGCCATCCTCGTCAAATGATGGTAGGATGACTCTATTTTTATATTCCCCACTTCCGCAGTAGCCGATCTTCCAGTAGAGAATATCTTTTTCTGTTACCCCACGTTTGCGGAGGTAGTTGAAGACCATACGAGATGAGGGTGGGTGAGAGCGACCCGTAAGCGTTTGAAACTCATTTGGAAGGTCGATTCGCTGTTTTATTTCCTCTTCCTTCGCAAAGAGGTTGTCTAGGTCGCCTAGCTCTATATCGGCGTCAAAATCCTTCCATCTATTGATGTGGGAAATGTCGCCCCAACGACGTACAAGTCGTCGTAAGTTTTTTGTTCGCCAGTCACAAGCCCAGCACTTGGCTGCGTTCTTCTCGAAGTTGATAGAAAGCTTGGATTTATGGTGCCCACAACAGCGGGAAGGGTAGAGATACTCCTTCCCCTGTTTATAAGGGCGACCTAAAACCTCGTCAAGTATTTGCTTCTTCTTGGCTGAGGCTGGATCGTTGAACAATTAGTACCCTAGTTCTTGGAGTTGTCTAATCGTATTATGCACGTCATCTGGATTATGTTTAATAGCGATGCCGCCGCCCTCACGGAACTCATTGACGTATTTGTCTCGGTCGTCAATCAGAAGTCCTTGTTTTCCGTTATGAACTCCATAAGACTTTTTGCTGTCAGCTAGGTTGACTTTTTCAACTGGGAAGCCTAAATTCGTCTCAACCCACATCCGCTTGCCGATCTTTGATCCCTCAGCCATCGGAGCAGACAGGATTTCCAGACCTGGGATGTCTTTGATGTAATCCCAAAGCTCTTTGCCGCCACGCTCCCACTCAAGGTTTGCCCAAAGACCCACATTATCTTCCACAAGACGATACATAAAGTCTCGGACTCGGTAGTTGCGGGGCAAGCTCGTTTCTTGATCAGAGCGAGCAATGTGCCATTTATTAATCTCGACGTCCCAGCCGCCGAGTTCTTTGGCAGCCGAACGGGCAAGTTTGTAGTCAGGATGATCGGGCTGATCTTTTAGTTCCTGAAAACGTTGGTTCATGAATTTTAGAACGCCGCCCTCGAAATTGACGAGGACACCATCCATATCGCTAAAGACTTGGTAACTCATAGGAGCACCTCCCTTCAACACTATAATATCATATGTCTTGATTAGGTCAAGTAATTTATGCGCTCTTTTTTGCTTGCGCTGTAGCAATAGCCATTTTCTTGCTCATATCAATGTCGGGATCTTCCTCTTCCATTGCTTTGGCTATTTCTTCTCTTTTTTCTTCTTCCGCTGGTGTTAACTTGCGTTCGTTAGTTGTAGCAGCATTAGCAGCATTGGTTAGTTTTTGATTTACAAGATTAAGAACAGACTTCTCCTGACCTTTCAAGTTACTCAGCATAGCAAAAATACTATCAGCCTTCTCTTCAATTTCAGTTTGAGTTAGAGCTTCTTTAATTAGCTGGCGGATTATGTCTTGAGTTAGTTTCATACAATAAATAGTTTGTTAATCCATTAATGTAATCTTATCCGTCAAATATCCTTTGTTATCCTCGTTTTTTAAAAGGAACTCTCCCGCCCGAGCAATAACTACAGCATCAGCACGGTCGTCTGTTCCCTTTTTGTAATTCTTTCCGCCACGAGCCATTTCAAATGTAAAGGCTGTTTTCTCTTTCTCTTTTACTGCCTCAATAACCATCTTCTTTCTTTGTGGTCCTTTCGTTCCTCGTGGGAAAGACAAGCCATAAAGTGTTCTAGCAGTATTGACGTTAATAAATGTAGGAGCTTCGCCAAAGGTATCAAAACAAAGCCAGGAAACAATCCCGTTAAACTTGGCTAGTTTTATAATAGTGTCGGCTCTGGACTTGCCTGGGAAGAACTTCTTGAGGGCAGTCTCTATGAAAACCTTCTCAATCTTATGTTCTGTTTTTAGTTCCCATAAAAGTGAGCCGACCATTTCAGCTTTCTCGAACAAAGTCTCCTGCTTGGAAATGTCCCAGTGATCGCTGACTATTAGTTTACCCTCGTCATTGATTAGGGCAACTCCAACAATAGTGGTAGATATGTCTAGTCCTAGCATCATCTAGGATATTGTACTACATGTCTAGCTTTAGTTTAAATGTATAGTGATCTACTTCTTTTTTCTGTACAGGGTTGGCAAGCTTGGCAACACCAATTAGGTTTTTGTCTTTGTCAAAAATGCCGATCTCGGTTATGTATGTTTGCTTCTGAAATTCATCTTCATAATTACAGTACTGACTTTGGATTGTGTTTTTTATTTCTACCTGCGATGGCTCAACATAACCTAGTTGACTAACTGATGAACTATTCCTCCACACACCAGCCGTTTTGGCGACCCAGGTTGGGTTCAGTGAATTATTTAAATCGCCAGAGCGAGCATTAGCAAACATGGTCATTGCTGGGATTTTTTGTGTCCCCTCAAAACTAACAGAGAATAGACTGGCTGTAGCAAAACCAGTGTCGCCAGTGGCTGTTTTATTATAAGCACCAAAATATTGCCAACTTGGTCTCAACAAGGGGTCTCCCGCTGATGCGTTTCCGGCATAATCATCTAAATCAAGAGCGGTCGAACTTATATTAACTGAGGAGGTTAATAGAATAAACCCCTCATTATAGAGGACTGTGCCGACTATTTGTCCGGTTGCACCACCCATCGTAGAAATCAACTCTCCATTTTGTCGAGAATCTGTAGCCTCATCAATCAAAGATCCCGTATAATAAAACTTTAAACTTACGGTGCCTTTTTTAATTTGCTCTCCATACATGCTGGAAGGGATCTGTAACATGTTAACAGTACCAGAGACATAACTCCCCGTATAAGCATAGCTGTTACTTAAGTATTTGTAATAGTTTAAGGTATTCTGAAGGGCTACAAGCTCCTTGCGGGAAGTCACATATGTATTTTTAGCGGCTTCGGTGCCGTCCGGAAAGGGGTAAGTAGTTGCTGCGTATAAGTGACGAGAGATAGAGGCTGTAAGAACGTAAGATCCTGTAATTTCTTGTATAGAAGGATCTAGCGAACCATACTGCTCCTGAGTTAGGGCATTAGTTCGAAAAACTAAACCAGTATTACGAGAGACAAATGGATATATTAACTGACTTGTTTCACGGTCCACATTATACTCATACAAGTTTACATTCCCTGTAAGTATATTTTGACCGAGAACATTTCCCTCGTTATTCAAATAGGCGTTACCACTAAACATAACGAAGTCAAACTTCGGGCGAGTGACCATTCGGTTTTGAAATATATCATCAGGCCCGAAAGAATGTAGGTAAGGCATCTTTACCTCCCTATTAGTAGTCTAATCGTACTCGTAAAGTATATTCTTCTGCTGGTGTCTTCTTGAGTGGTTCACTGACTTTAGCTACTGCTAACAAAGCATTGTCATCACTATATAGACCAACTGTGGTGGCGTATGATACGGGATTGTCAGTAGTGAGCGTCTTCACCCTAATTTGACTTGAGCTTAGGTAAGTTGGGTTACTGCTATAGTTAAACTCACTGTGATTTGCTCTACAGAAGTAAATGGTTGAATTCAACTCTGTTGTATTAGTAAAAGAAATATTATTAATTCTGTGCCGGAATGCGTCACAGTTGGCATCGATGGTGCCGGTGACTAACAAAGCAGTTGTGTGGGTTCCGGCAGAGTTCATATCACAATCAACTCCAAAAAAGTCAGTCTGAAAAACAGATGCTGTTATCAAAGCTACACCAGCTTGATAAAATAACAACCCACAAGGTCGGTCGTACCCCGTAGGCCAACCAGCACTTCCAGTGCTGTTAGATCCAGTTATATACAGAACATTAAATTCGCCGGCTGGTGAATTTTGCTTAGAGTTTGTGCCATCCTTATCAAATACCTTTGCCAGTTTATCAAAAGCGTTAACATAAGAGGCACTAACCCCCAAGGACAAATTAAATCCGCCGCCATCAACTTTTTGAATTTCATCTTTAGTAAGAAGTCGGGCAAAGTTTAAAACAAATACATCATTCATTTTATCAACAGCGACTGTAGAGCCGAAGTTACCACTGACGTCCAATTTATTGATACTACCGGTAGTGTTATAGCCAGCCAACATTTGTGCCAACTCGTTATATATGTCGTTCTTTTTGGACCTCATCGACATGCTTACTGAATAAACAGAAGCAGAAATAGGGGCATCGGGAGCAAAACCAGTAGTGACATCAATGATATGATTAGCCGAAGAACTTAAATAAGGATAATCATATACACTCTGGAACATCCCGTGGGCATATTGCTTGACATTGAGGGCTTGGGTTATGCCGGATTCGGGATATGCCGATCCAGATACAATAGATCCTGTAATTGGAATACTCTCGTGAAGCTTTGTTTGAGCACGAGTTACGTCATTATTGTTAATTGCCTTAAAACTGCTAGCCATATCTTAAATCCTATGCGTTATACTTTAAAAGTTTAAGTGGAACTTCCACTCGATATCCAGTGCTAAAGCCGGTTACTCGCACCACTGTATTGATGAATGAAAAAGTAGTATCCGCCGTTCCGTCACCAGATACATCAAGAATAACTGATCCGCCCAACCTATCAAAAAGTGTTTGGCTATTCTGAACGTTAAGCGTGGAACGTAACCCAAATACTAATCGTGAACCCAAGCGACCAGTTGTCGTAGTGGGTCCAATCATCGAGTTTTGCGTGCGAGTACCATTACCGTCAGTAATAATTTCAAATGCTGGCTGGGCTCGTCCGCCAGCGCCGCCGCCGTTTTGGGCAGCGAAATACTCACTATCAGGATTTAACATGAAAACATAAGTGGCTATATTATCATCATCAATAAATGATGGGTCGGCAGTTCTGCCGGCGTCTTGCCCAAAGGTAGTAGATAGCTGTAAAAGCCTGTTGTCCACCTCGACTAGATATCCAGTTTCAGAAAGTTCAACGTCTGCCTGTTGTGCGTTTGGACCACTAAGGTATCCCAAGGTGAGATCAGATGTATCCAACCCTTGATCAAAAATAAGCCTAGCTTGGGCTGAATCAGCACCTGCTTGAGCAAAGCGATATCCTGCTGAAGCAGCAGCATTAACATTTTGACTATTGATTCGTGTAACTGTTGGTTGATCAACAGCAACGTAATAGCCCCCAGTAGGACCAGTGTTGGTGGTCACAGTGGGAGAAATTTTATCATTAACTTTAACAACAGGTAGGTATAACAAGTTACTGTTATCATACGTTAACAACTTGTTCTTTAGTGAAGTTATATTATTAGTAAATGCTTCAAAAACTGGAAGTTGTAAAATACGAGTATCTTCATACCCGGAAGACGTTAGTGGTACGTATAGAGAGTAATCTATTTCATCATCGCCTAGGGCAAATTTTGTAATTCGAAAACTTCCATCACCCAGTGCTAAGCGGCGACGACCCTCATCAGTCAAAACCGCATCAAGTATAATATCACCACTGTTATCTAAAAATGCCATAACTTTTCCTCTTAACGAACCATTGTGTAATATAAGTTCCTAATAAATAGTTCGTATTATTCAATTTTGTTTTTTTATGTTCCCACATTAATTGGTTCGCCGTTTAGTCGAACAACGAAATTCAGTTTTATATCAAATTTTCTACCTGTATCTTTTGAAGTTATCCTAACAATATAACTTTGGTCTTCTATAGGGCGACCCATGGATTTGCCTATGCTTCGGCTTGAGCCTGTGCCGGCGTCGCCAACACCAGTAATAGGGAAAGTTTGAATGTTTGAGGCCTCTATTTGTAAAAATCTAGTCAAATCTTTACTGGGTGCCTTAGAGTTGCTGCCTACAGGGTTAACTAATTCAACCTCCGGGATCAGAAAACCTTTGTCAAGTAACAACCGAAGACGATAAATAATACTAGGATTTGATGGATTATTATGAACATCTCGAACAATGCAGGTATAATAGTAATTTATATTAGGCTGTAAATCTTCAAGTATATCATAGGATAAAACTTGTTGGATATCTTCGTCTATTGTTAGATCGTCTCTTGTTGTAAAAGTTCTAGAAAAAGAATTAGAATTAACACCTGGATCGAATGAGCGGTAAAGATCATTGTAATTTTCTACATTTAAATCTATGGAAGTAGTACGATACAACGTTACACACTTTATCTCTGATAGCCCTTCGTTGCGAAACTCTAATTTATTTGGGGGTAAGAATATGTTTTTAAAATTATCTTGATATGTTTTTAATTTATCTATTTGTGCCGAACGATCACCAATACTTACTATTTCTTGTGCTTGAGAGCCTAAGCTCTGCCCTGTTTGAGGAGACATGTTAAGTTTTACTTGGCTATTATTGCCCAGTAGAGGGAACACAGTTAAATTAGGAGCCATAGGGGGGTAATCCAACACCTTAGATAAAGGATAAGATATGGATCCCACGCCGTCCGGAGATAACTGAGAGATTCCGGGCAACACATTATCAAGGTTATTAATAGGCTCAAGGTCGGCTCTATAAATCGGAATTTCAGTAACGCCATATTCAGCAAAAGTCTTAGCATAACACCGAAAAGATATATTCGGAGCAGCACTTAATTGGCGCTGAGTTGGACCTCTACTGAGTCCCAAATAGTATTGAAGAAGCCAGACTGGGACGTTCCCCAATACATCGAAACTATATTTTGTTCCAAAAATTAAACGATATTCATAGAGGTCATAAGAATATTCCTCATCATACTTTATCTGATTGTCTGTGTAAATCACCCGGCGAGGTCCAGTCCCATTACCCAGATAAAAATTCTGTAGGCTTAAGTTATTTTTTTGCTTGTTGATTCTATACCCCAAAGCATGACTTGGGCTAGACTGCGCATTTATAATAATAGCATAACTATTGTTCGAAATAATCTCAGCTTGGTTATGTACCAATTCCTCTATCACACCTAACTCATCAGCCGAAGTTACACTAGTTGTCTCGTCAATTACTAATGAAGCAAAATCTAGGTTATTATCGAGGATAAGATCAGTATCTCCAACGTACTGAGGTGTTACTACATCGGCGAAAGGGATTTTCTTTAGAGCCATTTGCATGTATCCACTCTCTTTTTCGACTAGTCCACTAGTGCCATTTTGTAAATACTCAGTAGCATAAAAAACCTCTGTGCGATATTGATCGCCAGGCATTTTATCAATATTTTGAAACATGGTCTCTCGGAAGTCTGGCTCTTCGAGTTCTAAGTCGGGATTATTGATTAGAAATTCAAAATTCTGCTCGTCTGAGCGTACAAACTCTAACCCAATAGACATTGGAGGTTGGTTGTGGAACAGTTGATTCTCTTTCAGTCGAGAAGATTCTAGAATTACAGATGAGTTTTTAGAGTCCCATATCAAATACTCTTGATCATATATGTTACCTAACGCCTTGGCATAGAGATTGTAATATCTTTCTCTACTATACTGTCCAATCTCGACCTCATCATAGTCTGACAATTGCTCCCCAAGGCTAAGATAAATGCCAAGCTCGTTGAATTTGGAATCCTGATCTTCATTTCTTGTCTGTGCTTTGGATAAATTAATGTACTGATCCATTGCGTAAATATTTGGCAACAATGTCTCTCTAGTATCATCGACTATTTGTTCATAATCTTTAGCGTAATATCTATAGTCACTTGTAGCCTTGGCAGTAAACTTACTATCCTGAACGCCTTCTAAGTACTGGTGAGTGTTCCGATTAGTAATATATGGAGTATCAAACTCCACATAATCATGTAGGTATTGGTAAGTATTCATGCTTTGCATAGCTTCGACAACATCCGCTGGGAGGGTCTGAGCTATCACGTTGGCGACAACATGACGGATTATTATCTTTTCTCGATCTCTGGAAATAATATCCTCAGCGACGGTGACTAAAAGTTCTGTGACAATAGTTAACATACTTATATCCGGATCACCCGGTTCAATATTTTGACCTTGAATTGACCCCCTTTGTGCCACTCTCTCGCCTATAGACTGACGAAGGTCAAAGACTTCTTGGGCTAAATTTCCTTCGCCAAAAACAATGTCCTCGCCCAGTGTATCTAACTCATTAAAAAAGAATGAAATTTCAGCGTCTTCAATTGCCTGATCGGGCTGAAAAATATTATCTCGAAAATGTCTTACTTTTAAATTGTCCAACTGTCTTTGAAAGCTTGTAAGCTCACCATCAAGTCGGAAAAGACTTAAACTATTAAGAATCCTTTCCGAGGTTTCCAACATAGCTGATAACATCTCTGCCGCCATACTACGATAAGACTCCCTAGAACCCTGGAACGGTTTTTCCACAGAAATATATGGGTTGCCCCTGTAAAATAAACTCCTATAATGTTCTTCCAAAAGTAAAGGGCTAGGGTTGACGGCTGCCATAAACGAAGACAATGTAGAAATATTAGTTTGCTCAGGTGGGTTTATTGCCTCACCCATTGGTGCCAAACTCCATGTAACATTGGGAGAAAATCGAAAATCAGGATTACCCGCTCTTAGATTAGGAGAATTTCTCAACGGATCTAAATGTTTAACCCTATTTTTGTCACCGTACTTACTTCTGGAAAAACACCAATTAGCCAAAGGGTCAAGGCGATTTTGAGATACTATCACTTTTCTTCTTTTATCTGTTTCGGAAGAATTATCAGTAGTAATCCCAGGAATCGGATCCACAATCCGCACGTCTGGTATTTCTGGGAAACCCTCTGGTACTGGCGGTATGGGTCGAACATCTGGGATATTGAGATTGGGGAACCTAAATTGATCAGGGTCAATAGCGGGCTGAGTCAGTCTATCAATCCCTGGGTAATTGGGAGGATTAAAGCGAAATCTTATTCTTTGATTGCCCTGGTTCTGTCTCGCACCGAGACCCTGAAGTCTATTGGGCTGTCTGGGGAATAATCTTGTCATTTATCAGTATCCTGTTGTAGAAACTACCGTAGAGACTGCTGTAGATGCGACCACTGAAGGTGTTGTCGTAGAAGCTGTCGCAGAAGCTGTCGTGGAAGTGTTATTACCTTGTATATAGAAGTATTTATTATAAGTTGGCAGGTTTAGTAATTCTCTTGTTTCAAAAAACTTAATTATCTCCCCACGCTGAGGTTCTGATAAATCATCCCCCATCAAGCTTAGATAATCCTCCGTAGACATGGATCGAACTCGACAAAGGACTGTTCCGCCTTGGTCTTGGAGTTGTTGTGCTGTGGAAGCGTTCAGCACTGACCAGTTAGGCATCTTTACTTTCTGACCCGTCTCGTTGCTTATTTGAGATGGAATTAATGTATTAAAACTATTAAGATATTCAACTACCGCAATTTTCTTATAATTCATCCAGAAAGCCAAAAACTGTGCGTATGACTTCATTGGGTCTTCAGTCTGTAGATAAGGTGGGACGTCTTTATCATCACCGTAGAAACTAATTAGGTCTGTTGAGTTTCCTTCAATAGATGGATTATTCAAACGGGGACGGCAAGCATCAAAACTTTCGCCACCAGTGGTATCACCTAAGGCAGATGACCCATCAGTAGAAGCAATCACTAACATACTTTTCAACTGATTAGGTAGTAGGCTTCCGGGTGACGATTCTAAGGCTTGAGATATATTTTTCTTAGAAATATTTAATATATTCCCCAAGGCAGTTATGGAATTATAAGTATTCTTTTGCATGTCATTTGTTAAATCTATAGTTTTGTTCAGTGTTAATTCACCCAAAATAGCTATAGGCAAACGGATAGCACGTTCCTTGCGATCTTTGGCAGCTTGTTTTATATCAATAGCCCCTTTTGAAATTTCTGTGTTTTCATTTTTTATTTTGTCATCAACAGTTTCTAAATAAGATATAGTCTCTTTATCTTGAGCAGCATCGCCACCAATTATGCTTGGTATTAATGCTTCGCCGCCAACATTTCCACATCCTGAAAAATCTTTAGGATTATAAATAGTTGGTGATGATTTTTCAGTAGTCACCCTTGGCGGAGCAAACTGAGGTACTATAACTTCGTCTATCTTCAATCCAAAATATTCAGACAAAGTAGATACTACCGAGGAAAAGAGTTTATTATTCTCAGCTTGACCCGAAGGCTTTACCGACAGAGGTGGATAAGGGGCGTTCATAACATTCACAAGCTTATCAAGTTCTAAAATGTCACCAAATAGTTGACCGTATCGATTATAATCGTACTCTACAACTAAAGAACTATCAGTAGCGTATTTAGTTTGATCAATCACAGCCCTATTGGGAGTTATTATAGTCTTTGGTGTCATATAAGCATATGAAGCCTCTTCGTAAGACCCTGCTGGGATTATTTCTGCCGAACCTTTGCCACCAGAGAAATATTTCTTAAATTCGTCAACACGACGATCTTGATAAGACTGTAATGTCAAACTATTAACAGATTTAATATCTTGCTCGGGTCCAAAAATATAATCGATACCAAAGCCTGACTCATATCCTTTCTCATGTATTTCGGGAAAAATATGCTGTGTGGTTAGAATATTCTTTTTTACTGATTTATTGCCGTTCTGCTCAAAGTTAAAATTTCTCTTATTCTTACCAGATCCATACGGATCTAGTGGGAAAACTTTTAACAGTTTATCTTCTAAAAACTTAATTGCTAGAGCAACAAGGTTTTCAAAATCTTTAATTATACTAGGGTTTATGCGACCGCCAGCAGACTGGAGGATGTTCTCGTAGTAATCTATAACATTTAAATTTTGTTGCCCCATGTTTATTGAGCTTATAAATGATTGATATCTTGATATATTCTGTACCAATACAGAGTATATATTAATTGTTTTTCCGTCCAGAACCATGTCAATATTTCTTATATCTCGAAGAAGTAACCCCGTATTAACATCATAATTTGGAGTAGCATTCCGATTATTAGACGAATCCGTTAAAAATAAGTGTATTGAATTTGTTTTTCTTTTAATTTCTAGCATTAATCTTGCTAAATTTCTTACAAGACTGGGAGAGTTGTCTCTTATTACACATGTAGCGGAATACTGAAATCTTCCGCTTATTTGACGATTAGGATTTCTTGAGTATCCAAAATCATCGACGCCCTCGTAGAAACAAATTTCATCACTAGTGTTAGTAGAAATACCACCCCCAAAAAGGCTGATATCCACTTTTTTAACATTAGGAACAACTGCCGGTGGGAATGTCTCGTTGGGACCCACTTGAACCGATCTGCCAACGGTCCCTAGATCATTCACAGATATATACCCATTCTTTTGAATTGATTTTCTTACGATCTCTGTATGAATTACAGAGGATGGATTATTAGGAGAAATTTCGTCCCCTCCAGTTATCACAGAGGTCGCCAATCTATCACTGTGATATACAAACGGGAAGATCCCGTTGATTTTAAGATAAGAGCGAAGATCAAAAGCAAATACAAACTTACAATTATCGACTGTATCTGTTGATAGCCATAAACTAGAAAAGTAATTTTCTTTTTTAATAGTCCTGTTTAATTCAGAAGCCCTATCAAATCTATAAGAGGTAAGTAATTTTTTTGCCTCCATTTCAAGATTTATATATTGCTGATTAGCAGAGTCTTCTGGCAATGTATTTACAGTTATGAAATTCTGCCTATCAGGACTCTGTAAAACACCCTCGCTATTCATGCCAACAAGCGGTGTGGATGGCGATGATGGGATGAAGATGGACTTGTCACCTAGGGGTGTTAATGTCGCAAGAGGTAACATCCCGGTATTAATAGCAAAGTTATTTTGCGGACTAGTTTTAAACAATTTTGGTAGGCGAGTATCATAAACAAAAGCGTATACCGATATTTGTGAAACATTCTTAGTTGTAATAGGAAGGTCTAGTTTAATTGGATCACCTACAAACACACTACTATTAGAGGCATCTGTTACGCTATAAATATCCATAACCGGGGCATCATAGATTATAATGTTCTCTGGGATTGTCTTGCCTTTCCCAAATTTTGATACCCTATTCGTTATGACTAGGTTTCTAGCCTCTAAATCCGTAGAATATGGAGAAAAAGGACTTGTAGACCTTAAATAATCACCCTCTGTGCCCAATTCTTTTTGTAAATAGTCATTCAGTTGTTGACTAGATACATCAGTTGGCTTATTTAGTAAGTACTCATTATATCTCTGAGATACAAAGTCTAATGCCCTAGAAGTGTCTTTATCCAGCGAGATAAAAAGACGCAAATTTAGTGACCGTAATTTTTTAAGAGAAGAGCCTGTCTCTATTGAAGTAGAGACAATAACCTTGTTTATAACAAGATTGGTTAGTAAGTCCGAGGTTCTTTCAAGGGTAACAGAGTTTATATTAAAGTTAGAAATTGATTTTATCATTTTTGTTCCTTAATTAATACCCATCACCGCCGCCGGCATCGATTACATCATCGTCACACAACACGCTAGGATCACGGTCAATTTTTCTCTTATACAAGGATGAATTAGATTCCATTTCAAAATCTGATATTTCAGCATCCACAGAAATATCTAAATAGAATTCAGAATAACTAGTGTCTAGAAGAGGGAAGCCTTGGATGATTTCCTCCTCCGTTCCATTTATAGCATTAGATAAGGTACCAGGATCTATTTGAGAGATTAGATCGCCAGCAGATAAAGAGTTGGGGTCAACAAAAGATAAAGGTGTTAAAACCCCATCGGATGCCGACAACATAACTTCTATGTCAAAATTCCCATTGCTTTTAAAAACTGTATTAAGTTCTTCAACATTTATTACAAGCTTTTGAGAGTCTACTAAACTATACAATATCTCACTTGTTTCTGGAATTGTTTCTGCGTCATAATCTATCAACAAGGTCGCACTCATTTGAGGTATTAGATTATCTAAATTATATTTAACACCTTCATGTAAACCAATATCACTATCACTTAAAAGATTTAACTTCCAAGCTGGAGCATAAATTGAGTTAGGGTCGCTGTTTCCTAGGGGACGCTGGTATTTACTATTCCATATTTCATCTTGGGTATACTCTGCACTGGTATTTGTAGATGCTAAAGAAACTATAGAACCAGCCTCTGATCTATATTTAGTCATTGGTCGAGTTCGAGGAGTCTCAGTAGATATTCTTGTAACTATCGCATTTTGTGTTTCAGATAAGTTACCATGGTTACCATCGTATAAAACAGAGCTATCGTAAAAGGCATAATAAGCTGGGCTAAAAGTGCCCTCAGAAAACCTCTGCCTACCATAAGGGGTAAGTTCTATTTTGATTACTTCTTCTTTTTGATTAAAAAAACGGACCATAACTTAAATATTACCATTCATTGTTATTTGTTATCGTCTTTTTTGGAAGTAGAGATTAGATCTATACCCGACGCAACTTCCTCATACTCTTTTTTAAGGTCAGGTCGGAAGCCAACTCTAGAATTAATTTTCATACTCTCCAACAAAGAACAGTAATCATAAGGCCAGTTAAAAGTGGGATTTGATAGAGCGTGTTTTGAAATATAAACATTCTTTGCGAAGTCATCACGATCACCCAACGTTCTTTCAATTTGGTCACTGGTAAGACCTTGAAGCGTTAAGAATTCTTTAAAATTATCGTACCCCAAAGCATTGGGTCCGTCAACCTCTTGAGTGATCATCTCTTGATAACTTGAGATACCTCTTTCTTTAACCTTAAATACTAGCCACCTAATCTCCGGGAAGAAGCCTTGCTTACATGCTTTTTCAGCAATGTCTAGAAGATCATACCGAGGATTACCATCCCTGTCTGCTCCCACATTTATCTGTTCCTTTAACACCTCTGGGAATTGAGTAGGTGCTTCTTCTACATTGTCCCCAGGCATATAGTGATCTATTGCTGAGAAGCTAAAATTCAATCGAGTTGATAAGTCAGGCATAATCCCCTGCCAAATGTCTGCTAAGTCTTGCCTAGTTAGATTAGCTGTATGCTCCATCAAATATACGACAGGTATCTGTTTGATATCTTCCCCAGCAAGAACCTGATCGTATTCATCTCCGCCGAAGGGGTTGATTGTGTCAAACACTGTTGGATAACTTTTGGGGACTAAGCCCAATAGCTTCTGAGATAGCACAGGTGGTAAAGAGTACTTGGTAAATTTCTTTCTGAACTCTTTGATCTTGGGACCTAGTTCATCTGGGGATGCTTGGAGTGTTATAAGTTTTGGCTCGCCATTCTCGTCTAGATAGAACGGCAAAGCAAGAACCGCTTCAGATATTGAGTTCTCATTGTCAGCAGCTAATTCTCCAAGCCTCTTTGCTTTAGTAGTGTCAAAGCCTTTACGGATAATTTCACTCGAATCAAAACCACACAAATCAGCAAGTGAGGAAATGGTTCTACCTGTATCAACAACAAACTTAGGGACTTTCTTAACCTGGTGATAAGAACCCGTAGCATGACCGCCAGCGCCAGCAGTTGTAATAGCTACCAGGTCATATTCTTCATCTTCTCCAGTAGCGATGTCTTTAATGTATATATAAACACCCTGACCGGCGTCGGGCATCATACCATACTGATGCCACATACCCTGTGTGGTCTGTGTAAACTCGCCAGGGGTAACTGATGACGAGAAATTATATATTAGAGCTTCAGCTACAGCATCGGCGCCGTCAGCAAAAGCAGTTACGTTTATTGGATCACTAATTGACGTACCGATGGCTGTTCCGGTTATTGTCTTTCCGTTCATGGACGACCCATTAACATTGGAAATAATACCAACTATGGGACTTAAACTGCTAGGCCTAGCTGCTGTTACATCAATTTCTCCATTTGTGGTACAAAGTTGAATGGCATCTTCAATGCGGCCAGCAAAAACAACGTTACTACCCATACTGTCTATACCAACTTTATAAGTAATATCATCAACCCTAGCTGGTGTTGAAGCACCAGCATCGAATAGAAAACTTACAGTGGTTGTGTCTGTCACAATTACAAATTTCTGTCCTGCGGCGGCGGCGGCAAAAGCAGTCGCTGTCATTGTTGCGCTAGCCGCTGCGGCGGTGACTGCTGGTCGAGACTTAGGAAAATCAAGGATTGGCGATTCCCACTTAGGCATGATAGTCCACTTGTTGGGGTCAGCGGATTTATATGCCGAACCAGCAGAAGTAGGAAACTCATTTCCAATATTTATTGAAGCGTCAATATCCATTCTATTCAACCAAGCACGGTTCCACTCATAAGCAGGGGTTGCGTTTGTGGTTAATGTATTCCCAAAAGAATCTACAAAAGAGCCAGAGTTGGCATCATAATAACTACCACTCTCATTTAAATACTCTGTGAACACTTCGTTACGATCGTTGTTTATAATTTCATCTAGCGTATATTCTGTCTTATCTCCTGCCGGCATAAAGGTGATCCTTACCAGCGAAGGTCCATGATAATAAGGTGGAGTAAAAGGAGCAAATTCCGCCTGGTGAGTAGGCCAATTGGTGCCGTCAGGAATCCAAGAACCTGAATTACTAGCAACATGCCACGGTTTATCGAAGCAACTGGGGTTAGTCGCAGGTCCAAAAGCGGCTGGATTGCTATATAAATTAAACTGATCAGTCTTCAAGAGACCTATTTCCATCATATAAGCCTGGGTGGTATTAACTGAAACTGTCCTAGCAGAAGTTGTTGTTTCTTGAGACCCCCTTGAAGGGTTACCAAACTGAGATACAAACTTTGTTAATTTACCAGGCGACCCATATTTGTTTTCCTTGGTTGTTAAGAAAAACTGCGGAACATTGGCTAAGAAATTAGATACTGCTTTTTTATATAAATTATCAGAATCTATAGTGCCATCTTTTACAGTGCCAGCTTGAAAAGAAGCTGTGACATTTAAATGTAGTAGCCAATTTATATCAGGCATCACAGTTGCCAAGGAACCAGTGGTAGTATCTAAATCAGCAGTTAAGTAATCCTCAGGATCCAATATGGATTCAAAGGGCAATCTATCTGCCCAAAAAAGCCTATTTACATCAGGGTTTGCCCAATTGAAGCTTTCACGGTTTCTTCGAGAAGCCCCAGGTATTTGACCGGCTCCCAAGTCAGAGGACACCCTTTCGTTCATAGCACCAAACAAGGGTCCACCAAGACCGTAACCACGATAAGTAGGCGCTTCCACATCGTAAGGTATATATTCTTTAAATCCGCCATAGTTTCTGCCGACTCGGCGAATAGGGAAGTCAACAGCTACACCAGATTTGATAGAGTTATATATAATCCCAGGAGCAAAGAATGGTCTAAGTAGTGCTCGCCACTGACTCATTTGTCCTTTTTCTGAGCCAGCAAACTGAGCGGCGGGACTATATGATTGAGAAAATAAAGTTGAAATCTGCAGAGTTCTATTAACCGGATAAAAACCCTCGTAAGGTAGAAGCTTCATTATGGCATCAGAGTTTATCTCTAGATGGCGAGGATATTTGTTAAAGATATAATTAATGTCGCCCTTATCATACGACATAAAATCACCCATAAACTCCATTGTGTCAGTTGTGGCATAACGATTATAAAAGTTTGTATTGGTACCGTCAAAATTATCCGTGTTAGATCCTGTAATTTCAAGTGATGATGATATCACAGTGAACAAAGACCTGTTAGTTTTGAATTGTTCTACATGTTCGCTGACTCGATATTCTGGGATAATTGAATGACTCTTACCGATAAGTCTAAGGTCAGAAGACCAATCCTCGTAGCTATTGTAAAAAGGATACTCTGCCGCTGCTGCTGCTCCCTTGGTTTTGCCATCTACTTGTCTTCGGTTTGTTCCGGCAGTCCAAGGTGGTCGAGAGAATGGTCCACCAGGTATACGAGGCATCACACTCATAGTTAATGGAGACGAAGTACCTGTTACATATCCTATACTATAGACATATTGAGAGGAAACAATATTAGAATCTGTGTAAAGACTTAAACTTGCAGTATTAAATGCTACGGTTGAATCTGTAATTGAATCTGAGACTGTACCGAAATTAGTCATCAAAAGTTCGCCGCAAGCGGTGGTTGACTGATCTGCCAGTATCACAGACGCATTAAAAGTACCAGTATTAAAAATACTTGAAGCATATTCATCTGCTAGAGAGGACCATAAATAACTGTCAAGAGGCCACATAGAGGCGGTTCCAGGTCCAGTACCGAGAGGATAAGCAGGGTTCATCCCATTGTAAGGTAATTGATCCACTCTTTGAACAACAAACCCCTGAGATGTAGTGAATGGGGCGACAAGGCGTGGTACTTGCGGGTTGTCCCTTTTCTCAATTTCGGAACTGTAAAACAAAGTATTAAAATTTGAATAAAAAACTGTTACTGGCTCTATCTTAGCATCACTTCTCCAGTATGAATTTTTGAATGATAGTCTTGCTCGACTTCCCGAGAGATAGGTGTTGACCTCACGAGGGAAGATTGTCTCACTATAAGCAAACATCTTTATCATGTTTACACCATTTAGAGAGTAAGATATAGGATCTTTTAACTGTTCCCGTAAAACTTCATAGGGTCGCTTGACTTTGTTGTGTCCGAACTTAATACTTCCCTCAAGTTGTCGGTTTAACTCCCGGTTCGCAAAACCCATAAGTGAGTTTCCGTAAGCATATTCTAGAGTAAGATCAATTTTATTATCTGTTTCCTTTGACGGGGATCCAATAAGCGTATTTATCTGGTGTACAAGAGGTTTATATTTTGAGGTTATGGGCGGCTCAGTGAACTGCTGAGAGTAATACTTATTAATAGTATTTCCGCCCTGATCAGTATAAGTCCGCAACTGTGTATCAGCAGCAAATTTGCTAGAATCCTCAGTTAACGTCTCAATCTCAGGGTTCAATTCGTACAAGTTCTTATCTCTCATGTGTTTTGCTTGAGACCTTGACCCAATCCGTGTCTGTGTAAATGGAGCGACGTTGGCAAGAGAATTTATCCAAACAAATTTAAAACCACCATTAAGAGACGGTTTAAGTCCAGTGCCCAAAGTGTTTGTGGCAAAATTAGTAGTCGAATAGGTAATATTATTTGGATAATGAGACCCCGAAAGAACATAATGATTATACGTTTGTGTATCAGAACCTGAAAGGGAGAAGAACCACTGGGTACTATCACCTGCGGGTACCGGACGATTAAAGAAATATGTATCAACCAAAGATGCTGTAATAAAAGTATTCGCACTTGATCCCGAGAGTTCAACCCTTTGGGTTTGGTTTCTCTGAGTTTTATGATTTCCAGCAACGCCAAATTGTGAACTAGCGCCCAAAGTTTTCAAGTACGGTAGTCGTACGGGCAAGTTTCTAAAAGGAAGTGCTGAATTGGGAGACATCTGATTAGATGGAACATCTCTAAATTGCTGGTTTGAGCAATCTTTGCCACCAGGGGCAGAAAATTGATTTACAAATATTGTATGACTAATCTTACGAGTGGCAATTTGCCTCGGGGCTGGATAATCAGCCGAACCAGTTATACCTAAAGCTCGCTGTTCAGGAGGAGTAATAAAGAAACTAGGAGCAGAGTAATTGTAGTTTTCAGAGTTTGCTGCCAAGTCAATATTGGTAGCCATTCTGTTCGAACCCTGAAGTATTTCATAATTCCTAGTGTAATTACCAACCAGACGAACACTATTTGAAACAAAAGAAGTTTTAATATTAGAAATATTAACTGGTGCTTTAGCTCCTGAACCACGTAGGTAATAACCTTTAGGCTTGTTATTGCTAGCCCCGCTTTCGATAGACCCAGTAACAGTTGCACCGCCAGCAAAAGTTGGTGTTGGCGTTATTTTACCTGCGGCTATAGAGTTGCCGGCGAAGGCTGTTCCATTGTCCCTGAACCCTATAAATGCTCCTACAACAGAAAGTTGATTACCTCCGAGCCCAACTGAGGAGCCGGTGAAAGCTGTAAGCGGTAAACTGTCACCCGATGCTGCGGCATTTAAACTAACCACAATAGCTTCAGCAGCTTGGTCAGCGTCAATCATATCTCCAATGCCGAGTTGGGTTTTTGTAGAGGCTGCTGAATTAACAGAAGTAGTAAAAGTAGCCGAGTAGCTAATACCCCCTAATGTTAAAGTCAAGACTTTCCCATCAAGATCAGAGTCAGAGGCTCCAATATCAACAGTCACTGTAGTGGATGCAGCGCTTTGAGGAGTTATCGATAAATCGAATGCCTCTTGCCTCTCAGTGGTTCTAAGAGGAGCATTGTGCCGACCGAGGATACCACCCACGTGTCTTTCAGTAAATGGACCCTGCATGGGGATCTCTCCCCTGTAGGACTGAACCTTATCTTCATGTAAGTTGGCAAAATCAACATGAGGAAACCCAGAAGAGGACAATGACGCTTGATATCCCGAAGTCACACTAGAACTAAACGCACTAAACGGTACAATTTGCTCAGCTACATAATCAACGCCACCCATGGTTGCTTTAAATGTAGCACGTTTCTTGGTATGCGGAAATATATCATCAGCAATATTAACCTCTGGCTCCAGAGTTCCAAAGGTAAATCCAGTGATATGCTGTTTTTTATTGTAAGGTTGATTAGCGCCACCAACAATAGACCTCTCTAGGTTAAAGTTGGTTTTAAAAATTCTTGTAGTGTTCTCTTCCCTTTGAACTTCTCTTTTGATGTTTTGTCGATCATATAAAATTTTACCAGAGCCAGATAGTGGACCACCATACCTTGGTGCGGAAGCTCTCCACCAATGGGCGTTTTGGGACTCATCCTCACTTAAAGGGTTGTGATTGTATTTCCAGCCCGTAGACGTCTGGAGGTTTAATTGTGCGGCGCTCCGTTGGTTAGCACCACCAATAATCCGATTGGATGGTTTCGGCGGAGCGGTTGGAATAAGGATTTTATTAATACGTCGGATTGCCATTTAGTAACTAGTCTCTCTATCTTAATATTGTTTAGTTTCAACTCAAGGGTGGTAAAGGCCACGGTATACCAAGATCAAGTCCGCCACCTCCTTGATTATCATCCTCAATTAGAATTAGTCCTGGAAGTAAGTATAGACTTGGGCGAGGTGGTCGTATAGGAGGGAACAAACCTGGGACAAGTGGATCTCCCGGCACTCCGAGATCTTCAGCAGGTCCATTGATGCTCCCTTCAATAATGTTTCCCTGACCAGATCTACCTGGTGCTGCTGGCTCAGTCAATAATGGAAAACGATATTGTATTTTGTTTCTCTCTAGTGTGTGACTCTCAATGACATTACGGACGTCAGGAGCATACCTAGCGGATGCTGGAAGAAGTTGGTCCAACATTTGAGTCATTGATGTGTCGAGCCACTTATAATAGTCCAAATACTTTTGAAGATCTACGATATCATTCTGGACTTTACGGAAGAATATTTCACGTAATTTTTCCATCTTTTTGTAGTTCATTCGGTACTGATTAACTGGCTCGCCAACAAGATTATTGTATTCTCTAATGGAAGCAAAAAGATTTAACATTCTATTTGAGATGCTGCGATAAACACTCTTCTCAACAGCAAAGAAACTATTTGATGGCTTTTTAAATGTTCCGAAGATTTCATCGTCTGCTGACATGACTTTAACCATATCATTGCCCGCAAGGTAATCTGGTGGTAAAAGCTGCTCATCATGAACATACTGTTTACGAGCAGGTTTTGATAGTGAAGTGAAAAAGTCTCCTCGACCTGTATGTTGTCTAAGGTTAATTTCACTAAATACAGTTCCTTGATACTCTGATTCGTAAGATCCATCATTAGTGCCATAAGAGGCGTCAGGAGTTATGAACCTACCAGAAGAGTCAGACCCGGTTACAGAAGCAAAGTCCCAGTTCATAGCAAGAGTTTGGATTGTTGGAATATAAACGTCCAAACTAGCTGTTTGAAACAGATAAGAATTTCTATAAGGATGTAAAGTGCCAAATGAATCAACTTGCTTTGCCTGAAGTTTTACTGCCTCTGGGGATAAGTAATCTGTCCAGTAACGTGTGCTTGAAATGTTAACATCTGTCTGGTCGAGAACAACACCTGTGAAATCTGTTCTATGTGCTCCAATATAAATCCTCTTAGCACTTCCTATGGTAGATGACCCGGTTGGATAATTAAGGGTGGTTGTGACATTGAAAGAGTTTTTTATTTCCCCCGTGTCATAGTTAACCCCACACAACCCTAACGTATACCCACTAGAGACTACCGAAGTTCCTAATACTCCGTCCGAAAAAGGGTATTTAACTGGCTTGACAGTAAGCGCAAAGTTCCAGCGACTATTATTATAAACATTTCGATATATATCGGTTGTTAATAAAGTGTCGCCATCCCTATTCTTGACAATGAAATATGCGTCTCGCACTCTAGCAAGAGGTTCGTATATTTCAGCATACTCCCCTGGACTTTTTACGGCATATACTTGAAGACCATAATCACCGCCTGAACCTGTCCACGTTAAAGTTGTAGAGGTTGGGCTAGTGTCGGCTGGGGTGTGGAAACCAAATAATGATGACTGTGTAATCTGTGGAAGTCGATAGGACAACACATCTTGATTATCTTTATTTGGAAAAACTACCTCTGATTGTAGAGTAAAGGCATACTCAGACATCAAAGGAGCGCCGCCAGCAGTTAAGCTTCCAGTGTTAATCAAGCCAACCGAATTAGCATTTGAAGAATCATAATATTGATAGACTGTAGCATCAGCATCTGTTACATTAAGCAAACCTGTACAATCAACATATTTCTTGGAACTTACTGTAGTCTGATAACTGCTGGTAAGTTCAAAGTCTGTGTTGTCTGAATATGTGTTGAAGCTTAGGATTTCCTCACCCACACCAAGACATCGAATGAAATTCTTAACAGCTTTCTTATTGCCCTTTGACTTAAGGATAAAATTCAAGTTGTTGTAAATGTTCTTATAAATAGAGTTTTTTACATCTACTAATTGCTGATCAAAATTGATCTGCTCATCCCTCTGGAAGAATTGAGCTAAAACATCTGCGTTTTCAAATAGCTCTGGTGTTTGAATGCCAAAATTTTCTACTAACCTATCATTATAGGGAAATTCATCTACCGAGTCAGTCAAACTCCCACTAACGTATTCAGTGTACTTCAACTTCTTCAAGGCAGTTAGTTGATTATATAAAGTATCAAAATACCCAGAAATAATTTGTGTTAGATTTAGTATTTCGTTTTCGCTGTTTTCTTCTTCCTCGATCACCCAATTAGGTAAATGATTTAAAAGGCGAGCATTATTTGTTGAATCATAGGTTGAACCACTACTCTCATATTGAGCCTTGGAAGCAATGTATAGAGGATTATTGGTCCGTATGATAGGGTCCCCCCTTTCGCTTACTGACTCAATATTTAATTGATCGATAGCAGAACCCGTACCTTGAGAATATCCATAAACATACCCAGTCCATGTGCCATTGGACACCCTGCCCGAATAATCAAGAACAGTTTTATCTGTGTTTAGATCGCCTGTTATCCCTTCATTAAATTTGAAGTAGACCCCCAAAGAAACATTAGCATCATGCTTGTCCGTCCCACCTTCAATATTAGTGAACCAATGTCTTCCTATCTGCTCATCGTTTCTAGCAGTTTTCCAAAAGCGGAACTCGTCAAGAGATGCCGACAATTTACCAGATCCTTCAGGGATGCCCAAAACTCCAAAGGTTGATGTTCCTTGCCTTAGAGCGCCTAGGTTACCTATCATTGACCCCGTTACTGTTCCCAAAGCCGTGGTTGTAGTTATCTCTGTAGCTGCCGATGCTGTAATGCCTGTCTCTACGCACGCTCCATTTACAAAGAAATCTATTGTAGGATTAGTTTTACCTGTGTTAAATCGAAAAGCAAAGTTTCGCCAGGTGGCATCAGAAATAGTTATTTGACCTGGAGTTGAAGGCACTGGTGTTTCTAAAAACCCGTTAGTACCTGATAACATAGTGACGAAGAACTGGGTCTCAGATCCTGAATGTAAAGAGACTCTAAATCTTCCATAATCTGAACTTCCAGAGTTTGCGATGGCAACTCCGTTTGTTATATCGAATACCACCTGTTTACTTGATTGAACTGTAGGGAAAGGCATCAAAGAATCTTTCTTAAAGAAAAACTCTACTGTAGAACCACTTGGACCAGCGAATTCTAAATTAGAGGTGCGGTTCTCGCTCACATTAAATTTAGTATTTTTATGAGGTCCGCCCTTTACCTGTATAAAAGTGTCTGTGGTAATCTCATCATATCCCGAAGCGTTAGTGGCTGATAATTTGTACGGATAGCCTATGAACACATGCCCTGTCGATCTTGGGTATACTGCCTCTAGCATATACTTTTCGAGGGGGTTTATATCATTATAAAAATTAGTCTTCTCTAAACCAGAGCCGTCATAGGGGTAATAATTAGCAATATAATCGTAGGTATTTTTGTAATACTCATACGCCGAGCCAAACTTTACAAAATTAGCAGGGTTTGAATAATCTATGGGAGGAAGGAAATAGTTATTCTTCTCTGTGAGGGATTTTAAATGAGCTTGTGATTCAATCCCGCTACCTAAAGTACCTGGCGCTGATTGCTTTAGGTACTTACCAAGACTTTCTCCTTCTTTGTTTCTTCTGTATAAACTTTTCAGACTGCTCATAGATCTTCTTCTTGTATTTTAAATTTGAACACTTCAGGTTGTTGGTAGTACGCACCCTGTAAATAGTAAGTAAACTGAATTCCATACGAATATCCAGCCTCCAAACATGAAGTATCTAACTCAAAATAGTTACCGCTCACATCGTAAGATAGGCGGGTGAAGTCGTTATTGGTACTTCCTGTACCATAAGGAATGATCTCTAAATTATCTATAGTTCTAAAAACTCGGTAGTAAGCATCTTCTATTACCATTGGTTTAACTTTAGATGTAGCCACTGTATAAATGGTAGGACTCCAATTCTTGTCCCGGATAAATACCCGAAGGTTTGGAGTTTGACCCTTGGGGTAAACATCTTTTAAGTTAGTAATAGTTGTCAAGTGGGTTGTGTTGTACAATAAATCAGATGTGGCTATTGATTCCGGCTCGTATGATCCAGTATAGAAATTAACTCTTGACCCCCCAGAACCTGTATGCCAAACATCAAATACGGTATCAAAGCTACTAGTAGAAGCAAAAGACGCTGTGTATACTCCAGTGACAGCATTGCCGTTTTCAAAAAGTATACCACCTGTTACAAAGCTAACTGTAGCGCCTGAAGTATCAACAATATCCAAAGGACTATCTACAGGTCCGGTACTTCCTGAGTAGATTTCCACTGCCAATGTATTAGCAACTAAATTAGGTATATTAGCAAGCTGACCTCTTACCACGTTATACATGTAAAGAGTATTTAAGTTATCAGCGCCTGGAGCGAGACTACTGCTTAGAACAAAGTTTCCTCTGTTGTCTTTTCTTGTGTCATCCCATCTTGCTTCTAGGGTTGGTCGGTAAAAGAAGAACTCGCTACTGCGACCAAAAAACATCTTAGTATATAAAGAATCAGACCCTGAAATCGCAGCGTCGGTGTTCTTTAGAAGGAATCCATTATTATAAGTTGCGTTAAGCCATTTGTGAACCTGCCCAGATACATCTATCGAAATATTTTCTAACCCTGTCTCAAAGTTAATACTAGCAGATGTATTAGCGCCGGCATGATAGAAGCCACCTTGAGCCACCCAAGCTGTAGATGTTCTACAATTTATCCAATTAGACACACCAGCATCAGAGTAGTTGTCCATATCAAGACCCCGACCCTCAGTCCAAACTTGTGTAAGCATTTTAAGGTCTAGCGTGAAGTCTTCTGGGACACTATTGCCGTGAGGCGCATTATACATATTCAAATGAAATTTAATACTGCCCGTATTCAAAGAACCACTAGGCAATACATTATTGAGGATGTCCTCTTGTATGGATGATACAGGGAATTCAATGATTATTCGACTCTGTTCAGCATTGGTAGCGTTGATAGATGCGGAAGTCTGCCCATGAATGACAAATGCCTCTAAAATATCAGCGGCACCCATATTAGAACCAGTCCCTCTTGTTGTCAAGTCACTCTTAAAAGCGTTTGTTATGGTGTTATCTTTTGTAGCGTAATATTTTTTTATAGCCATCTTATGTTATTACTCCAAGAATATCACTTTCGGGGACCAAGACTTCAGCGGCAGAATCTGCTGGTATCCTCAGGAACCTTCCATCATTAGATAAGTTGCTATCTATATCATAAATAATCCCACTATAGACCCCGCCAGCAATGTTATACAATTCTACATTTGTAGTATCTGTAACCCCTGGAACATCATTTAAAACCTTATAGATGTCGGAAATATAGATAGACTCCCCTAAGCCAAATTTTATAGTCAGGAAGTTGCTTACTATAGCTTGATTACACTTTTCAATAAGATCAAATCTATTCGCATCAAGGTCAGGGAGAATTTCATATCTAATACCTATGTTTATGACCCTTCCATCTAAAATATCAATAGTATCATTTATCATTCGATATTTATCAAGCCATACTTTTAGATTTTGCTTCAGAACTTGATTAGCCTGTGTTAAGTTCCCGTTAGAATCTTCAGACAGAACATACATATTCAAGTTTCTCTTGAGAGAATTTTCGTCCCTAATAATATTGTTTCTTTTTATCTTGCCAAATTTGGATGGCATTCGATATGCTAAATTCATATAATCTTCTTTGGTAACTGCTCGATTTTGAGCAGCATATGAGCCAAAAGCTCGGATCTTTATTTCATCGGCGGATAATGCTTGTGTATCACCAAGAAGAGGGTTTTCATTTTCTACCTCAATAGAATTTAAAATTGTATTAATATGGGTCTCTGATAAGGCAGATCTATCTTTAAACAAAAGATCGGGACTAATAACACCTGTTACTGATCCCACAGCAGCATTTGCTATAGAATTGGTATTAGCTGTATATGTTATTGTTAATGTGGTATTTGTTGGAACCACTCCGAACTTATCTGTTTGAATAAGGTTGGTAGGATCAAAAGTAGTTTGAGTTATATAAGGTTTACTATTAACATTGAGAACAACATCTGCAGGATCAGCAATAACATTACCCGTTAAATTATCTTCAGAACCATACCCAAACTGAATCCTGGTTATCAGGTCTGGAGAGAACTCTGAAACAAACCTTCTTGGAACTGGCTTAACTCTTAGTGTATATGGAGCATTAACTCTTGATGAAGCTTCAACATTTTTAATTTGGGATAAAACTACATCTTGCGATAAGTTCTCTACTTCAAAATATTCGTTGCCTTGAGAGTCTATGACGGATATTATTTCTGTGATATTTGGTCTACCAAGGGACAATCTCAAGAACCTCTGATAATCAGTGATAGCTATTTTTTCTTGAAATTGTTGCCCGGAAACTACTTGACCCTTTGCCTTCACAGCAAAGTAGGTAGGGTTACCTGTAGCAGCATTGGTTCTAGCAACCGTTATTTCATTATTAGGATCAGAAAAATCTATTTCGGCTATAAGTGTATAAGTTGCTCCGTTATCACCAGTGAATATTGTACCCTTCTGGAGTATAGGCAGATAATTAATGTCAGGGTCCCGACTAGTTGAAGATACGGGAACTAATATATACACTGATACTTCACCTGTGGACTTGGCGGATCCTTCATGCTTATACCCCAACGTTTCAGATAGTCGAATAACACTATCATATCGAATAGCACTATCAAGAAAACTTTCATTAGCTTGAAAATCTGCATAAAAAGATAATTGGTCGCCAACATAAGCAACAAGATCGAGCATCAAAGCGCCGAAGGATGCCTCGCTAAAATCTTTAAAAGTTGTTGGATAATAACGCTTAGCATAATTCTCTAAGTCATCTTTAATGGACTCAAAATCTCTGCTTGTATAGTTTATCGGTCTTTTAGCCATTTTTTGTTTTCCCGATATTAATTAGTCGTCGTTGAAGTTATTATCAATTGATCTCTTTCATTGAATGGGAGAATGTTATATCTAATAGATACTCGAACTTCATTGAATTGTAAACTAGCATCATCATCACTGGTATAAAAATTAACTTCTTCGAGATTGATAGTTGGCATATAAAAAATAACCTGTTCTTTAATGCGCTGAGCTACAGCCGCAAAGGTATTAGCATTAACTTGTTCAAATAAAAAATTGTATAACCCTACTCCAAACTCAGGAATCATAATCCTTTCCCCTGGTGAAGTTAAGATCAACATTTTCAGATTCTGTTTAAATGTCTGTTTTAGTGTCTTATTAAGCTCGTAAGGACCGTCAGTCTGACTGTATACTAAGGGAACTTGTGGTGATATGCCTTGTAGTTTACTCATTTGTCGTAATTAGTTGTTCTAAAGTAGTTTTCTCTTCTAAAACTTTCGGAGCTACATCAAAGCCAGTAGTATATAGTGTAGCGATATATTGGAAAAACAATCCAGCTTCTCTTAGTGCTTGAATTTCCACTGGAGCAAAAGCCCGGTTCCGAGGCTGCAGACCATTGTCTCCCTCTTCCACCCAAGCACTAACCTCTTCGTCAAACAATTCATCAAAACGTACAGAGACAGAATTAAAATATGATGATATTGTTGTAAAATATTCTGGGGATGTGAGTATGTCAACGTCTATAGTTTTATAATCATTTTCTAAAATTGTAATCCAAAAATCTTCAGCGTTGCGAAGTGTATCGGGCAGATTAGCGTCGGCTGCTCGCCTCACAGAGGTTGTTCTTTCTCTATTATATGAGAATTCAAGAGCGTCAGATGCTTGCTCAACCTCTCTAATGCGCTGCCTCACCTGCTCAAGTTGACGAGTCAAAGCTGGGGGGACAAGCCCACCCAAGGCTCGAACCTGAACCTCCAACATGGTCTCTTCTGCTCTAAGTTGAATTAATCTTGCTTGCTGAGCAGGGTTTGGTCTAGGCTCGTCCGGACCAATCCAGGTGTTAAACCAATCATTGATCTGCTCAATGGCAGCGTCCCTGACATCACCTCTCCAACGTCTTGGTGACTGTGAAATTCTATCATTAAGATAACTAATGCCGTCCGCACCACTAGAAAAGTAAGAGGAGTATAATTCTTGAATTGTAGCATCTTCTTGCTGGTAAGAGTCTGAGAAGTCTGATAGATCGTAGAGTAAAGCAGTATTTTCTATGAAATAATCATAATTTTCTAAAATATTATCCAAAAATGCTATTCGATCAGACACTTGTTCTGGACTATAGTAAGTTACTTCTCTTTGAACATCCCAAGTTTCCACGGTGATGGGGAAATTAGCGAAGCCTTGTGTAAACTGACGAATCAACTGACCTTTAAGAGCAGTTAGTAAGTTGTCATCTGCGGAGGCCACATCCATCAATAGACGCATGTTTGTATCTGAATATCTGTTCCCAAACTTAATGCCCTCATTGTAATAAATCAAGTACGAGGCAATTTGAAAAGCAATTGGGAAATAATACACACCAACAGACATCCCTAAATCAGTTACGCCATTCTCATCATAAAACTCTCGTATCTTTTGCTTTGTTGCTGCCGCAGCTTGCTGCTCGATACCATATGAAGTAAGATTTATATTATCATCTCCCAGAATTCGATAAAACTTTTCTAGAGTATTACGATATCTTTCTGCGGAGGCAGTAGATGGATCAAACACTGATTTACCAAGTTGAGAATATTCCGAAGTTTCTTGAATTTTTGTTAAAGTTCCAATCAACATGGCCTCTATAATAATCTTTAAATTTTCGCTAGGCGTGTTGAGGTCGGATATTTGAGGGTTGGAAGCATAGTCACCTTCTAAATCTAAGGGGTAGACCATTTTAACAAACTGTATCAATTCGTAGGCAGAACCTAGAATTTGCTTACGCTTTAAATCGGAAGAGATTTTACGATGTAGGTAATCAGTTAAAAGTTTTATAGTCCCGACACTTCCCCAACTAGGATAAGCAGGAGCCAATGGTAAAACGTTTAGGAAGAACTCAGACAATCGAGCCTGCAAGGACTGTACCAGTGCTTGGGCTTTCGTAATTTCTTCAGCGGTCACACAGACATCATCAGTTTGCTTGAAGGGATTTTTTATCAAAGCTGCTGTGTATCTTGGGAATCGGCGCTTACCCACATCAGCAATAATTGTATTGTTTATGGTAGTGTCAATTCTTTGTGTATAGTTTTGTATACATAAAACGTCCTTATCCCGGTTCTTAGAAGAAGTTCTAGAGGATGGGCTTGTTCTTGTATTTCTATAGTCAATCTTGGGGACACCAATGGAAAAGTTTCCATATAAATTTCTTATACCAGAAGATTCATTTGTTGGCATCACTAAACCGTCAACCATGAGGTGTGACCTATCATCAAATGAAATAGAATGACCTCCAACGGTGGTACCGGCAAAAACTTTATAATCCACCTCTGATGTTATTTCTGTACTTATATTCTCTGAGGTGGGGTCAAACTCAGCAACTGTTTCGGTAACGTCCTCCGGCTTATAATAAGATATCTTTATCTTATCGGTTTGATAACCTGGTGCTCCAAATACTAGGAATGTTGCTCCAGTCCAATTAGAATATGGTGATAATATCTCTTCCGCCGTAAAATATGTATAAACCCTCTTAGCTACTGTAGACAAATAAGTCTGTTCATCAATCTTTCGAACAGGTTCTCCGTATTCTATTCTCTGTAATTCACCTGCTGTAACTCTACTGGGGTGTATGCTCAATCGCTTAAGTAATGCTGATGGGGCATTCTTTAGACTATAATAGGCTGAATCCCAGCTTTCAAAGGGTTTTTGCGGGTTCAACCGATACTGGGGTATGTTTAGTCGTGAAGGTTCAATCTTCCTGCCCGGTCTGCCGTCGTCATCAGGATTTCTTGTGTCACTCCAGATAAATGTATATACGTCGTTGTCGGTGAATGGGTTCCTTCTGGCTCCAAAGTTGCCTCGGAAATCTATTTCGTCACCGTCAATACCCTGACTGAATCCCCAACCAACCCGTTGAGGATTCCAACCAGCAGGTGTCAAGAAACCAACTGTCTGACCGTCGTAATAGAACTGATTAATAGGAAGCTCTCTCATAGAGAAGAAAATCTGGAAGAATAATTCTGTACCCATGCGTGAACTATAAAGATTGTATTCCGAAAGCTGGCGGGTTGTCTTATCCTGATCTTCATCGAACATATCCTCAAACAGCTTGCTAAAAGAATTTGCCAGTAAATTACTAAGGTTAGCGATAAACTGTAACAAATCATCATACCATTGCATGGATGGAAGATTTTGTATTAATCTCTCCAACTGTATTTGGATATTGGCAAAATTCTTCAGTTGATCACAAAGAGAATTTATTTTTCCTAGTTTATCCTGAACAAGTTCAAAGTATTGTTCTTCCATATCTATGGCTAAAGCATCAGCACCAAAGGCAGTGGGTGATTCTCTACTCTCACAATAAGCAGCTAAAGGAGATTGCTCAACATCATCCTCGACTATTCCGGAAAAATAATCCCCTATGGTAACAAAGAAATCTTTTATATTTTCCGTTGTAAAACTAAGTGTATTATAGAGTCCAGGATCTATTTCACTCTTTACTATAATCTGGTTCCCAGTAACGGTCTCCAATATGTGTTGAAGCAGTTCGTACTCTGCGTCGCCATCAAGAAGCTGCTGGAGTTCAAACGGAGTACACATTTTTGCTGTGTCCTCTATGAAAGCCTGTAGTTGAGCTAAGGTAGCTGGGGTTTTATATATTACAATCTGCCCATTTACATCTTGTGTTTCAATATTTTGAATAGACACCTGTTTAGCGACCTCTACAAGATCTATTTCAAAGAAATCGCTACTTAGGGTTGAGGAACCGAAATTCACTACATTTAGAGCGGACTTTAAAGTAGCGTTTTCGCCCCTCCCGCTCTTGGGACCACAACCAAACAAAGCATTGAGTACATCGGTAATAACCCCTGCTAAAACCGACTTTATAAAGTTTAGAATTATTGTCTCAATCGCTTTTCGATAAATTTCTGATTGTCTTGTTTTTAACGAGGGAAGTTTCCTTAAGGAGAACTCAATAGTAGGAGCTTGACCCAGAGATTTTCGTGTAAGAGTTTTTGTGTCTGGTGGTAACCCTAGCGGATCTAGGAATTGATCCTCTATAAAATCACCTAAAACATCTAAAGAGCAAAAGATTTGACTGTTTATTTCTTTTTCTACTAGTTTTAAAACTTCACCACCAGCAGCCATAGCTACTTCTCGATCACCCCCAGGAGCGTTAATGCCTGTCTCTGCTATGGCTAACGCACGGCGAGCATACTCGTCCTCTATCACCTCTTGTCGCAATAGAATAATAGTCTCTCTGATTAAGGATCTTACTCGTGTCTTACTATTAGCTGCAGTCCAAAATTTCAAAGCATACTTAGCAGCCTTATACTGACCACTATTACAATTTATAGCATTCAGAGTGGAAGAGATTCTATACTTTTGACTTCTTGTTTGGAACAGCCTTTCATATTGAGCCGGTGATGTCTTAGACAGTGAGGTTAACTTAGTAAAGACGTCATTACGCCGTGAAGAAATCTTTTCACCTTTAGAGCGGGCGTTGATACGCTTTATTTTTAGTGCGCCGATATCTGGCGTGGGGTAGATATATTTTGCTATAAAGTCAAGAGAATTTATTGTTGTGCTTTGTTGGTTTTGTGCCTGGTTGTATATTTCGTAGGAGTTCTTCAAAATAGAGAAGGTAGTAGGAGTAAACAAACTAAAGGCATTGACAACTCGGGTTACTTCAGATGTTATATCAAAGTATTTATTTGCGCCGCAACCTTGATAATAGAAGTTGCCATTTATGACAACATGATCGATTAGGTAATTAGAAGTAAAGAAGATCTCTACCAAATCATCTTCGTTTAAAGCCAACTTGTTGTAACTACAAAAAAGCTCTAATAATTCAAAAAAGCTTTCTAGCCGAGATGCTTCACGCTCTAGATCTATACCGCCTATGACGTCTGGTGTCAAGCCCTCATCAAAAAGATTAGCACCCAGTTGCCTCAAGAGTGAACGAACAGGCAATAAGTATCTTACCATGTCTGATACTTTAAAGCTTACGCTTGTAAAGCTTCTGTTCTCTTGCCCTATTAATCTTTGTGCCTTGTCTAATATAGGTATTTCAAATTCCTCAAAGGAGGGTCGAAGGTCTGCCAGGCGGTCACTGGCTGGGGACATTTGAAGAGAAGATATTTGACTTGCGTCTATTTTAAGGGCATAAATCCATCTAGATCCAGGGCGGATATCCTTGTAAGTTAATAAAGGAAAACTATCCGCTACCGTCAACTCACGACTTATATTAGCATAAGAGGTTGGAGGGATCAAATCCCTAGAAAGTTTTTCGTAATTTTCTTGTGAGTTTCTGCCAGTTAGCTTTAATATTTCTCGAATACCAGTTTGTAAAGAAAATATATATCGTTGTTTTTTCTCATCCGAGTATCTTGACCAGGTAGCTATAGCAGCGGCAACTGTGCTTTTCTTAGCAGTATTTCTAAGGCTATTAAAAGCGTAACTCTGATCATTAGTCTCAGAAGTCCTTCTCACATAATAATAATGACGATCTACAGGATTATAATAAACCCTATCATTATCTTCCCCCGGTAGCCCGTTCTTTCTCCAATCATACAGATCTAGATTTGTATCTGAGTTAACATATGTGGCGACCTCTGGATCCAGGTCCGAAACCGCCAGTCCTTCCTGTTCTCCATACTGTACCTCTGGTAGATCAAGGGCAAACCTTAACTTATCCCGGTATGGCTTTGAATGTGCTGGAGGAATAGCGACTAAATTAGATGCTCTTTCCCCAGACCTCTCCTCGTCGAAAGTCAACTCAGTGGTTGAGGAAGAGTATTTCTTTAGTGAGCCTTGATTTTCTAGGGTTATTGCTACAATATTTAACAAGCTTTGTGATTCAATGCTGCTTACTTCAACCGGAGCGTTGTCTACCACTTTACCATTTTGAGGATATAAAGCAAAATATGCCAACATATCATCACGAGTTATAGATGCTGGTTCCCTGTTTAACCCTCTTAGTGTTGTGCCTATTACAGGAAACTCAAAAAAGTAAATATATTTTTCATGGATTGCGTCAAGAGCAAACCTGTTCTCCGGACTTTCATAGTCATAACCCACACCTCGACGCTCAGGAGAATCGAATGTAGAAGCAAAAGGGTTTACTATCTGTTTTTGTCGGTTGGTCAAGGTCATAACTTATTTAGTTTACATTGTTATATTTGCTGCGGAAGTTAAATTTAGCAAAAGGATTTTTCTCACTATAGTTTAACTTGTGAAAGGCATAATTCTGCTCTTGAATCAGTAGGTTTGTCCACTGTTCTGCTATGCGTGGCAGCAATGGAGCCAAAGCTGATGCTGATTTGGGGTTACTGACCAACAGAACAGAAATAATTTGACATATCATTTCTACATTGAAAGAAACTGTGTCCTGAAGGTTTGACACAAGCTCTAATAAATCATCAAGTACTTTGGCCAAGTCATCACCCTTAACCATAGGCTGTAGATCACTGTCATCATTTCCTGCTATGAGGTCGATGCCTTGTATATTATCCCCAATAAACATCCCCGATGAACCATTGTAGGCATCTGTACTTGTTACTAGCTTAATTCCTTCTCTCCCTATAAGTCTAACAGAATCAGCTTTAATAGCGATGGCAGAACGGTTTGTAAGATTGCCAACCCTACCCTCAGCTAGATTAAAATATTCAGGAGAGTCGATGTCAGCACGTTGAGAAATATAAATACGAGCAGAATCCAATTGAGGACTCTTATTGGTGACAACCTTGTCACCTCTATTATCAACTTCTCTGGCTAAAATTCCAGACATGCCCGCAATAATATCAATACAACCAACGTGAGTATTTGGAGTTGCGCCTTTGCCAGATGCTTCACTGGCAGGTCTGTCCCTTCCGAGAATAATATATGTGTTACTCTCGCCTCTAACAATATTTTCTACGTTGGTACCATTATAAGTTGGAACTGGTTCAGTTATTGTTGTATTGAAAAATCCAGAGCTTCTCTGTGCTGCCTCTTGGGGGTAGTTTTCAAGAAGATCTTTTTTACCCTGAGAAAGTAGCGAATCTGTTATAGTGGGGCGAGCTACGCCAAAACCTGGTGGTTTAGATGGAACAGGTGGAGTAGTTTGTGGAGATATTTGGCGAAAGGTTTTTTCTTCTTTAGTTAATTTTGAAGGGTTTGTCTCTTTGATAGCAACGTCGGGCTCCTGTTCAGAATCAATGACCACATTAGGGACCTGAGCGTTTGGCTCTTGAGTTGATGCCGGAGGAGCTAAGCGAGCAGAATATGCTTGTTGAAGACGAATGTTCTCTTCTTCTTGTTCTACGGTTACCTGAGCAACTCCGGTCTCAGTATCAACATAACTATTGCCATAGGGAGTCTCCACAAGCCTAAAGCTTCGCCCTTCTTCTCTCTGTAGTCTTTGTATTTCTGCTTCTGTTATTGCCATAATTTATGCTGTACCATGTGTGAAAGTTCTACCATTATATTTATAGGCAATTTTCTTGTTGTAATTATATTCACCATCGTTGAATAAGCGTGCCTCTTTGGCTCGGCGCATGACAAGACCTTTATCCACCCTACCACCTGATCTATTATAAAGGGCAAAGGCTTTTTTAATTGTTTCTTTGTTGGTGCGTGAATTTTTTACTGCCCTCACTAAACTAGGAGCACGACCAAAACCACCTAGGTTATATGCCCAAATAACTAAAGCATCAAATTGCTGCTGTGTAAGGGGAACATCCTTAAAAGTATTATTTACTATTTTCTCAAATTTCTTATTATCTACAAGTTTCATCTGATTAGCTTGAGCGGCAGTAATAAACGGTGTTTTTGTCCTTAAATATTGAGCTTTAGCAGCCACATAAAGAGTATTAGAGTTTCTAGAGTTTTTAGCATACTTAGTCACGGCGGCAGCACCTAAGTTTTCTTTAACATATTTTTCAAAAAGAATACGACGAGAAGAAGTGCCCGACTTACGAGTATCTATCAGTGAACCATAACCTACTGTCCAAAACCCCGCACTATCCTTATAAGGGAAAGCCCTAAAACCTTCAAATCCTTTTAACATATCTACACCTTTGGCGCTCATCTTCATTGGCTTAGTGGGAGTAGAAGTATTGTTTGTGTTAGTCAGGGGAACTAAAGCAGGAAGGACAGTTGGAATTGCCACGAGCGCTGGTCTGTCGTAAGGTCTCTGAACTCTACTGACTACACTCATAACCTCGCCAATGTCTGTAATGCTAGAGAATTGGCTTTTATTGTTATAGAAGTTAACTTTTATTATGTCCCCGACATTGATATTTTTAAGGGTACTCGGTTTTCTAACTAAAGGATGTAGTGAAACAACTGGATCTTCTTCTGCTTTTGGTGCTGGAAGCCAGTAATTCCGGGGATCACTCAACACTCGTATTCTTAACATCTCCACCTTTTCAGATGGAACATAACCCTCAATTGTTTCAAAAAATGATGGAGTTTCAACATCAACTGCCAAAACAATAGCCGAAGCAACAGAATTATCTAATAAGGTGTTGGGAGAATAATGCTCTCGCATCATTTGTTTTAAGGCACTAAGAGGTGTTGACCTATCAAGACTGTAAGCATTTTCAGCTTCTATAGAAAGAGATAAAGTATCTGCTTCTAAAAATTTAGATTGTATTTCATCACTATAGATAGAGTCTTTTGAAGCTGCTACATCTTTAGCAGGTGGAACCAAAGGTTTTAATTCAGGTATACGAGGCATATTACTCCTCCTGGATTATATCAAATAACTGCTTCTTGTCGTCATCAGATAAACCTGCGTGGACAGAAGCTTGATCCTTCTTATAGACCAGAGTTGCTAATTTAACTAATTGTTCGTTGCTTCTTTGTAGGGTCTCTACGAATTTAGCAGCAGTGGCACCAGAATCAGAATATCTTTCTTTAGCGACATTCATATACTCCTTTAGATTGTCTAGGAGTATTTCTGTTTCTTGTCTGTCCTTGCTAATGTTTTCAAGGGCCTGTTCAATTAGGGAGTTAAGATCTTTTTTCATACCATAAATAGGATGCTAGGAAATTTCTCCGTCATTCCACTTCTTCTTAAAAGTTCTATATCTTTCACGCATCTTATTCAGAGCACTAACAATCTGCTTAGTGTTAAGACCCGTGATTTCCCTCATGTACAAATAAACAGCCTTTTTATTGAAGATCTCTATTTGTTCTATGTTCTCCATGAGCGTCACAACCGCATCTAAAACTTTTTGTTCGTTTGGTTTTAGCTTAAGCTTTTGCCAACTATTAATTTCAGTAAGAAGTGATGCCCAAAATTCCTTCTCTTCTATCTCATTCAGAAGACTAGCATCTTTTCCTGAAGATACTGCCTCTACTTCTCTTACCATCTCGTCATAGTTTACTTCACGACGGTTTTTCTTGGTTTGTTTTTTTGCCTTGTGAGTGAACCAATTCTTGGTTACAACCGAAAAGTATGAGAAAGCCTTCTTGCCCTGAGATGGGTCAAACTTGCCTAGAATCGTAGTTAGCCAAATTTTACAGTCGTCCTTGTGGTATTCAATATTTTCAAGGGACGTAAATTTATAGGTATAAACAATCTTGTTTACCAACTCGTCAAAGGCTGGTTGTATGTGCTGAATATAAAGTTGCGAGCGATCCGCTAAACTCTCTGTATTACAGTAGTCTACAATAGCTTTCTCAGTGACCTCTGTAAAATAATAGTTCTTCTTACTTTTCTTTCTAGGCATCGGGTGTCTCAGAATCTAGATTTATAATCTCTTGATTTGCTTCTAGGTATTCTTGAACCTGATCAGCAATTTGGTTAGTATGTTCTAATAAAGATTCCAATGTGGCGTCACCATAGAAAATATCTCTCTTATATACATCTTTAAGATGAGTTTCATAGTCTGCTACAGCAGTGAATATTTCCCGTGCTTCGTCATTTGTCATTTCTAAGTAATTTAAAAGCTTGCGAGTATACCATACAAACATAACATTAATGACTAATGAAGATAATAGTGCTGCTGCTAATATGGTTATAGTTGTTATCATTTCTCTTTATAAACTCGCTTTTGTTGTTTCTTCTTATGCGTTTCTAATTCTTTTTTTCCGTCTTCGATCGCTTTTTTTACTTGACTTCCAATTGGCTCTTTGATATTATAACATTTTTTGGTAACCTGTAAAACATTTGAAAGATTTTTCTTTATGTTTTCAGAACCACACTCACTACATTTGATGTTTTTAGCGCCATAAGCGTGGCGAATATTTATTTGCGCAGCGCACTCAAGGCAGTCATAAACATACAAAGGCATTACTCAGTAACAGCCTTGATCGAGGGAGGGTTCAACACCACAACCTCATCATCTTTTACTTCTAGTTGCCAGTCCGACAAAAGCTCAGTAATATCCTTTTCTTCCGCAAGGCATTTCTGGAGGGTCATTAAAAGAGCACCCACTGCTTGATTTGACAATTTCATATTATTTCTCCTTTTTATATTGTTCTATAAGTTCATACGCTGATGAACTTGAATGTCTTTTTAATATTTCTACGTTAGGTAAAATACAATGACCACCAATAACTCCCTCAGGAGGATACAGGACAGGTCGGATTACTTCAGGCTTATCTAAAGCCTTATAACCCTCATTGTATGTTTTATTGAAAGTGGTTACAGCCTCGTCAAACGAGATACCAGCAGATTCGCAGATCTTTTTCATTTCACCGTGCCATGCGATAATTAGCCCATAATAAGTGGTGCTAAACAATTTACCTATTTCTGTGGTTCGAGAAGAGCTACAAATATGAGTCTCTATGCCCAGTTCCTCACAATGAGAAGCTGCCTGTTGCGCTGCCTCTATAGTCTCAGATCCAATAAATTTAACAAAAGTCATGAGCCCTTCATACAAATTAGGGTGAACACCCCTTACAGGACTGTGAGCAATTGGCGCCTCTGTTATATCAGTCAATAAACTGGTTGTACCGGGGACAACCGTTGAGTGAATAATTGTTAACTTTGGACTATGCTGGGATATTTCTAATGATACGGCACCAATGAACTGTTCATCTGTGATATAAGGAATACATACATTTAAAACATCTAAACCTGAAAGGTCATCACTTTGTTTTAGGTCTTTGATGCGGATATCATACAAATGATTCTTGCTGTTGAGATACACTTGTTCTATGGATTTTCCTATTTCTCCATAGCCAAGTATTCCAATTTTAGTCATTCATATTCTCCTTGGTATAAAGATTATACAAAATAGAATAGTAGTTGTTAACTTTAGGTTCAAAAAAATCTATTTTTATATCTTCTTCCTGGAATAAAGACGTGTCTAAATAATCTTTCCCGAAAGGACCAGAAACGTAAGTTGTAGCCCCCACGGCTCTACAAAGGTTAGACAATTTCTCTGACTGTCTGCCACCGACATCAAGTTGAGAAGATAAAACCATTGGAGTTTCGATACCTAATTGATGGCGGGCATACTTTATACTATTCATATTGATATCTAAAAGACTGTCGCCCACATAAACATCACTTAAATCCTTCTTAAAATTCATCTCTAGTTGTTTGATTAGTTTTTTTCTCCACCTATGATCAGGTGATACTAAGACCTCATTGATGTTTTTACTTATACACTTTTTCTGAACTGGTACGGTAAACCACTCTTCATCGCCAGATGTATTTAAAAACCTATTCCTGTTTTGAAAGTAATTTTTTCTGAATTTAACATCGTCCAGAATAATAAACAGATCAACCGCCTCCATCTTTTGGAAGTATCCTACATAAGGGAAGTGCTCAGGTTGGTGAATAGATACAATCATTTAAACAACCCAGCGGACAACTTCAAATTCTTCAGCGTAAGAAGTTCTATTTTCTATACCAGTATTTCTGTTTTGGTTAGTAAAGTATTCTACCCAGTTTGGACCCCGTTTTGCCACTTCTGATCTATGAGCTTTAATGGCTCGGATTTTGCCCTCCATGTGATCAGAAATATCTACAATAAAACTACCTTCAAAATTTTTAACTGTCGGGTTCCAGTTGCTTCGGTACATTAAGACTCTTGGAGTATTACGAGCAGCAATTATAGTAGCGTGCGCTATGGCTGAATGGTCTTGATTAGCATCGCCGTGCCAATGAGTATAAATAATATCTGGTTTAAGATCATCAATAACTCGATTGAGATCCTCAATCAATTCTACAGTATAAAGAACTTCTTTTGTTTCATAATCAAGGCATATAATATTATTGATTCCCATAATATTAGCGGCTGTTTGAGCTTCCGAGGCAGCAACTATCCTTGATCTGACAAGATTACCATTATAGTCACAATATTCACTGTGAGTTACAAGAAGTAACGTAACTTCGTCACCTGCGGATGTGTGTTTTAGTATCGACCCGCCAGCGCCGAGTTCAATATCATCAGCATGACCAGCGATTGCCAGCACTTTCATATTATCCCTCGTTGTAAAACTCTTCAAAAAGTGATACCACTTCTGAGATGCTAGGTTCAGATATTTGAATATCTCCTAGGGGCAACTCTTCCTCTGTCTTCTCTATATCAAGTGGCTTATATTCTGAGACATTCCAATAATCGTGATGAATTGAAAAAGCCTTTTGAAGGTTTGAGATAGAAATCCTATAACAATGCTCAACAGAGAACACATCTTTTCTTTCTAACGAGTTAGTTATAGATTCACACACTTGATTTACAGTACAAAAATATCTTATTGCAGTAGGATTAGATAGGATTGTTTTATTTTGTTCCCTTAGTTGGTCCCAGACATCTAGAACACTCTCCGAAGAAAACAAGAAATTAACACCCTGGAAGATCCCGAAGTTATTCTCTTTAAATACTTCTTCCATGAGCTTCTTAGTCATACCATAAGTACAAGTAGGATCAATTGATTTATCTGTACTAACAGCTATTATATTTTTCACATCACATTCTAAAGCTGCCCGCACAACATTCATCGATCCTAATACATTTACACGTATAGCTCGGGATGGATTATCTTCACAAATACCTACATGCTTCAAGGCGGCGGCGTGGACAATGTATTGAACTTTATGCTTCTTAACTATGTTTTTAAATGCGGTGTAATCGGAACCTATATCTACAGCATAAATGTCTATAGACTTGGACACTTCTCTTTCAAATTTTTTGATACCAGCCTCAGAGAAGCCTGTGCCAATTACTTCATACCCAAATTCTAGTAAATGAGAAACCAATCTCTTGCCCAAGAAGCCTGTAGCTCCCGTTACTAATACTGTGCCTTTTGTCATTTGTTAGTTTCCTAAATACTGTTCAAGAAAGTTAATAACTTTTCATTCTGAACAGAGAAGTCCCACTCGCTCTTGATGAATGTTTGTAGATTCGTTCCTAATTTATTTCTCAATTCAACACTGTTGATAAGTTTTTCTATAGAATGCTCCCAACCAGCAGCACTATGAGCAATCAACCCACGATCGTCCGTTAGGTATCTTAACGCTGATGGATAAAAATCAGCAATAGTTGGAATACCTAATCTGCCAAAAATTAAATATCGACCAGGGTTCGATGGCATCTTAAACCTGATTGAATAATCATCCTCACTAAAGTTGAAGTTGTTTTGAGTTTCTGATAACTTCATTTGTTCAGTGTTGTGTATCATATTATTAGGTGCTAATCCAATATCACATTCAGCAAGTTTAGTTACATAATTTTCCATAGACCAAGGAACATGCGTGACTCTTACATTTTGAGGGTACCACTTCTCTGTCCCATTTGGAGGTAAGCCGTTATGCATAACGATAAGTTCTATATCATATTTCCTACCCAAATTAGATAAAGCGACAGTAGCTGTTTCTGCCATACACTCTAAATGGATAAGGTTGCCGTGATATCCGATCTTTATTGTTTCTGTCTCCTTGTGCTCCTTTTTAACATATGGAACATTAGGATATTCCACATAGCGAAAAATTGGCTTCTTGGATTTCCTCCAATAATCTTCCATTTCTACACTGTCTACGATCAAGAAATCACAATATTTAGTAGCTTCTGTTACTCTATAACTTCTGGGGTCTATCATACCTATTTTTACAGAAGGGTAAGCTTTTTTGATCTTTTCAATATAGTTGTAGTCATATGTCATGAATAGGGCAATATCGTATTTATAAATCTCTTGATCATAAAACTTAATTTCTGATAAACCCGACAAAGCCTCAGTATAAAACTGAGAACAAGGAGCATAAGGATCAATGGTGTTAAATACGATACTCATTTAAGAAGCAATCACATAATCAAGAGCTTCTGAATAACTTTGTGTAAATGATTCTTGAGAAAACTTTTGTGCTTTTCTTAAAGTATTCGTAACCATCGTAGAGTACTCTTTCGCCCCAATGAGACTAGCTTTATCTGTCTCATCCTTTATGGTTTGTATTATATCACCGTCTTCTGCTAATTGTATACCTATGCCTTCAATATTGATACCAGTCCATGAATTAATCATAGGAACAAGACCAGCACGCATAGCTGTAGCTACGGAAGTACAACACCCCTCAGATGCTGAGTGGAATACAACATAGCTACATCGAGCAGCCAAGGTGTTGAATGACTCGCCACCTGGCTCTATAAAACCATGGTAGGTGATATTTGGAGCTTTTTCAATTTCTTCCCCGTAATGTTCAAAAAATATAGACTCTGATCTGGGTCCGCAAATATGTAATTCTTTAGTTTGGTCTTTTAAGAAAGCTTCCAATACAAGATCAACACCTTTACAAATAAAGCCATTACCAGCGAAACAGAGGAATGAATTTCTTTTACGCTGCTCGACCCATTGAAGATTAAATGTTACTTTAGGACTTGTTGAGGGGTAAAAATTAAGAACTGGTAGATTACTGCTTAGAAAACTGTTATAACTTTGAGTCCCTTTATCGCCAATACTAAAAATGAAATCTGCTTCACTTACTATCTCTAGATACTTGTCACCAACAACTTCAGTAACAGTCCTCATAGCAGGAGCATTATTGCCCGTTCTTTGATTAAAGAAGTCGTATCTTGCTATAGTTCTTTCATTGGATATATCTGGCTGTGGTCCCATTGCCAATAGAATACTCTTTGGCGCTGAAGACAACTTAGAATATCTGGCAAAGTGCCTTCCTGTGTTGCCGACCCCAAGACCAAGAAAGAGATCATATTTATGTTTTGGAACCCAATTTGATACGCCACGGTCGATCAGATCAACTATATAACCCTTTGAATTCAGTAATTTAATAGATTGTATAATTTCCCAATTATTGGTGTGAACATATTGGTTGACATCGGTATAAAAGGGCTCTGTCTTGAAAAACATCGCCGCCCTCTTATCAGTTGGTGTCCCACTATGGATGTTTTCAATAATCATTTAGGTTAATTTTCCTTTACAAATTCTAACATATACCGGTGTTTATCTACTTGTCCAAGGTTTTCTTTTAGTTTAAAACCAGGGAATAATTCTTCCGCAAGTAGGACTAGCTCCTCAACATTTCTAACCTTCCAACCACTGGTTTCAACCCAGTCATCACCGTATGGCTGTTTACCAATTTCTATAAGTTTTGACTCTAAAATTATTCGGTTGCTTTTTTCAGCGATCTTAATGGCATTTTCTCTTACATTTCTAGTGTGGTGAAGGACTGAAAACAACATCACAGTATCGTAATTCGAGATTTCTTCTGCCTCATCTAAATCTAAATGAAAGAAATTTATATCCTTCCCAAGAATATTATAGACCATTTTAGCAGCTACAGTAATTCTACTATCATTATCAAATCCTGATGCTATACATCCCCGGTCATGTAAGTATTCACATAACAACCCCGCATTACAACCAACATCCAGGACAGTCTCGCCTTTTTTAAATTGTAGTTTATCCAATGCTTCGGCTCGCACATCCAATGTTCTTGACCCTTCAATAAATAATTGAGGAGTATTCATCGAATGATAGAACCCAGTGACAGAATTAGTTGTTTTCTGCTTGTTAAATATGGTTGTCTGCCCTAGTTCAAAAGACCCATCCCTGAAAACATTTACCAAACTATGGTCATTATAATTGTTGAAATGCCTTAGCCAATTCCCAATCCCAAATTTGTTCTTATCGTGTTCGGAACAAAATTCAAAAAATTTCAAGCTAGGGAGGGAACGAGTCTCTTCATTAAGTTCTATTGCCTGATCATAGTCTATTATATAACAAACTGAGTTCTCTCTATTAAACCTTAGGTTTGCAGGCTTGATATCACCTTGGTAGACTCCTAAGCTTTTTTGTTCCAGAATAGAAAATACAATATCAGCAAAACGGACTTTATCAGAATGTGGGATATAATCTTGTATCATATATCTGAAATCTTCTTTAGAACTTTGTACTACGTTGCCTGAGTCGTCAGAATTTAACTTACCCAATACTGACTCCTTAGGTATTGAACCTAATTCATGTACAGTTGGACAACTTTGACAACCTTTTGAGTTCAAGCCCTTTATAATCGTATACTCTTCATCTAGATTTTTTTCTTTACCAGGATTAGATTCAATCTCTATCTTGATAAAATACTGCCCCGATGAATCGACTCCAAAAGCTATTTGTTTTCTTGAGTTTAACTCAAGTGATTCAAAATTCAAATTTCCTAAACTAGCCATAGTTTTAATATTTCCCTCTTACGATTACTTGATGGTTTGGATTTCCACTTGCCGCATTGCCCACCCTATAAATTTTAAAATCTGTCTTGTTTGCCATAAGTTTTTCTATATCTACATAACAACCGAACCTTGTATCAAAATCATCAAAAATCCATATAGGATTCTCTGATTGTACTTCTCTCAGGTAAAACACATCCTTGATCACATCTCCATAATCATGGGCGCCGTCAATATAAAAAAGATCAATGGTCTTACCCGACTGTTTAATCTCTTCTGCTAAAGCTTTGCTGTTACCAAGACAGAAGGTGGTTTCGTCTTTAAATTTGGTAGCGTACTCTTTATTACGGACGTCCTTTATATCACAACTCCAAATGTGACCATCATTCTCCCTCAACATATGAGCAAAGGAATAAAACTGAAGACCTTCAGCAGTTCCAACCTCAGCAATATTTTTAACACCAAATCGTTGTGCTATAGAAGACAAGTAATAAGGACGGCGCTGAAGCTCTAGAAAGCACTGCTTTTTAACTTCCTCTGTCAGTCTATGATTTAAAGCCTTCCTCTCTTGGACTTCTTGAGATATATCTTTCCAGATGTTGACATAATCCTCGGGAGCATTAACACAGGATATGTCTTCTATATTTTTAACTGTTCCATCAAACCCGCTCATAGTCCAAGTTCCTTCTTATAACCAATCACCCAATCCTCAATTTTTACAGTCGGTTCCCAACCTAAAAGTTCTCTTGCTTTAGTGTTATCAGCTAGCGTACATGCTGGTTCTATTACTGGATCATTATGAATTCTTGGTCCGCCGATCATGTCTGCCAATTCATTAACAGATCTATTATCACCGTTACCAATATTAATAACTTCACCGTTTCCGACATTAGGAGAAATTGCGGCACGATAATTAGCGTCTACAATGTCACCCACATAAGTAAAG